>ERZ761602.5598-NODE-5598-length-14733-cov-12.481264_pt1 | contig 14733 bp, 7 predicted proteins | sample MGYA00512165_ERZ761602 | MGnify/ENA primary metagenome ERZ761602 (study PRJEB28899, sample SAMN02445085) | bioreactor sludge metagenome | biome: EBPR sludge; isolation source: Thorneside wastewater treatment plant | place: Australia: Brisbane, Thorneside...
CCGTACGGATGGGGTGCGCTCGCCCGATTCCGACGGCGATGTGGACTTCGGTACGGGCCCAGGCGGGACCAAGTCCTGAGGTGAGTGCTCATCTCCCGAGTTGGTCCCGCAATTGCGTCCCTAAGTCGCCCGGTGACCGTCATCTCCCGAGTTGGTCCCGCAATAGCGTCCCTAAGTCTGGGGATGACCTCTCATCTCCCGAGTTGGTCCCTCGACGCCGATCTCCTTCCAGGCTACCGACCCGCAATGACCCCCTGGCACCTCACCCTCGCCACCGACGGCCGCCTGCCGATGGCTCCCACCGAGGACGAACGTCGCGCCATCGTGCGTGCGATCGTGCGGCTCGCCGGACCCAGCCTCGCTCTGTTCAGCGTCGTCGACGACCACCTGCACCTCGTCGTCCTCGCCACCCGCGACGAGGTCGGCCGCCTCTCCCGCGCGCTGGCCCTCGGACTACGCCCCCTCTGCCGCGCCTCCCTCGAGGCCGTGCGGGTCCGCCCCGTCGAGTCCCGTGGCCACGCGAGCTGGCTCGCCCAGCACTATATCGCCGTCCAGCCGCTCAAACACGGCCTCCCCGATCACCCCGCCCTGTACAGTGGATCCTGCTTCCAGGACCTCGTCGGCGCGCGGGTTGGGCCGACCCTGCGGATCGTCGAGCTGCTGCCGCGCTTCCGGCTCCGCGAGCTGCTGCCCGCCGTCGGCCTCCCCGTCGAGCCCATCCAGCCGCCGGACGCCGAACAGATCCGCTCCCTCGGCGCAGCCCGGGTCGCGCTCGCCGCCGCCGCCGCCGCCTGCGCGCCGCCCGAGCTCGATGGCCGCACCGCGCTCGTCGTCGCCGCCCGCCGAGCCGCCGCCCAGCTCGCCGAGGAGTCCGACATCGGCCGCGCCGAGACCGGCTTCGCCCTCGGCCTCAGCCCCAGCGGCCTGCGCAAGCTGCTCAAGGCGCCGGTGGATGCTGCGCTGTGTCGGGCGGCCCGTGTGCGGCTGGGACTGGAGTTGGCCGTCGCCGCCGCGCCGCCGTTGGTCCGGGAGCCGGAGGAGGGGTACCGGGTGGAGGGGTGGGAGGGGTGAGCTTTGGCCGCCGTGCGGGGTGCGTTCTAACGGTCAAGGTGTAGGGTTTGGGCCAGCTCTACATAGCGTTCTTTGCTGAGGGCCTTGTCGAACCTTTGAATGCCGGCCCGCCGTACCCAACGCATCAGCTTTCGGAGGCTGGTGGACGACTCCTCAGCCGCATCGTCTACGAACGAGGCCAGCTCCCCTATGGCTTTGTCATGACGTCCAGCATGTACGCCGATGTCCGAGATGTAGGTGAGGCGTAGCATCACGAGAGACCAGATCGCCAGCTCTCGCTGCTTGTCCAGCGTTGCGTTGTTCTGAAGCCGGAAGTCCGACACCGATACACTCGGCTCATCCGCCAAGCGCATGCGGGTCCACCACAGGATGTGCAACCCGCTCGTCCATGCACCGTCGCGCGATACGCAGCGTCGAACATAGCTCCTCCCGAGGCTCAGCATCCCAAGCTCTGCCCGTGCGCCCTCGATCCTCCGAAGTTGTGCGATGGACTCGATTTTCGTGCCGAGGGCCCCGTACTCGGTGACGACCTCGCCAACTGCGTCGGCTTGAAGGATGGAATCGTCGGGCTCGACGAACTCGGGCAAGCCGTCCATGGCCAACCGTGTTCGGGTGTTCTGAATCCGTTCCGAGTCGAAGTAGATCCGATGATTGACATTGGCCGCCTCGGCAGAGGCCAGGGGAAGGTCCTTCCTGAATAGCCGCCCACAGGTCGTGGAGTCGGCTTGGCGGAGAACGCACTTGAACTCGGAACAATAGCCGAGGGTCAGCCCGAGTGACCCGTACTGCAGGGGGTTGAAGACACAGTTTGAGCAGGAGATCAACTGCATTCAGTACCTCTCGAACAGCGAGTCGACCAACTCTCGCAGGTCATCATCGCCAAGCTCGGTCATCTCGCTGAAGTCCGCCAAGTGTTCGCGCCATTCTTCAACGTAGCGTCGCGCTTGGGCGACCTCGAAGGCCGACGGCCATGTAGCGCGGCCCTTTCCCTTCCCCTGAAGGAGCTGGGCGATGTCTTTGCGAGACCAGTGCTTGATCATGGCGGCGCTCAGCCTGGTTGCCCCAGTCTTCCAGACGCGGCCGGACTGACCGGCGAAGTGCGAGGCGGCGTCCAGAGACTCCGACGTGGACAGGTAGGGCGTGTCGCGGCCGAGGCCCTCCAGGTAGAGAACATGCCGCACAATCGACGGTGATGCGCCAGGGCTAGGGAGGCCGACGCGGTCTGCGGCGTCACCCCTGTACAGGGGATCTCGGGAGGCTTTCCCCTTCGTGTCGCTCGACATGAGTCGACTCTAACACCAGCAGCAGCAGCTGCCTGCGCGCCCCCCGGCCTCCCCTCACGCCTGCGGCAACAAGTGCGTCTCCACCGCGTCCAGCTCCGCGACCGTCCGCCCCGCGCTGTCCACGAAGATCAAATCCGAGACCGTCTTGCTCCCACTGGCCCGGCGCCCGGTCAGCACGCACCGCACGAGCCCCTCGCTCGGCGCCTCACTCGCCAACCTCAAGGCTCCCACGCCCGTCGGCAGGCTCTTGCCCCCCAGCACCTCCTGGGTCCACAACAACGCCAGCTGCAAGCCGCCGTCCATGGCCGCGACATCCGTCGCCCAGCCCTCGTCCCGCCAGCCGCTCTGGCGCACGCCGCGCATGGTGGCGGCGCCGCCCTCCTTGCTCACACCTTCGACGTCGGCGATCACCTGGAAGTCCGGCCCGTGGAAGAGCACACCGCCGTACACCGGCCCATCCCACGCAGGCAGCGTGTGCGTCGGCGCGCCGGCCCCGACGGGGAGCCGGTCGGCGAGCTGGGCGGTGGCGCTGTAGTGACGCCGACCGTCGGGGCCGCGCAGCTCCAAGGCCAGGGAGACCCCCGACCCGTTGCTGATCTGGCGCACGCTCAGTCGGAGGCTGTCGCCGCCGTTGTCGAAGTGCGACAGCTTGACCCCGGACAACACCTTGATGTCCTGGACACCGACGAGCTTGAGGTCGGGGCGGAAGGCCCGGGCGGCCCGCGCGAACCACTCGACGACGAGCACGACCGGGACGACGGGGGTGCCCTGGATGGCGTGGTCGGCGAGGTAGGGGTGGCTGTCGCGGCGCACCCGCAGGTTGAGCTCGAGCTCGCGGGCGCCCTCGGCGGCGAGGGGCTGGCCGACCCGCGGGGCCCCGCCGATGACGACGACGACATTGCCGTCGTCCGCCCCGGAGAGCTCGTCGACGAGCATCTTCGCTCCGGCGGCGAGGGGGATGACGGGCACGCCCATGGCCTCGAAGCGGGCCTTGAGCGCCGGCGTGACCATGCCGCCCTCCCAGGGGCCCCAGCCGATGCTTCGCACCCGGCAGCCGGGCCGGGCCTGGGCCTGGACCTGGGCGACCTGGTTGAGGACCTCGTTGGCCATGGCGTAGTCGACCTGGCCCTGGTTGCCGCAGCGGGCGGCGACGGAGCTGAAGAGGACGATGGCCTTGAGCGGGGCCTGGGCGAGGGCCTCGAGCAGCAGGGCGAGGCTGTCGACCTTGGTCGAGAACACACGCTGGAACTGCTCGTCGGTCTTGTCCTCGATGCGCTTGTCGGCGAGGACACCCGCGCCGTGGACCAGGGCGGTGACAGCGCCCCAGTCGGACTGTACTCGACCCAGGGTCTCGCGCAGGGCGAGGGGGTCGGTGACGTCGGTGGGCTCGTAGCGGGCCCGGCCGCCGGCAGCCTGGATGGCGGCGAGGGTGGTGCGGATCTCGCGGTTGGCGAGGATGCGGCCGACCTGCTTGCTCAGCTCGGCGGGGGTGACGCCCTTCTGGCCGGCGAGCAGGGCCCGCTTGAGGCCGGCCTCGTCGGCGATGGCGGCGACGCCCGCGGGCTCCTCCTCCAGGGCGGTGCGGCCGAGGAGCACGAAGCCGGCGCGGGTCTGGGCGGCCAGGGCGATCATGGTGGCGGCGGTGACGCCGCGGGCGCCGCCGGTGACGAGGACGATGTCGGACTGGTCGAGCACGCAGCTCCCTCCGGAGAGGGGGGCGGCGGCGTCGATCAGGCTGATCCGGCCTCCGTCTTCGAGCAGGCCGACCTCGAGCTCGGGGCCGCCGGAGAGGATCTCCTCGGCGAGGGCGCTGGCCAGCTCGGCCTCGGCCCGGGCGCCGCGCTGCAGGTCGATGGCCTTGACGGCGGCCTTGGGCCACTCCTGGGCGGCCGTGCGGGCCAGGGCGGCGCCTCCGCCACGCCAGGCGCTCTCGGCGGAGAGCTCGCTGAGGCCGAAGCGACCGCCGGTATCCTGGACGACGACGAAGAGGCCGCCTCGCTCGGCCATGACGGGGGCGACCGCGCGGGCGGCGCGGAAGGCGCTCAGGGCGGCGGCGTCGGGGCTGGCCTCCTCCAGGCCGGCGAGCAGGACGAGGCCCTGGGTGCTCGCTTCGGGCAAGGCATCAACGGCCTGGGCGGGCTGGCCGCGGCTCTCCAGGGCCTGGGCGAGCGCCCGACGCAGGCCGACGGGGCCTCCGCAGACGACGAGGCTGGCGCCGGCGGGGAGGGCAGCGCGCACCATGCCGGAGGCGGGCGTGGGCAGGGCCTCGCGGGCGTAGCGACCCAGCGCGGGCAGCTTGGTGGCCAGCACCGGTGAGGCCGCGACAGGGGAGGCGGCGACGGGAGCCGGAGCCGGAGCCGGAGCCGCAGCCAGAGCCGGCGCGCTCCCACGCATATGCTCGACGACCTCGCCCAAGGTGCGCAGGCGGCCCAGCGCGGCTGGGTCGACCTCGGGCAGGCCGGGGACGCGGTCCTTGACGCCGGAGAGGATCTCGACCCGCTTGATGCTGTCGATGCCGAGGTCGCCCTCCATGTCCATGGACAGAGAGAGCATCTCGGCGGGGTAGCCGGTCTTCTCGGCGACGACGGCCATCATCACGGCTTCGATGTCTGCCGAAGGTGCGACAGCAGCGACAGCCACGGAGGGCATCGAGCCGCGCATATGATCGACGACCTCGCCCAGGGTGCGCAGGCGGCCCAGCGCGGCCGGGTCGACCTCGGGCAGGCCGGGGACCTTCTCCTTCACCGCGGAGAGGATCTCGACCCGCTTGATGCTGTCGATGCCGAGGTCGCCCTCCATGTCCATGGACAGGGAGAGCATCTCGGCGGGGTAGCCGGTCTTCTCGGCGACGACGCCCATCATGACGGCTTCGATGTCTGCCGAAGGTGCGACAGCAGCGACAGCCACGGAGGGCATGCTGCCGCGCATATGGTCGACGACCTCGCCCAGGGTGCGCAGCCGGCCCAACGCAGCGGGATCGACCTCGGGCAGGCCGGGGACCTTCTCCTTCACCGCGGAGAGGATCTCGACCCGCTTGATGCTGTCGATGCCGAGGTCGCCCTCCATGTCCATGGAGAGGGTCAGCATCTCGGCGGGGTAGCCGGTCTTGTCGGCGACGACGCCCATCATCACCGCCTCGATGTCCGCCGAGGGGGCGGCGACCGCGACGGGCGCAGAGACAGAGGCAGCCGGCATCGAGCCGCGCATATGGTCGACGACCTCTCCCAGCGTGCGCAGGCGGCCCAGCGCGGCCGGGTCGACCTCGGGCAGGCCGGGGACCTTCTCCTTCACCGCGGAGAGGATCTCGACCCGCTTGATGCTGTCGATGCCGAGGTCGCCCTCCATGTCCATGGAGAGGGTCAGCATCTCGGCGGGGTAGCCGGTCTTGTCGGCGACGACGCCCATCATCACCGCCTCGATGTCCGCCGCCGGCTTGACCACCGGCTTCGCGACCGGCGCGATGGCGGGAGCGGGAGCGGGAGCGGGAGCGGGAGCCGCAACCACAGGCGCGACCACCGGAGCCGGAGCCGGAGCGACGTAGGCCGGAGCCGGAGCGACGTAGGCCGGAGCCTGCGCCACGTAGGCCGGCGTCGGAGCCGCATGGACCGGCGCCGGAGCCGCATGGACCGGCGCCTGCTGCGCAAAGCCACCGCCGAGGCTGGCCAGCCCCATGATGCTGGTCTCCGCCGTCTTCAGGAAGGCCTCGTGCGAGCGCACCATCGCCGCCTGGAAGGCCGAGTGGGCGTCCGCCGTCTGGCGCTGCACCTCGGAGAAGGCGGAGAGCCAGTTGGCATCGCGAGGAGGAGACTGCATGGATGCACCCGAGTGAACAGTGGACTGAACTTCAACGACCCGCTCTACCGGCACCTCGACGATCTTCTCGACGATCTTCTCGACGATCCGGTCGACCGGCTTCTCGATCACCTCGACCACCCGCGGCGGGTTGGGCCCGGGGCGCCCGGCGGCGCCCTCCTTCGGCGGGTAGGGCTTGCCGACGTTGGTGCCGTTGATGGCCACCGCGAGCTTGGGCTTGGGCAGGCTGGCCGGGTCGACCGGCTGCTTGTAGCCCTCCCACAGGGCCAGGCACTGGACGGGCTGGCCCGCCGCAAACAGCGCGCCGACGGTGTCGAGGAGCTGGTGGAGGCCATCGCGGCCGTTGCGGTCCATGCTCAGGGCGAGGTGGGGGCGCTCGCCCAGGATGCGGCCGACGAGGCGGGTCAGGACGCTGCCGGGGCCGACCTCCAGGAAGGTGCGAACGCCCGCGGCGTACATTCCCTCGATCATCTCGACGAAGCGCACGGGCTCGGCGAGCTGCTCGGCCAGGACGGTGCGGACCTCGGCGGGGTAGGGCGCGGCCAGGGCGTTGCTCCAGACGGGCAGGGTCGGCGCCGTGGCCTGCACGCCGGACAAGAACTCGCCGAAGGGGCCGACGCTGTCGCTGACGATGGAGCTGTGGAAGGCGGTGGCCACCTCCAGGCGCTGGGCGGCGAGGCCCTCGGCCTGCAAGCGGGCCTCGACGGCGGCGATCGCCTCGGTGCCGCCGGAGAGCACGACCTGGCCGGGGTGGTTGTGGTTGGCGACCACCACGCCGGTCTCTCCCCAGGCGCTGAGCAGCGCGCGCACCTTCTCGATCGGGGCCGAGACGGCGCTCATCGAGCCGTCCTTGACGGCGGCCTCGGCCATGCGCAGGCCACGCTGGCGGGCGACGCGCAGGGCGTCCTCGGCGGTGAAGGCGCCGGCGGCGTGCAGGGCCATCACCTCGCCGAAGCTGTGCCCGGCGACATGATCGGGGTGCAGGCCCAGGCTGCGGGCGACCCCGAGCAGGGCGAGGCTGGTGACCCCGATGGCTGGCTGGGCGTGCTCGGTGCGCTTGAGGCGGAAGAACCAGTCCTGGCGCTCTTGGTCGGAGAAGGCGCTCTTGGGGAAGACGATGTGCTGGAGCGGCTCCTCGCCCAGCTCCAGGTCGGCGGCGAGGTCCCAGGCGGCCCGCGCGGCGTCGAGGTGGACGACCGCCTGGGCGCCCATGTCGGGGTACTGGCTGCCCTGGCCGGGGAAGAGGAAGGCGAGCTGGCCTTCGCTGTCGCCGTGGCCGTAGTGGATGCCGTCGGGGGTCGAGCCGGTCTGACCGGCGGCGACGCGCTCGGCGGCGCGCAGCAGGCGAGCCTTCAGCTCGCTGAGGCTGCTGACGGCGACGGCGAGGCGGTGGCTGCCCTGCTGCGGCTCGTTGGCGCTCTTCCAGGCCTCCCAGCGCAGATCGGCGGCCGAGGCGGACAGCGCCTTGGCCTTGGCCTCGAGCTCCTTGGCGCTGTTGGCGGTGAGCGTCACCAGCTCCCAGCCCCAGGAGCGCAGGCGGCCGGCCTTGTGCTCGCCCTGGTACTCTTCGAGGGCGACGTGGAAGTTGCTGCCGCCGAAGCCGAAGCTGCTGACGCCGGCGCGGCGGGGGTGGTCGGCCCCGCGGATCCAGGGGCGGGTGCGTGTGTTCAGGTAGAAGGGCGAGCTCTCGATGTCCAGCTTGGGATCGGGCTTGTCGACCTTGGCGGTCGGCGGCAGCACCTTGTGGTGCAGGGCCATGATCGCCTTGAACAGACCGGCGGCGCCCGCGGCGGCCTTGGTGTGTCCGATCTGCGACTTGACGGTGCCCAGGGCGCACCACTGCGGGTCCTTGCGCTCGCTCTCCTCGTAGACCATGCGCAGCCCGCCGAACTCGGCGGCGTCGCCGGCCCGGGTGCCGGTGCCGTGGGCCTCGACCAGCTCGACGGTCTCGGCGCCGAAGCCGGCGCGCTCGTAGGAGCGGCGGATCGAGCGGGCCTGGCCGGCGCTGATTGGGGCGTAGACGCTCTTGCTGCGGCCGTCGCTGCTGCTGCCGACCGCCTTGATGACGGCGTAGACCTGGTCGCCGTCGCGCTCGGCGTCGGCCAGGCGCTTGAGGGCCACCATGGCCATGCCCTCGCCGAGCATGGTGCCGTCGGCCTTGTCGCTGAAGGGCCGGCAGTCGCCCGAGGCCGACAGCGCCGGGGTCTTGCTGAAGCACATGTACATGAAGATGTCGTTCATGGTGTCGACGCCGCCGGCGATGACGACGTCGCTGTCGCCCAGGACCAGCTCGTTGACGGCCATGTGCAGGGCCGAGAAGGTGCTGGCGCAGGCCGCGTCGGTGACACAGTTGGTCCCGCCCAGGTCCAGGCGGTTGGCGATGCGGCCGGCGACGACGTTGCCCAGCAGGCCGGGGAAGGTGGCCTCCTGCCAGGGGGCGTAGTTGGCGGAGATGCGGTCGGCGGCGGCCTGGACCTCCTCCTCGGGCAGGCCGGCCTCGCGCATGCCCTTGATCCAGTGCGGGCGCTGCAGGCGGCTGACCATCGCGTTGAGCAGCTCCTGGGCGCTGGTGACGCCGAGGATGCAGCTCATCCGGCTCTTGTCCATGCTCATGAAGTCGCTGCCCCAGGCGTCCTCCAGCACCTTCTGGGCCACGATCAGGGCCAGGAGCTGGGCGGTGTCGGTGGCCGGGAGGATCGAGGGCGGCACGCCCCAGGAGAGGGCGTCGAAGTCGACCGAGGGCAGGAAGCCGCCGCGCTTGGCGTAGGTCTTGTCCGGCTTGGTGGGATCGGGATCGTAGTAGTCCTCGATCAGCCAGTGCGAGGCCGGGACCTCGGTCAGCAGGTCCCGGTTGGCCAGGATGTCCGACCAGAAGCCCGTGGCGTCGGTGGAGCCCGGGAAGAGGGCGCTGACGCCGACGACGGCGATGTCACAGGAGCCACGGTTCAGGGGGTTCGTCGCGGTCATGTCTGTTCTCTCAGTTCAGCGGGCGGGGACGGAAGTCGAAGGCCTGGGCCGGGATCGGCAGGCCGGCGCTGCGGAGCTGCTGGGCGCGGGTGCAGACGGCGGCTCCCTCCAGCAGGTTGCGGGCGATCTGGACGACGGTGCGGGCCTCGGGCGGCTCCAGGAAGCTGCCCTTGACCCAGGCGTTGAAGGCGCCCATCGCCGGGCCGCACCAGATCTGGTAGTCGGCGCGGCGATCGGCCTGGCCAGCGATGGCCCAGCGGCTGGACTGCCCCAGGTAGCTGCGGAAGACCAGGGCCATCCGGTGCTTGGGGTCGGCCTCGGCGTGGGTCACCTCAGCCGGGTCGCGGGCGGCCCAGTAGGCGCGGGTGGAGGCCCAGGCGTCCTCGAAGGGCTCGCGCAGCAGGTCGCGCTCGACGCGGGCGCGCTCCTCGGCGGGGATGGCCTCCAGCGAGGCGTGGGCCCGGTACAGCTCGTAGAGCTTCTTGGCCCGCACCCCGAACATCGTGCCGCGGCGCAGGACCTGCACCTCGACCCCCATCTCGAACATGTCCGCGGCGGGGGCCATCACAACGTCGGCCAGCTCGGCCTGGGCCAGCAGGCGCTTGCCTTCGTCGGAGAGGCCGCTCTCGACCGCGCCCTGGTTGACCGAGCCGGTGAGGACGAAGGCGGCGCCGAGCCCGAAGGCGGCAGCGACCGCGGAGGGCGTGCCCAGACCGCCGGCCGCGCCGACCCGGATCGGGCGGCTGTAGCCGTGCTGGGCGCTCAGCCGGTCGCGCAGCGAGAGGATCACCGGGAAGAGGGCGGAGAGCGGCCGGTTGTCGGTGTGGCCGCCGCTGTCGGACTCGACCGTGATGTCCTCGGCCACCGGCAGGTACCGGGCGAGGCGGGCCTCCTCGGCCGTCAGCTCGCCCCGGGCGACGAGGGCGTCGAGCATGTCGCCGGGGGGAGGCGCCAGGAAGCGGGCCGCGACCTCGGGCCGGCTGATCTTGGCGAAGACCTGGTGGCGGCGGTGGATGCTGCCGTCGGGGCGCTGGCTGAGGCCGGTGGCCGCGTAGCGCACGATCATCGGGGTCAGGCCCATGTAGGCCGCGGCGCTGACCCGGCGGACCCCCTGCTGGATGTAGAGGTCGGCGACGCGCGCCTCCAACGCCGGCTCGTTGGGCGAGTGGATCAGGTTGCTGCCCCAGGCGGCCCCGCTGCCGGCCTCTCCCGAGCCGAGGGCGGCCTTGATCTCGACCAGGTTGGCCTCGACGCGCTGGGGATCCAGACCGGCGGCCCCGAAGAAGGCCAGCATCCCGGCCCGGCCCATCTCGATCACGATGCGAGCCGTGCAGATGCCGTTGGCCATGGCGCCGGCGACGTAAGGGAAGCGGGTGCCGTGCACCTCGCAGAAGGAGCGGTCGCCCAGCCACTCCGGGTAGATCGGCGGCAGGCTGGCCAGCAGGGGCCAGCTCGGGGCGCCGTTGGCCTCGACCGCGGCCTGGCCGCCCAGGCCCATCCCGCGGGCCCCGCTGCGCGGATCGTGCAGGACGTGGGCGGTCTCGCGCACCCGCGGCACCGCCAGGAGCAGGGAGGCGGGGTCGAAGGCGGGGGCCTCGCGGCCAGGGGTCCAGAGGGCAGAGGTGTGCATAGCGCGGGTGACTAAGGGGGCCGGCCGGGGCTTTCCGTCACAGGACGGTCATTGCTTGCTGACAGCTCGTGTCGGGAGGGGTGGCATCCCTGAGGGGCAACCACCCGGGACGCAGGCGACGATCCACCCATGCACGTGGCGTGGCCAGGACAGCAGGCCACCTCGAAAAGGGCCTGGACGCGGCGGTGAATGCCCTCGACGGCCTTGGCGCACGCGGGACGCCGACCTCGCCGACCGGGCCGAGGCCTTCCTCGCGCGCCGAGGCGTCGGTATTGACGTCGAGCAGGACGAGGATCCCGATCAGGCCTTGGCGGTGATCCAGGCAGCGGCCGTGGCCGGACGCAGCGCCGTGCGGCGGTCCCCTCGCCCGGACCATCGCGCGCCCGCCCTCGCCTCGACTCGACTCGAGGAGCTCCCCGAGGGTGGCCTGCGCATTCGCTTCAAGCGGCCCTGGTCGGACGGGACCGAAGGGGCTCGATATTCCCCATCCGACTGGCGGGTCATCCGGGGGCTGGAGAGGATGGGGCTGGCCAGCGAGCTCTGGCTGCCGCGCAGCCATCGTGGCGGATCGGGGTGAGGACGCGGGATTTTACAACTCGCCGCGAAATCGCCGTTCCGACCTGTGCTACGGTTTCGGGGCGCAACCCGCGCGTCCCACCAGCTGCCCGGAGGAACCCGATGGCACGAAAGCTGCTCTCTCTCTCTCTCTCCTTCTCTTTAGCCTCTTGATGGCGCTGGCCGCCCCGCGCCCCGCCTGGGCGTCGCCGATCGCGAACATCTGGTACGACTCGGACTACGAGTTCGAGCTCTGCGACGGCTGGGAAGATTGCCGGGACGCCTGCGAGTTCGAGAGCGCGCCTGCCGTCTGCCAGCGCAACGGCAGCAGCAACGTCTGGGAATGCAAGGCCGACCGGCTGGCGGGTGGGGGAATCGGGGCGATCATGTACATGGTGCGCAACAACGGCGGGTTCGACCTCTGCGACGGACACGAGTACTGCGCCTTCGGCTCGGTCAAGGTCAGCGGCAGCGCGGAGTCGACCTTCTACTGCGCCTGGGATGGCGACGACATGGACGAGATGAGCCTGACGGGGACCGGATACCAGGACTTCCTGTACTTCCACCACACGCAGCAGTCGGTGCTCGTCAACATGGAGGAGCACGCCGGTGTCGACAAGGTGACCGGCTTCATCTACGGGCTTGGGGGCGAGGACCGGGTCCACGGCTCGCACCACGACGACGACGAGGTGTACGCGGACGTCCTGCACGGGGATGGCGACCCCGACATCATCTGGGGCCATGACGGTGGTGACTTGATCAACGCCGGCAACGGCAACGACACCGTCTGGGCCGGCGGGGGAGACGACGTGGTCTACCTCGTCTCGGGCACGAACGAAGCCAGCGGCGAGGGGGGCAACGACCAGGTCCACGGCGGAGATGGCGTGGACAAGATCAGCCTGGGCGATGGAAACGACAGCGCCGACGGGGCGGGCGGGGTCGACACCATCTGCGGCGACAACCATGACGATGTGATCGAGGGGGCCACCGCCAATGACGTGCTGTGGGGGGGCGGCGGCACCGTGGACTCGAACGACGGTGGGCCGGGGACGGACGGCTGCGACGCCGAGACGGAGACGGCGTGTGAGAGTGTTGTCACGGTTCGCCCCACTGACTGCCCCGCGGTCACTGAACCTAGCCCCGCGGGCTGAGTCATGCTGCTCTTCCTCCTGGCCTGCGCCGGCAAGCCCGAGCCCGCAGACAGCGGTGCTTCGCCCTGCGAACCCCAGCGCTGGACCCTCGACCTTGATGGCGATGGCTGGGCCGGCAGCGCGACGGTCGAGGCCTGCGAGGCGCCGGCCCAGGCGGAGGAGCAGCTCGGAGACTGCGACGACGAAGAGCCGTCCGTCCACCCCGGCGCGGAGGAGCTCTGCGACGGCGTGGACAACGACTGCGACGGCGTGCTGGACCCGCCCGGGACCGCTTGGTACTCCGACGCCGACGGGGATGGATTTGGTGATCCCTCGGTGATGGTCACGGCTTGCGCTGGGCCGGAGGGCACCGTGGCGGACAATACGGACTGCGACGACAGCCGGGCCGACATCCATCCCGGCGCGGAGGAGCTGTGGTACGACGGCGTCGACCAGGACTGCCTGGGCGACTCGGACTTCGATGCGGACGGCGATGGTCACGACGCGCTTGCGTTCGGAGGAGGGGACTGTCGCGACGATGATTCGGCCACTCACCCCGACGCGGAGGAGGTCTGCTTCAACGGCATCGACGACAACTGCGATGGAAGCTCGCCGGAGTGCGATCTGGACCCGCTGCTGCATGGAAGCGACGGCGACATCGTGATGGAAGACGACACCTTTGTCGAGTGGGGCTGGCTCGGCCGCTGGATCACGATGACGGGAGCGCTGACGCCCAGCGGCAAGCCGACCATGGCGGTGACCCGCTCGGATGTGGGAGACGGGTCGGAGTCGATCACGATCTACAGCTACGACGAGGGGCGCCTGCTGGAGGAAGCTACGGTCGTCACCACGGTCGACTGGGACCTCGGGGCGCGCATCCACGCGGCGGAGGACTGGAACGACGACGGGCATGTCGATCTTTCCGCGTATGCGGACTCCGCGCCAGAGATTGGGGTGTATGATGGTCCTGGAATGGGGTTTATCTGGTACGGACCACTTTCTGACAACATTGGCGTCGAGGATGCGGGGGTTGCCATTCTGGGCGACACTTCCGCGGGCCACACTGGCTTGGCAATGAAACGACTTCGGACCTGGGAGGAGGGGTCGCCAATCGCCGCGGTCACGTCCTGGGGCTGGGACTATCGTTACCCGACCGACAACTCCGGTCGAATTTCGCTGCTGCACCTGACGGGCGACGTCGACATTAACGTTGAGGATGCATCCGTTCACATAGAATGTGATCAGAGCGGCAGCAACATGGGAAACTCCGTCGTCCTCACCGACTTCGACGGCGACGGCATCGAGGATTTGCTGACCAGCCTGGAGAACCGCGAGGGCCCCTCCACCCCCGGGATGGTCGTCGCCTTCCAGGGCCCTATTCGCGAGACGATCCTCTGGCGCGACTACGACGGCGGCCTGATGTCCGAGATGTCGGGTACCGTCAACGACTACATCGGCTGGGAGATGCGCAACGTCGGCGACCTGGACGGGGACGGGGTCGACGAGCTGTGGATCGGCGCCGAGCTCGGTTTGGACGCGTCAGAGAGCGTCATCGCGGGCCGGGCCTACTTGTACTCCGCCGCCGAGCTGACGTGGGTCAGGCCCACGGGGGACCACGCGCTGTTCACGGTCATCGGCAACGAGAGGGACGACCGGGTGGGCTCGAACCTCGCCTTCGGCGACGTGGACGGAGACGGTCGGGTCGATCTGCTGGCCCAGGGAAAGGAGTCCCTCGTCGGAGGAGGCAACGTCCGGGGTCGAGTGGGCCTGTGGTACGGCCCGCACGCCGGTACGACCAGCTTCTACGACGCCCACGTGATGTGGGAGTCCGAGACCGACAACGGCCTCATCGGCTGGGGGCTGGACGTCGGCGACCTGAACGAAGACGGCTGCGACGACGTCGCCATGTCCGAGCCGAACTGGCCGGAGGACACGCTGGGCTACGGCCGGCTGAGCCTGTTCCTCGGTGGATGTCCCTGAGGGGTGACGCCAGTCCTGCCGCGGACATCTGCGGGGGTGGATTCCGTATCCTGGACCTCATATGTCCGCGTCTGGGCCCAAATGGGGTCGTTGGAGGGCCAGGTTTCCTCCTGAGAGCCCGATGACGCCGGTTTAGCGGACATCTACACGGTAGGATACCGCATCCTCCCCCGTGGATGTCCGCGCCTACCGCTCTCCTTCGGCTCCTCCGCATGTCCACCCTCGCTCACCTCCACCTGCTCTGTGCCTCCCCCCGCGCCGCGAAGTCGGACCCGAAGTCGGCCCCTCGAAGTCGGCCCCTGGT
>ERZ761602.5600-NODE-5600-length-14725-cov-12.061554_pt1 | contig 14725 bp, 7 predicted proteins | sample MGYA00512165_ERZ761602 | MGnify/ENA primary metagenome ERZ761602 (study PRJEB28899, sample SAMN02445085) | bioreactor sludge metagenome | biome: EBPR sludge; isolation source: Thorneside wastewater treatment plant | place: Australia: Brisbane, Thorneside...
GAACTAAATCTTCTAATTCAAATAAACCATCATTGTGTGAAATAATTATGTCGTCATTAATTAATTGAATAGACCAGGTTTGACCCTGCAGTTCCTTTATTTTTGAAAATGAATAATAGGTGTCTGAATTTGATTCAAAAGAAGTATCGGCATAAAAAACACCGGAGTTTGTGGCTAAATATATTTTGGAATTATGAATTAAAACATCATACACAGACGCTTTATCGAACAAATTGATGAATGGAGGATTAAAATCCATAAATGACAATCCGTTGTTTGTAATAACCCAATAATTATTTTTTGATTTAAAAAGATTATGGATAGCAACATTTTTTAAGCTTCTATATGACGGATTTTTTTTATCAATAATTCCGGTTGTACTATTAAATTCAATAATTTTTGACGTTAATGTTCCCACCATTATGGTTTTGCCGTCTTTCCGTATTGCTTTTGAAATTTGATCGGGACTGTTAATATCAAACAAACTAAACCACATTTGTACAGTGTGGGTTTTTAAATTGCCTTTGTAAATGTTACCTGATTTTGAACACAAAATAATTTCATCTTCTCCATCAGATTCAAGCATTGATGCTATTTCTTCATCATTAAATTTGTTTGTTTCAAACAAAAGATTTAATTCTTTATTTGAAAGATTATATTTATAGATGCCGAATTTTGCATCTTGAACATAAAAATTATTATTTATAACAGCAGAGTTTATAAATGATGTATTTGCAGGAATAAATAAAGCCGTTTTTCCTTTAATAAGAATTAATCCATTAAAGGTTCTACAAATAATATATTCACCCAATTCGTGAATTTGCCAAATGTTTTCAATGTGTTTGTTCGTAAGATGCAATTCATTCATTAATGAATGATAATTGTATTTTCCTTTTTCATCTTTTAGTAAAGTACCAAATTCGTTGTAACCACCTGCGAAAATTTTTCCTGATTTAGATTTGAATAAACTCCTGACAGAGGAATTGTTAGGAAGATTGATTTTACTCCAGCGATTTCCATCAAAAAAAACAGCACCATCGTTATTGCCAAAAATCATTACTCCATCATTATCTTCACAAGCAGCCCAAAATTGAGGATCGGCATTAAAATTTGAACGATTGTAGTTTGTGATTTTAGCAATAGGATTAATTTTTAACTCATTGAAATTTACGTTTTGCGAAAAAACGATACAATTAATCATTAATAAAACAACGGTTAGTAATTGAAAATAGGTTCTCAATGGTGTTAATTATTAAAAAATGAAAGAAAAATGCTTAAAATCCCATCAAAAATAGTAAAAAAATTAGATTTAGGTGTAATATTTTATTTATTTAAATACTTGAAATTGAAATTATTATAGAATTAAGTGAATTAAAAGTGTAAGTAATTTTAAATTTGATGAGATACAAGTGTATAGAGCATTGTTAATGTTGTGTTAATATGAAATAATTTTAAGCTGCTATTAGAACGAAATCGTTAGAGTAGATTTTAAAATTATATTACTCGTAATAATAAGGTATATTTTTTTAGGATTCTTTACTTTTTTTAGAAATGGCAAAAAACAAAAACTAACAAATTATTTAAACAACCAAAATTTATGAAATTCAGCAAGTATTTAAGCATGCTTTTTCTCTTTGCTTTTTCAATGATTACCGCCCAAAACATTGAAATTAAAGGGAATGTAACGGATGGTTCGGGTAATCTCCCGCTACCTGGCGTTAATGTTGTAGTAAAGAACACAACAAGGGGAACTACAACCGATTTTGATGGTAATTATATGATCAAAGTCAATCCAAATGAAATTTTAGTGTTTTCTTTTGTCGGCTATGAGTCTCAAGAGATAGCCGTTTCTGAAAACACAACTATCAACGTAATTTTGAATGAAGAAAATAAATCTTTAGATGAAGTTGTTGTTGTTGGTTATGGTACACAAAAGAAAAGTGTTGTAACAGGTGCAATATCCAGCTTAAAAGCAAAGGATATTGAAAACATTCCAAACAGCGGCCGTGTTGAGCAAGCTTTGCAAGGAAGAACTTCGGGTGTGATTATCGCAAGCAATTCTGGTCAACCTGGAACTGCTGCTACTGTTCGTGTTCGTGGTATAACAACGTTTGATACTTATGGTGGAAATAATCCGCTTTGGGTTGTTGATGGTGTTATCGTAGAATCATCTGGTATTGGCTTTATTAATCAAAATGACATTGAATCAATTGAAGTTTTAAAAGATGCCGCTTCTTTGGCTATTTATGGTTCTAGAGCTGCTTCCGGTGTAATTTTGATTACAACCAAAAAAGGAAAATCAGGTAAAATTAGTGTGAACTATACTGGTTTTGCAGGTGTTTCTTCCGCAGCCAAAAAATTAGAAATGCTAAATGCTACAGAATATGCTGCATTAATGAATGAACGTTCAGTGGCTAGTGGAGGTAACATTATTTTCTCTGATTTGTCTTCTTTAGGCAGAGGAACCGATTGGCAATCGTATATTTTTGATGATTCAGCTAAACGATCTTCACACGAATTGAGCGTAAGTGGAGGTAATGATAAATCTACTTTTTATTTATCTTTTGGATTAATTGATCAAGAAGGTATCGTGTTACCTGAAATTTCAAAATTCAACAAGAAAAATATTCGTATTAACTCTACACACAAAATATCAGAATATTTCACTGTAGGTCAAACATTAGGTTATTCACATCAAAAATCTGTTGGTATTGGAAATACAAACAGCGAGTTTGGTGGGCCATTAAGTTCTGCGATAAATTTAGATCCAATTACACCCGTAATTGAGACTGATCCAGTTTTAATTAATCAAACACCTTATTTTTCTAATCCTGTTATTAGAGATTCATTTGGAAACCCGTATGGAATTTCAAATTTTGTAGGTCAAGAAATGTCAAATCCATTAGCCTATGCTCAAACGAGATTAGGTCATTTTGGATGGTCTGATGATTTTGTTGGAAATGCTTTTCTTGAAATTAAAACTCCAATTGAAGGACTTAAAATAAGAAGTTCAATAGGTGGAAAAATGGCCTTTTGGGGCGGTGAAGGTTTTACTCCAGAATTTTATTTAAACGCTTCGCTTTTAACTTTACAGAATAATTACGGTAGAAGCATAAACAAAACGTTTGGATGGAATATTGAAAATACAATTTCTTATTCAAAATCTTTTGATAAACACAATTTGGAAGCTATGATAGGTCAAGGTGCGTATGTTGATAACATAACCAGCGGAAGCAGTACCACTTATTTTGATTTACCAATCAACAATTATCAAGATGCGTCTTTTAATTTTGATTTACCAGCCGATAATAAAGTAGGATCTACCTATGATGGTATAGAGCATCATCTTTCTTCTCTTTTTGCAAGATTAAATTATAATTATGACGAAAAATACCTTTTTTCAGGAATTATAAGAAGAGATGGCTCCACCCGATTTGGTAAAAACAATAAGTATGGAACTTTCCCATCTTTTTCTGTGGGTTGGAATATTTCTAATGAGGGGTTTTGGAAAGAAAATAAAATTGTTAACACATTCAAATTAAGAGTAGGATATGGCATAACAGGAAACGATGGGATTCCAAATTTCGGTTATGCAGCATTAATTAACGGAGGTAGAAATTATACATTTGGTGCAGATGGCACCGTTATTGAAACGGGATACAGCCCTAGTGCACCGGATAATCCGGATTTAAAATGGGAAGAAACCGCTCAGTTTAATGTTGGTTTTGATGCAAAATTAGCTAACGATTTTACTTTAACAATTGAATACTATCGTAAAAAAACAACTGGAATTCTTCAGTATGTTACTATTCCTGGGTATGTTGGAGCAACAGGTGATCCGCTTGGAAACGTTGCAGATATGGAAAACAGTGGTTTTGAATTTGAATTAGGCTACAGAAAAAAAGTAGGTGAATTAAATGTTTCTGCAAACGCTAATTTTTCATCACTTAAAAACGAAGTAACTTACTTAGGTTTTGGTAAAGAATTTATAACCACTGGTCAAGCAGGATTCCAATCAATGGGTCCAATTACAAGAACTCAAGTAGGAGAAGCTTATAATTCGTTCTACGGTTATCAAACAGCTGGAATTTTTCAAAACATGGATGAAGTGAATGCCTACACCAATTCAAATGGAGGATTAATTCAACCAGATGCAAGACCAGGAGATTTTAGATGGGTAGATTCAAATGGAGATGGAACAATATCTGATGAAGATAAGGTGTTTTTAGGTAGTCCTCTTCCAAAATATACTTATGGTTTAACCCTTAATTTTGATTACAAAGGGTTTGATTTAATGACCTTTTTTCAAGGTGCAGGAGGAAATAAAATTTTTAAAGCCTTAAGAAGACTTGACATTCAGAATTCTAATTATCAGACAGATGCGTTGTCAAGATGGCATGGAGAAGGAACTTCAGATAGCTATCCTAGATTATCTATAGACGATCCTAATAGAAACTTTACTAACCCTTCCGATTTCTACTTGGAAGATGGAGATTATTTAAGACTAAAAGTTGTACAATTAGGCTATACTATCCCTAAAGATTTGTCTGGCAAAATAGGAGCAGAAAGACTTCGATTATTTTTGACGGCAGAAAACTTATTAACCTTAACAAAATATACTGGTTACGACCCAGAAATTGGAGGAAATATTATGGGTATAGATAGAGGATATTATCCACAAGCAAGATCATTTATGTTTGGTGTTAATCTTCAATTTTAAAAAAAATGATTATGAAAAGATTTAATTTAAAAAATGGTGTACTCGGAATTTTATTCTTAAGTACAATAATTGGTTGCTCTGACGACTTTGTTGAAATAGAGCCAAAAGGTGTATTTTCATCTGAAAATTATTATTCCAATCAAACAGAAGCTTTTAGCGGTTTAGTATCTGTTTATGATATTTTGAGAAAACAATCCGGTGGTTTCGAAAACATGATTGCTATGATGAATGCTGGTTCAGATGATCATTTTGCGGGAGGAGGAAGTTCTACTGATGGAGTTGGAATCCAGTCTTTTTCCAATTTTACAATCAATACAAACACAATTCCACTTAGTTTTTGGAGTGATTATTATCAAGGTATTTTTAGAGCAAATGTGTTGTTATTAAGAATACCATCAGCCGATATGGATGATAACTTAAGAAATCGTTACATTGCAGAAGCTAGAGCTCTACGCGGAATTTATTATTTCGAATTGGTAAGAATGTTTAAAAACGTTCCTTTAATTACAGTTCCATTAGATCCAAGTGAATTTTTAACAGTTCCGCAAGCAGATCCAGCAGCTGTTTATGCTCAAATTGAAGAAGATTTATTATTCTCAATTGACTATTTGCCTTCTACAATTGCAAATATGGGAATAGATGCCGGAAGATTAACCAAAGGTGCTGCTCAAGCGATGTTAGGTAAAGTGTTTTTGTTTCAAGGTAAAAATGCTTTAGCAGCAGAGCAATTGGCTCAAGTGAACGGAACACCGGGGCAAACAAACCAATACGGAAACAAATTGTTAGACAATTTTGGCGATTTATGGTTGGTTGCCAATAAATTTAACCAAGAATCTATTTTAGAAGTAGCTCATACCAATGTCGGTCTTTCCGGCTGGGGCAACTGGGGAAGCGGCACCGACGAAGGAAATTCATTAAACGTAATGGTTGGTCCAAGAGGATATGTCAAAATTGGTACAACTGCACCTGACTTACCTTCGGGATGGAGTTTTAATGTATTCACACAAGATTTTTATGACTTTATGGTAGGTGATCCTCGCTTTGAAGACACAGTTCTTGATTTAAAAACATTAAAGGAAAACGGAGAAGCAGATTATATTGCCGGATTTCAAGACACAGGTTATTTCCTAAACAAATTTGTTCCTAGACAAGCTGATGTGCACACCGGAGCTGGAGATGCCGTATTAAATTATAGACAAAACACGTATATGATTCGTCTTGCAGATACTTATTTGCTCGAAGCAGAAGCATTGGGAGCAACCGGAGCAAGAGCTCAAGCTTTATTAGATGCCGTAAGAGCACGCGTTGGATTGCCTTCTGTACCTGTTTCTTTAAACGCAATTAAAGACGAACGAAGAAAAGAACTTGCCGGAGAAGGACATCGTTTCTTTGACTTAGTACGATGGGGAGATGCTGCTACAAAATTATCCGCAAGAGGATTTGTAGCGGGTAAAAATGAAATTTTCCCAATTCCTTATCAAGAATTGGAAAACACCGCAATCGTTCAAAATCCACAATATAACTAACAAATACAGACCATGAAAAATATAAAAAGCATATTATTGTTGTTAGTTGCTATCTTTTCAACAAGTTGTTCAGAAGACAGTATTAGTGATGATTTATCATCGGTAAATTCATCTCAACCAAATAATATTAACTCTACTGTTCAAGTCAGTAATGATAATTCAGGTGAAGTTAAAATTACTCCAACCGGAAGCGATGCGACTTTCTTTACTGTCGATTTTGGCGATGGGACTTCAGAACCGGTAACACTTTCTGCAGGTGAAAATGTAACTCATGTTTATCAGGAAGGAAGTTATACTGTAAAGATCAATGCAACAAGCATTACAGGTCTTGAAACAGAAAGTTTAATTCCTTTTCAAATTACCTACAGAGCTCCTGAAAATCTTGAAATTACAAAATCAATTGACGGCTACAACCTTACCGTATCTGCTGTTGCCGATTTTGCAAATGGATTTTTGGTTTACTATGGAGCTGTTGCTAATGAAACCGGAACACCAATGGCTGTTGGGCAAACACTTCCTCCACACACTTATCCGAGTGCAGGAAGTTATCAGCTTAAAGTAGTAGCCTTAAGTGGAGGTGTAGCAACTTCTGAATTAATAGAAGAAGTTATTATTTTTGATCCATTTGAATTACCAATAACTTTTGAAAGTGAATTTGTAAATTATTTTTTCGGAACTTTTGGTGATGTAACTTTTGCAAAAGTTGATAATCCAAATCCTTCCGGATTAAACACAAGTGCAAAAGTAGGTCAATATACAAAACCTATGAATGTTCCCAATTGGAGCGGAACATACAGCCCGCTCAACAACCCTATTGATTTTTCTAATGGAAATAAAATTAAAGTTTTAGTTCACGCTTCAGAAGTGGGTAAAATGTTGAATGTTGAATTAGAATGGGCTGTTGGCGGAAATCCTGCCAACGGAGTAGCTGTTGTAAAAGTAGCCAACACAGTGGCAAACCAATGGCAAGAATTAACATTCGATTTCAGCACAATCGCCGGAATTCCTGCCGATGCTCAATTTACTCAACTTGTTTTGCGTTACAACGATGCAGATAATGGTGCAGGAGAAGTTATTTATATAGATAATATCAGATTAACAAATTAATGAAAGCTATGAAAACAAAAATTTTATATTTGATTTCTTTCCTCATGGTAGGAATAGGATTCACAAATTGTACCGATGAAGAGTATTCTCTTGGAGATTTAAATGCACCAACAAATCTCGTTATTAACACCGAAATTATTGGTCAAAATACTGAAAATCCGGATGGTGACGGTTCTGGTGATGTGATTATAAGTGTAACAGCCGATGGAGCCATTGGTTATAAAATTGATTATGGAACAGCTGCTCAATCAGAACTCGTAAGCCTAAGCTCTACAACAGTAACCAAACGATATTCTTCTACCGGAACCTATTTAATCACTGTAGTAGCCTACGGAAGCGGTGGTTCATCTACAACAGCTACAAAAGAAATTACAGTTAGAAGCGATTTTAATGTTGAGCCAGAAATTGTAACTTATTTAACCAACAATTCATCAAAAACATGGGTTGTAGATAAAGATGTTCCAGGCCATTTAGGCGTTGGTCCTTGGGAAGGTTCTTCAACCCCAGAATGGTGGTCTTCGGCTATTGATGAAAAAGTTGCGTGTTGCAATTGTTTTTATACATCAACGTTTACATTTAGCTTTTTGGCTGGCTCCAATTCTTACCAAATTAATGTAGCAACTCCAGATGGAGCTTTCACAAAAACCGGAGCTCTTTCTTCTATACCTGGTATTCCAGCATCGGGAGATGAAGGATGTTACAGCTATGGTGGTGCAGTAACTCCTTTCACATTTACAGGTGCCACTTCCGGAATTGCTGATTCTACTCAAACAGCAATACTTTTAGGAGGAACAACTAGCTTTATTGGTTACGGAGCTCTTCAAAAAAGCTATGAAATCATTGAATTAACAGAAAACTATATGTACCTAAGAGTGCAAGGAACAGAAACAGGAAATGCCTGGTATCTTAAATTGAAACCAGCTCTTTAATAAACTTAAAAATGCCCAATCAATATTGGGTTGGGCATTTTTTAATAAAATTTACTATGAAACAATTTTTTTCCTTTATCCTCATTATAACAAGTGCATTTTTTGCTTGTAGCAGCGACAGTAGTTCGTCTGAGAATAGTAACATGCCTCAAAATTTGCAACTTACCGCCAATGTTGTTGGTGCAGATGTGAGCAATCCCAACGGAAGCGGTTCCGGAATGGTAGAGTTTAGCTTTTCTGCCGATAACGCAACAAATTATAAATTAAATGTGGGTAATGGTCAAGTTGTTGAAACGCAATCAAATACCCATACGCATACGTATACAGGTAGTGGAATTTCTACCTACGAAGTTTTTGTTTCCGCCTATAACGGAACAAATTTTATATCAAAATCAATAACAGTAACCGTTTTTGTAGCTTCTTCTATGATTTGGTCAGAAGAATTTAATGTAAATGGAGCACCAAATAGTGCTTATTGGGGCTATGATTTAGGAACAGGTGGCGATGGTTGGGGAAACAATGAATCGCAATATTACACCAACAGACCGGAAAATGTAATTGTGGAAGACGGTCATCTAAAAATTAAATTAATCAAAGAAAACTATAGCGGAAGCCAATATACTTCTGCCAGAATTAAAACACAGAATAAATTTTCGTTTCGATACGGGAAAGTAGAAATAAGAGCAAAACTTCCAACCGGTGGCGGAACTTGGCCGGCTTTATGGATGCTTGGAGACAACATTTCATCTGCGGGATGGCCTGGTTGTGGTGAAATTGACATCATGGAGCACGTTGGAAACAGTCAAAACCTTATTCACGGAACGCTTCACCATCCTGGTCATTCCGGTGGAAATGGCGATGGCGGAAGTGTAACTGTTCCAAATGTTTCTTCCGAATTTCATCTTTACACAGTAGATTGGAGAGCATCATCTATAAAGTTTTATGTTGATAATCAATTGTTTTATACTTTTTCTAACAATAGTAATTTACCATTTAATCAAAACTTCTTTCTGATTATAAATTGTGCCATGGGCGGAAATTTTGGAGGAGCAATCGATTCAAATTTTACACAATCCGTTTTTGAAGTCGATTATATCAGAATTTATCAATAATACAGTTTGTTTTGAGTTAGTTATTTTTCCTTGAAAAAAATGCTTCTGTAGCAATACGGAAGCATTTTAAGGAGAAATTTTATCCTCAAAAATAAAATCATAACTATCCTTCTTCTAAAAAGAGAAAGAAAAAAATCCAATATGAAAAAAATAATTTTTACCTCAATGAAAGCAATCGCAATTTTGGCATTCGTATTGTCGCTGTCTCAATGTAGTCAGTCTTCAGAAGATTCTCAACCAACGGATGATGATACTCCGGTTGGAACCAACGAAGTTGATTTTTGGCTTACCAAAGGAAACCAATCCGTTAAACTACAAAAGCAAAATGGATTATTAATTTTCGGAACACAACCAAATATAAATCCTGTAATTGAAGTAAAACCCAACATTACTTACCAAGAAATAGAAGGGTTTGGCTATTCATTAACCGGAGGAAGTGCCGAAGTGATCAATCAATTAAACGCAACTAAAAAACAAGAGTTGCTTCAAGAACTTTTTGGATCTGGCGAAAATGATATTGCAGTAAGCTATTTACGAATCAGTATCGGAGCTTCTGATTTAAACAGCACTGTTTTTTCATATAACGATTTGCCAGCCGGACAAACTGATTTGAATCTAGATCAATTTAGTTTGGCACCGGATATGACGCATTTAATTCCGGTTTTAAAAGATATTTTACTTATCAATCCAAACATTAAAATCATGGGAAGTCCATGGTCACCACCGGTTTGGATGAAAGATAACGGCAGTACAATCGGAGGAAGCCTTCAACCGCAATATTATGGTGTTTATGCACAGTATTTTGTAAAATTTATTCAAAAAATGCAAGAAGAAGGTATCAGAATCGATGCCATTACACCACAAAACGAACCATTACATCCCGGAAATAATCCCAGTATGTATATGACGGCAAATCAACAAGCAGATTTCATTAAAAATCACCTCGGACCTGCTTTTGCTGCAGCAAATATTAACACAAAAATTATTATTTATGACCACAATTGTGATCAGCCGGGTTATCCGATTGCTGTTTTAAATGATCCTGCAGCAAAAAGTTATATTACCGGTTCTGCTTTTCATCTTTATGGAGGTGATGTCAATGCAATGTCGCAAGTAAAAACGGCTCATCCTGACAAAGATTTATATTTTACAGAACAATATACTTCCAACACAGGTTCATTTGATGGCGATTTAAAATGGCATATTAAAAATGTAATCATCGGAACCATGAAAAATTGGAGTAAAAATGCATTAGAATGGAATTTGGCAAACAATGCTTCATTCGGTCCACACACCCCCGGAGGATGCACAACTTGCAAAGGAGCAATTACTATCAACAGTTCAAGCAGTTTTACAAGAAATGTTGCTTATTATATTATTGCTCATGCTTCCAAATTTGTTCCGGATGGTTCCGTTAGAATTGACAGTAATTCAATTGGAGATATTCATAGTGTAGCTTTCAGAACTCCACAAGGAAAAAAAGTATTAATTGTTTTAAATGAAGGAAATATAGCCCAGTCATTTAACATTAAATTCAACCAAAAATGGGTAACTTCTTCACTCGATGCGGGTGCAGTTGGAACGTATGTTTGGTAAAATAATAATCAGTAAAAAAACACAAAATGAAATTTTCTATCGCCTTATTATTGGTTTCCGCAGTTGTTCTCGGGCAAACAAAGAATAAACCCAATTCAGATAATCTACTGCCAAAACCGGTTACAATTTATACATCGGCTCCTGATTCCGACTTAAAAATGACCAAAACCGGACAGGAAACTTTTAAGCCCTACAGTCAACCTTTCGAAACACAATTGTGCGTTTTTGTTCATCCAAACAAAAAAAATCAAACTTTCTTAGGAATTGGAGGAGCAATAACTGATGCCAGTGCCGAAGTTTTTGCTAAATTATCCAAAGAAAAACAAGAAGAATTTTTGAATGCTTATTTTGATAAGGAAAAAGGTATCGGCTATACCATCATTAGAACTAACATCCACAGCTGCGATTTTAGTTCCGGAAGCTATACGTATGTAGAAGAAGGTGATAAAGAATTAAAAACTTTTTCTATCGAACACGACCGAGCTTTTAAAATTCCATTAATCAAAAAAGCAATGGCAAAAGCAGGTAAAACCACGTTTTATGCTAGTCCGTGGAGTCCGCCGGCTTTTATGAAAGATTCTAAAAATATGCTTAAAGGCGGCAAGTTATTACCAGAATTCTATCAGTCGTGGGCAAATTACTATGTAAAGTTTGTACAAGCTTATGAAAAAGAAGGCATTCCGGTTTGGGGTTTAACCATTCAAAATGAACCAATGGCAACTCAAATTTGGGAATCCTGCATTTATACTGCCGAAGAAGAACGCGATTTCTTAAAAAAATATTTAGGCCCAACATTGCATAAAAATGGATTAAAAGACCTAAAAATCACCGTGTGGGATCATAACAGAGATTTGCTTACGCAAAGAGCCAGCACCGTGTTAGATGATCCTGAAGCGGCCAAATATGTGTGGGGAATTGGTTTCCATTGGTATGAAAACTGGAGCGGCGGAAATCCGATGTTTGAAAATGTTGGAAAAGTACACCAAATGTATCCGGATAAAAATTTATTGTTCACCGAAGGTTGTGTAGAAAAATTCTCTGCCGAAAAATACCAATTTTGGGCAAACGGTCAACGTTACGGTCGTTCAATGATACACGATTTTAATAACGGAACCGTAGGTTGGACCGATTGGAATATTTTATTAGACCAAAACGGTGGACCAAATCACGTAGGAAACTTTTGTTTTTCACCAATTCATGGCGATACATCAACCGGAGAACTGATTTATACTCCATCGTATTATTTCATTGGACATTTTTCAAAATTTATCAAACCGGGAGCAAAAAACATTAGTAATTCGGTTAGCCGAAGTCAATTAATTGCCACTACTTTTCAAAATCCAAATGGAGAATTAGTAACCGTTGTTATGAATGAATCCGACAAAGAATTAACCTATTTATTAAGCAATAATAGTCAAGTGAGTGAATTGAAAATTCCGGCAAAAGCGATACAGACATTGGTTTATTAAATTTTTATGTTGTAATCATGTAAAATAAATAGTTAAAAGTAAAGACTATATTTCCCTAAACCTGACAGGTTTTAAAATCTGTCAGGTTTAAATTTTAAAAAAACAAATATGAATAAAAAGACAATTTTAGTATTGATTATTTTACTTTCAATTAGTTCTTTTTCACAAGATAAATTGATTGAACAAAAGGTGGAAAATCTTTTGAAACAAATGACGTTGGAAGAAAAAATTGGTCAACTTAATCAATATACAGGTGATGGTGGTGCCACTGGGCCAATTACCATAAACCCAAACAAACAAGCAGAAATCAAACAAGGTTTAATCGGTTCCATGCTCAATGTGATGGGAGTTCAACACACGCGTCAATACCAAGAATTAGCCATGCAATCCCGATTAAAAATTCCTTTACTTTTTGGTTTAGATGTGGTGCACGGTTATAAAACCACTTTTCCACTTCCTTTGGCCGAAGCAGCCAGTTGGGATTTAGAAGCTATCGAAAAATCAGCCAGAATTGCAGCAATTGAAGCTTCTGCAAACGGAATTCACTGGACGTTTGCTCCCATGGTCGATATCGGCCGTGATCCACGTTGGGGAAGAGTCATGGAAGGTGCAGGAGAAGATACCTACTTAGGTTCCAAAATAGCATTTGCTCGTGTAAAAGGCTTTCAAGGAAAAAAATTAGGTGATTTAGATGCCGTAATGGCTTGTTCCAAACATTTTGCAGCTTACGGAGCTGCTTTGGGAGGAAGAGATTATAATTCCGTCGACATGAGCGAACGAATGCTTTGGGAAACTTATTTGCCACCTTTCAAAGCCACTGTTGATGCCGGTGTTGCCACGTTTATGAACTCTTTTAACGACTTAAACGGAATTCCAGCCACCGGAAATGCCTATTTGCAACGTGATATTTTAAAAGGCAAATGGAATTTCAAAGGTTTTGTGGTTTCCGATTGGGGTTCAATCGGCGAAATGATTGCTCATGGCTATGCAAAAAACGGTAAAGAAGCAGCATTGTCTGCCATTACAGCCGGTAGCGATATGGATATGGAAAGTAATGCCTATCGCTATAATTTAGCCGCTTTGGTCAACGAAGGAAAAGTAGATATTGCTCTCGTAGATGATGCCGTTCGACGCATTTTATACAAAAAATTCGAATTAGGTTTATTTGATGATCCGTACCGCTTTTCCAATGCGGAAAGACAAAAAAAAGCATTGAACAATCCTGAACACACAAAATTTGCTCGTGAAATTGCGGCAAAAAGTATTGTTTTACTCAAAAACGAAAACAATTTGCTTCCGCTTTCCAAGCAAATCAAAACCATTGCTTTTATTGGTCCAGCCGTAAAGCCAGCTCGAGGAAACCACGGGTTTTGGTCGATTGATGTGAAAGAAGTCGATTCAACCTACATCATTTCACAATGGAAAGGATTAGAAAATAAAGTCGGCAAAAACACCAAACTACTTTATGCCAGAGGTTGCGGTTTCGAAGATACCAGTAAAGCCGGTTTTGACGAAGCCATTGCCGTTGCCAAACAAGCCGATGTTGTTATTCTAACAATTGGTGAACGTTGGGACATGAGCGGCGAAGCCAAAAGCCGAAGCAGTATTCAATTACTCGGCGTGCAGGAAGATTTAGTAAAAGCCATTCACGCCACCGGAAAACCAATGGTCGTGCTCATTAATGCCGGAAGACCACTTGTTTTTGATTGGACAGCCGATAACGTTCCAGCCATTCTTTATACGTGGTGGTTAGGTAGCGAAGCCGGAAATGCCATTGCCGATGTGCTTTTTGGCGATTATAATCCGTCTGCCAAGTTACCAATGACTTTCCCGAGAAGTGAAGGACAAATTCCCATTTACTACAATTATTTCAACACCGGAAGACCTTCAAAAGAAGAAAATCATACCAATTATGTTTCGGCGTATATCGATTTAAAAAACTCACCTAAATTTCCCTTCGGATATGGGTTGAGTTATACCACATTTGAGTATTCTAATCTTCAACTTTCATCTTCAAAAATAAAAGAATCAGAAAAAATCACACTTTCATTTCAACTAAAAAATACGGGAAAAGTAGCTGGTGAAGAGGTTGTTCAACTATATATTCAAGACAAATTTGCTTCAGTAGTACGTCCTGTTAAAGAGTTGAAAGACTTTCAAAAAATAAAACTTCAACCCAACGAAACAAAAACAATTACGTTTATAATCGACAAAGAAAAACTCTCATTCTACAACCAAAAATTAGATTGGATAGCCGAACCGGGCG
>ERZ761602.5603-NODE-5603-length-14721-cov-6.023865_pt1 | contig 14721 bp, 11 predicted proteins | sample MGYA00512165_ERZ761602 | MGnify/ENA primary metagenome ERZ761602 (study PRJEB28899, sample SAMN02445085) | bioreactor sludge metagenome | biome: EBPR sludge; isolation source: Thorneside wastewater treatment plant | place: Australia: Brisbane, Thorneside...
GCATTATTCAGGGCGGCAGAATGTAAAATCGAAACTTTTCTGTAAATTGTTTCAATATTTTTGTAACATAATTTTTATTGAGCCGGCATCAGTGCAAAAGGCAGCTTGGTTGCGTCGCACATTTCATCTGTTGTGCAAATGGCAACTTAAAAATTTTGATTAATGAAGTTCAACTTTCTCTACATCCTTTTATTAGCGGTGGTTTTTTCTGCCTGCGAAAATTCAAAAGAAGAATTTATTACCGAGTCTTATAAAGAATATTTTCCCCTGTCCATCGGAAAGTCCATTACTTATCGCATAGACTCTCTCGTGTTCACAAAAAGCGGCAGCCAGATCGAAACCCACAAATATCAGGTGAAACATACAGTTCACTCGGAGGTTACCGATAACCAGGGTAGCAAAACGTTTATCATCAACAGGCAAATTCGCGACGAAACGGGTACTACTCCCTGGATCGAAAATGGAAGCTACACGGTTACCCAACTCGAAGATCAGGTAGAAGTGGTGGAAAATAATCTTCGGGTGATTAAACTTCATAGCCCCATGAAAAAGAATTTTAGCTGGCGCGGTAATGCGTATCTGCCAACTTCGCCTTACAGGCCCTCTTTCGATATGGACGCTGGCAGTGACATGAACCAATGGCAATTCACTTACAGCAATTTTGGAGATACAAGTGTAAACGGACAACAATATCAAAACGTGTGGACAGTGGCACAAAACAACTACGTGTTGAATATACCGCCACCGAGCGCTAATAGCATTGGAGTAAAAGAAGTTGGCCTTGAGCAATATGCAAAAGGCATTGGCCTTGTTTATAAAACTTATGAAATTTACGAACGCCAACCACCTAACGTTGACAATCCTCAACAAACCTACACCGGCTTTGGCATCACCATGTGGATGATCGGGCATAATTGATTGCCGCAGATTAGGGGATGAATTCGGTTGTCTTAAGAACAAATATCTCCCCATCCCTGGTATCTCCTGAATTTTCGGTTGCCGACTCTGTGTTTTTCCAAACTGGCATTGCCTTTGCTTCTGATATGCACGCAATTCCGTTTGTAGTCTGACAACGTTGTTATGCAAAAATGCCTCCCGATTTTCACCGGAAGGCGTTGATATTATTTTTTTAAAGTCGGACGATGCGTTCCGCTCCCTCAACTCACTTTGCTCATCACTACACTCATCACTACACCGTATATGCATTACTCACCGTATCGCCACCATGCCCTGTCCAGTTGGTGTGGAAGAACTCGCCGCGCGGTTTATCAACACGCTCATAAGTATGTGCGCCAAAATAATCGCGCTGTGCCTGTAAAAGATTTGCAGGCAGGCTGGCACTACGGAAACCATCAAAATAAGTGAGTGCAGAACTAAGCGCCGGTACCGGAATACCATTGCTGATTGCCGCTGCGCAAACCCTTCTCCAGCCTTCCTGAGCGGCAGATATTTTTTCGGTAAAGAACGGGTCGAGCAGTAGGTTTTTAAGGTTCGGATTGTTGTCGAACGCTTTCTTAATATCTCCTAAAAATACCGAGCGAATGATACAGCCGCCGCGCCACATCAGCGCTATACCGCCGAGATTCAACTTCCAGTTGTGTTCCTTTGCTGCCGCCATCATCAGGTCGTAACCCTGAGCGTAGGAAATAATTTTGGCGCCATACAAAGCCATTTTAATATCGTTGATGAATTGCTGCTTGTCTCCGTCAAATTTTGGCGCAGGTCCTTGTAAAACTTTGGATGCTTCTACCCGTAAATCCTTTTGTGCAGACAGGCAACGCGCGAAAACCGATTCGGCAATCAGCGTCAACGGAATGCCATTATCCAATGCCGAAACTACCGTCCACTTGCCGGTTCCCTTTTGCCCCGCTTTGTCAAGAATTTTTTCAACCATCGGCTGACCGTCCTCATCTTTATATGCCAAAATATCGCGCGTAATTTCTATCAGGTAAGAGCCCAATTCTTCGGTATTCCATTTTTTGAAAACTTCGTGTTGCTCATCAGCGCTCATCCCCAACAAATCTTTCATAATGTGGTAGGCTTCGTTAATGATTTGCATATCACCGTACTCAATACCATTGTGAATCATTTTTACATAATGGCCGGCCCCGTTTTCGCCAACCCAGTCGCAGCAAGGGCTTCCGTCATCAACCTTAGCCGCCACCGCCTGAAAAATACTTTTCACATGTGGCCATGCATCCGGCGAACCTCCCGGCATCATAGACGGTCCCTTTAGCGCTCCTTCTTCACCTCCCGAAACACCGCTACCCACATACAATAAGCCTTTGCTTTCAACATAAGCCGTGCGTCGAATGGTGTCGGTAAACAAACTATTGCCACCGTCAATAATAATATCGCCCGGTTCCAGGTGAGCAATCAGTTGTTCAATCAAATCATCAACCGGTTTGCCTGCTTTTACCAGCATCATCGCTTTGCGCGGGCGTTCCAGGCTATTTACAAACTCTTCAATGGAATGAGCCGGAATAAAATTTTTCCCCGCCCCGCGGCCATTTACAAAATTGTCAACCTTGTCGGTAGTGCGATTGTAAACCGCTACCGTAAAGCCTTTGCTTTCCATATTCAAAACAAGGTTTTCGCCCATCACGGCCAAACCAATTAATCCAATGTCTGCTAAGTTTTTCATCATTTATTTTTTAATTTTTTACTGTGTCATGGTGCGCTTGTCTACCCCTCTTCCATGAATTTTTATGTTCCTAACTATATAATTTTTATCAACTTTACTTGTGTCACTCACTTCATCGCCTGTACACCTATCGGCCTACATATTCATCGCCATGTGTGAACGGGCATTTATATAGTTTATCTGATTTTAATGACTACGTTCTGTTTTTCTTTGAGCCTTTGAGCCTCAGCATTTGTTTCACACAACGAGCACTAAGCAATGCCGGGTTCTTCGTTTCTCTCATATTTGCACTCGTTAAATAAATAAAGGGTACAATAATTTAGTATTCAAACCTGTCTCTAAATGCCCACAAACCCAGTGCTGGATTAGAAATATAGAATATTTCCTCACCTTCTTCCGTGGTATTAAATCCATCCTTTAGCTTGTCAGGATTGTATTTCAGCATCACTTCATCAATATCGGCGTATTGAAATCCCACGCTTTCTATTTCATCTTTCGTTAAATTATAATCTTCTTTGCCCGGACAATATGTAATTGAAAATCTTCCCTCCGAAGAGCCGTGAATCAGGTGCGCCGCGGCGCTGAGATTCTGTTGCAGTTCTTCGTTTTCGTTGGTTGCCTTCAGTGTTGCAGGTGTTCCAAAATATCCGTACTTTCTGATTAACCTGTCAATTTCTTTATCCTCTCCAAATTCTTTTAGTGCGGGCGCTAACACAATAAGCTCGCCACCATCGCCAATCGCCATTCTCGTTCTGTATACTGATTTGTTCCCAAGCCAGGTGCTTTTAAATTCGGTAGGATCGAGCCACACGATTACTTTTTGCAAAGGCTTTGGCACCATTTCAAAATTTATTTCCAAAGAGAGTTTGGCGGCTTTGTCAAATACTTCAAAATCATCGCCAATAAATAAGCCGTAGGTTTGAAGTTTGTTCGTTTCTTTGTTCAGTCCCACAACGGTTTGTACATACACAATTGGAAGGTGTTTGGCAAAATGTTCTGACCCGTAATTGAATATTTTTCTTACGGGTGTGTCAGCGCGGCCCATCATGCGTTCCATTCCGTAGGCGGCTCCAATAAAGTGGCTTTTATTAATGCCTTCAGCGCCACCGGTGCCTACAAAAATGTTTTTATTATAATTGGCCATGCCCACCACTTCGTGCGGGACCACTTGTCCTATTGAAAGAATCAGATCAAAGCCACCGTCCGCCAATAGTTTATTCACCTGCACAGGCCAGGGATAATCCACCGCGCCTTCTGAAACCTCCTTCACAAACTCTGCGGGAACTGTTCCTAATGTCACCACATCGTTGCGCCAGTCGTGATCGCGAAAAAGGCTGCGGGGCGTTTGTCCAAACATGTGCAATATCTGCTCGTCCGTCATGGGTGTGTGAGTACCCAAAGCAGGAAGGATATCGGTGAGTTTTTCGTTGTAATACGTCCACGCGAACTCAGTTAATTCGCCGGAACGACTGGGTAGCCTTGTGTAATCCGGCGGAATTGCAAGAACCTTATTTTTTTTACCCAGTTTCTCCAGCGCTTCGTACAACCCGTTTTTCAGGTCTTCGGCCGAAAGACTTATTTCGTTTGATCCTTTTTCAAAGAATAACATTGCGAACAAAATTTCACCCCGAGCCTGTTGAAGGGTGAGTGTAAAAATTCATGGTGTAACAGGCTCGCCATGATTTTATATACAAAATGCGTCAAACCCGCCATCAACAACAGTTAGTGTACCGGTTACAAATTTTGAGGCATCGCTGGCTAACCAGTGCAAAGTGCCTAATAATTCTTCGGGTTCGCCAAAGCGGCCGAAAGGAGTGTGTGCAATGATAGAATTGCCACGTGCGGTAAATGAACCATCAGGATTGGTGAGCAGCGCGCGGTTTTGTTCGCTGATAAAAAAGCCCGGTGCAATAGCATTTACACGCATTCCCTGGCCAAATTTCTGGGCGAGTTCGATTGACAAATACTTTGTGAAATTGGTAACGGCTGCTTTTGCCGCACCGTAGCCCACAACGCGGGTTAACGGCCTAAGAGCAGATTCGGAAGAAATATTGATGATGTTGCCCTGCTTTTGATCGGCCATCACTTTTGCAAAGGCTAAAGTGGGGATTACAGTACCCATCAGGTTTAAATCAACTACAGTTTTAAATGCACTAATGTCGAGGTCAAAAATTGTTTTGTCAGGTCCGATGGTTGCACCAGGCATATTGCCTCCTGCGCCGTTTATCAATACATCAATTTTTCCGTATTTGGCAACTACGTCCGCAGCGTTTTGTTTTACTGCGTCAAGGTTGTTTACGTCAGACTTCAAAAAAATAGCTTCGCCGCCTTTTTCTTTAATACCATTTACGATGCCTTCGCCTTTTTCAATGTTGCGGCCGAGTACCACCATTTTTGCGCCCTGCTCAGCAAGGTATTCCGTCATGCAAGTACCTAAAACTCCGGTGCCGCCTGTGATGACGATAACGCGGTCTTTAATGTTGAATAAATTTTTCATACTAAATCATTTTTTCACTATGTTCTGCGGAAGCGTTTGCCTCTTGATCTTTGTCCGCAGGGCTGAATTGCCAAAAACTACAAGTTAAACAATCTTTTTAGATGCCTGTCATAAATATTTTCTTCAACGCATTTTCCAATAATGCCGGCGTTCTTTTCAAGTTGGGAATAGTATTCATCGCCGAGTTCGGCGGCAACGGCGTAAGCTACGTGAATTAGCTGGCGGAAATTGGAATTAAAGTCGGGGTGACCGGGAATGTGGCGCAAAGTATTTGCGTATTTTTCGCCACTCCAGCTATTTACTTCTTCTACAGTAGGCAGTTGGGTTGCATCAATATCAATGACATCAGCATACGGGGCACAAAGTGCTTCGCGGCGGTTGTAAGAGTTTGAGTAGATTTTTTTTGCCAGTTGGAGTCCTTCGCCATCTGAAACAGCAAGCCCGATTACTTCTTCGAGCCATGTTGTACCGGCGGTTTTAATGTGCAGACCTTTATCGTGCTTTTTCAGAATCTCAAACATGATCGGGTAAATAGAGAATTTATCGCTGCCGCTGTGTACACTCAACTTTAAATCATTAGGAAGCCCAAATTCTTTTACGGCAAAATCAATCACTAGTACATCTTCTTCAAATTCTTTTGCAAACTGGTCAAGGTCGCCGCGATAGTCAACACCCTTATTAAAACGACCGGTGAACTTGGGAGCGATTGTTTGTGCTATTACTCCTTTGTCGGCAAGCATTTTCAAAATGAAAAGTAGGTAAACGGGTGTTTGAGGTTTTTCAACTTCGTCCATTGAAACTTCTGTGATGAAATTGTCCTTGCCTTTATTTTCCAGTAAATATTGATAGATTTCTGAAGCCTGTTCGGTTGCGGCCAAAAATTTTGATGCAATTTCTTCCAATAATTCGTTGGTGACTTTTAACGGTTCCCCGATCCCGGGAATTTGCAGATCGCCCACGTATTTGCTGCAGGAGTCAACAAAAGTTTTTACATCAGCTTCTGCACTGGCTTTGCCGATGAATGCTGCAACATCCAATGTGAAAAAATCTGAATGTGGAACGAACCCTTCAACGGTTGACAGGTTGATGTGGTCTGCATCTACAAAATACTTTCCGCTAAAGCCTAATTCTTTTACGGCGTTGTCGGCCTCTGCGCGAACGCTTGCCGGCTCGGTGTGTACGTAGTGATGCTCGCGGTTTGACTTGTTCCAAACGGGAGAGATGTCCAGGCCGGTTTCAACGGCTTTCATCACAGCCTTGAGCTGTGCCACACCCTGATGTGCAAATCGGTCGCCAAGACCGAAGCTGTATTTTCCTAATTTCATTTAAGATGATTTATACCCCGAAAGAGTTTTTTTGATTCATGCTCAAAAGACCCCGAAGGGTTGTTATAAAAAGTATTTTTTTATTAGAGGGTTGTGATGGTTAACCGTTTTGCCAAACACGCTGTAATTGGTGATGTATGACCGGGACGATAAACCGAGCGTGGCAAGACAGATGATAGTAGTACTGAAACTGGCTCAATTATTTCACCGCGCGCCTGATTCTTTTATCTTTTCACTCTTGCGTTGCCCTGCCAAATGCTCCAGATCATTTCTTCGTCAGCGGGTTGACCGTAGTCGGTGCCGAAAGTGGTGGCTAAAGCACCGCTTGCCCAACCGAACTGTACCCATTTTTCGGGTTCCCATTCTTTTAAAATTGCGTAAAGCATGCCGCCCACGAATCCATCGCCACCGCCGATTCTGTCAAGCACATAAATTTTTCGGGGTTCAATCACTTGCCATTCTTCGCCGTGCAGAATGATGCCGCCCCAAAGGTGCTCGTTGGCGCTGATTACCTGGCGAAGCGTGGTAGCAAATACCTGAGCGTTAGAGAATCTGGCTTTGACGCGCGCGATCATCTCTTTAAAACTTTCAATTTTTGCGGTAATGTCTTTTCCACCGGCTTCAGGCCCTTCTACTCCGAGGCAAAGCTGGTAGTCTTCTTCGTTGCCGATAAGGATATCCGAGATAGATGCGATTTCGGTAAAAGCAGCATGTAATTCATCTTCTCTGCCTTTCCAAAAAGTGGCTCGGTGGTTGAGGTCGAAGGAGATTAGTGTGCCATGCTTTTTGGCGGCTCTTGCTATTTCGAGGCAAAAGGTTTTTGTGTCGGGAGAAAGTGCTGCAATTAGGCCGGAAAGGTGAACGATTTGAACGCCTTCCTGGCCAAAAATTCGTTCGAGGTCAAAATCTTTTACGTTAAGTGTTCTTCCTACTTCGCCGGCGCGATCGTTCAAAACGCGTGGGCCACGAAGTCCGTACCCGCTATCGGCGATGTTAAACTGATGGCGGTAACCCCAGGGGCCGCCCTGTGGAACATCGGGGCCTTCGAAATCCATGCCACGGCTGCGAAGGTTGTGTTTGATGAATTGAGAAATTGAACTGTCTTTTACAAATGTGGTTAAAACTTTTACTGGCAAACCCAAATAGGCCGGAACACTTGCCACGTTTGTTTCTGCGCTGGTTGCCTGCATTTCGAAATGAGTGGAGACATGTACGGGAGCATGATTTACCGGGGTGATTCGTACTCCCATGCTGGTGGGTACCAGGAGCGAATACCTGCAATTTTCTTTTAGCTTAAGTGCCATATTAGTAGTTATTTATTATTTGAATCGTTATTGATCGTTCGGACTTTAACGGACTGTAAACTTAGATCAAATTACAGGGAAAAAAGAAAATAACTACGCAAACGATGTCGAAACCGAAGGCAAATTCAGCCAGGGTGATGATGGAAGCTGTATGAAAAAATAATTGACGCGACTATTTTGTATTGTTTTTTGTAAGGTCGGCCATGGCGGAGGCAATCGTTGGGAATTTAAAATGAAAATTTTTGTTTAAAACTTTTTGAGAGCTGACCGCGGCGCTTTTTAAAACTTCGATGCTCATTTCACCAAGAGCTAATTTCAGCGCAAAGGCGGGTACTGCTAATTTTGTATAAAATTTTCCTTTGGTTTGGTTGGCGAGTTCGGTAATAAGATGGTTATTGTTCACCGGCGAAGGAGCTACGGCGTTGTACACGCCAGAGTAACTTTCGTTTTCCAATGCGGTGATATAGAGGTTTACAAGGTCATCAATGTGAATCCAACTTACCATTTGTTTGCCGGTGCCCATTGTTGATGCTATACCGAATTTTAATGGCTTTTTAAATTCACGCAGCGCGCCGCCGTTATTGCTAAGCACGATTCCGGTGCGGAGAATGACCAAACGCTTACCCATTTCTTTTATGGGGAGAACGCTTTGTTCCCATTGGTAACAAGTTGTACCGAGATAATCGTTTGCGTGGGGCATATCTTCGGTAAAAGAATTTGGATTTGGAATTTCAGGATCGGGGCCATACCAGCCAATAGCCGATGCGCAAATGAGGGCTTTTAAATGGTTGGGATTGTTTTGAAGTGTCTGGCAAATGAGTTCCCCGCTTTTTACACGGCTGTCAATAATCTCCAGTTTACGTTTTTGTGACCAGCGTTTGTCGGCAACGCCCGCACCGGCCAAATGAATAATATAGTCAACTTTCGAAACTGCGTCAATATCAATTGTTCGATGTTCTACATTCCATTTACAAACGGCTACTCCCGGCGGCGGTGGGGTTTTAGAATTATCCCTGGTTAAGATTGTGACATTGTAATTCTTTTGTATCAGCGCATTGGCGATTGCTTTTCCTACAAGCCCGGTTCCACCGGTAATTAAAACTGTTGGCATAAGTTTTTTTAAGAAGTTTTGGCAAAAGGTTTATTCTCCTAATCTAGCTGTTAGTTCGCCGTCAATTTTTTTGTAAAGATGATAAGGCTTGTACACACGCCAGTTGTCCATTTGCATTAATTCAACAAGTTGATGCAGTTTGGCCTGTCTGAAATCGTATTGGGTTTGCTCCGGCATATTGAGGCAAACGATCCAGCCATTCACATCGCTCAGTTCTTCATATAATTCTTCGTAGTAATCTTTGTCTCCGCTGTGAAAATTAAGAACGTTTTCTGCGATTAAAATGAATTTATTGATTCCCTGATACATAAAATTTTCTAACACTTCGCGCTTGATCGTCATGATATCGTTTTCTAATGCATCGTTCCACTCGCCAATCATTTCAATGATGGCATAGCCTTCCTCATAATCAACCATTAGTGCTTTCATATATAAAGTACGGCTGCCAAAGTAATCCCATTGGGGATGAATATAGAAATTATAAACCGCGTCCGTGTATTCAAACTGCGAATGTTCAATTCCATAAAATGGCGAGTGCTTGTCTTCTTCGCTGATATAGATATGCTGCCAGTTATAAAACGGTTCCAGTTTGTGCATGCGTAAATGTACAAATATTTACAACTGCATCAGATAGTTCTTAAAATCGTTATATGCCGCAGACATTTCAATTGATTGTTTATCTTGTTTCATTAACCGATTCAACGAAGACGGAAGGGGGATGGTAGTTTGAGTGGCCTGTTCAACCGCTTCGGGAAACTTAACCGGATGAGCAGTTTCTAAAATAAATCCTTCGTTACCGGGATGCTGTTGTAAGTATTTTTCCAATGCAAAGTAAGCTACCGCGCCGTGCGGGTCTAAGGTGTAATGATGCTGATGAAATACCGACCTGATGGTTTCAACTGTTTGCTCATCGGTTATCGTAAATGAGGACAAATTGGTTTTCAGTGCGGGAAATTCGTTTTGAAACAATTCAATGATTCGCACAAAGTTGCTCGGATTTCCCACGTCCATTGCGTTGGAAAGCGTGGCTACTGTATTTTTAGGACGAAGTAGCTGCGTTTCCAAATAATCAGAAACAATATCATTCACATTGCATGCTGCAATAAAGTGGCCAAGCGGCAAACCGGTAATTTGAGTCAAAATTCCCGCGCAGATATTTCCAAAATTTCCACTTGGAACACAAACAACTGGCGGTTGTTTTTTTTCTTCCCATTGTTTGTAAGCGAAGAAATAGTAAAACTGCTGCGGTAACCAACGAGCTACGTTTATTGAATTTGCGGATGTTAGAAATATTTTCCTATTGACGTCGGCATCGTTGAACGCCTGCTTCACCATTTGCTGGCAGTCATCAAACGTGCCATTCACTTCAAGCGCGGTAATATTTTTGCCAAGCGTGGTAAGTTGTTTTTCCTGAACGGGGCTTACACGGCCTTTGGGGTAGAGAATGACGACGTTTACACCTTTCACATCATAAAAGCCATTTGCTACTGCCCCACCAGTATCGCCTGAAGTGGCCACCAGCACAGTTACATGCCGCTTTTCGTCTTTTAGAAAATAACCCAGGCATCGGCTCATAAACCTTGCGCCAACGTCTTTAAATGCCAGTGTTGGACCGTGGAATAGTTCAAGCGATGATATAGTTTCTGAAACCGGTTTTAAGGGGATGGGAAAGTTTACAGTTTCTTTTACAATATCAAAAAGTGTGTGGTCAGGAATTTCATTTCCAATATAAGGTTTGATAATTCTAAAAGCAATTTCAGCGTTTGGAATTTTTTCAATATTTGCGATCAGATCTTTATCAACGGGTGGTAAAATTTTTGGGAAGTACAGCCCTTTGTCGGGGGCCTGCCCCCGGATAGTAGCTGCTTTAAAAGTTACGATTGGAGATTGCTTATTGAGACTATAGTAATTCATGTATCTTACGTATCTCCTCCGTGGAGGAATTTGTTTTATGAGATTGTATTTTCGCTCTTGCCAAAAAGGCTAACTCCGCATTTATTTTTTTTATTCGTTTTGAATGGGATATGCCTCTACTCCATTTTTATTGATGGTTGTGATATACACGTTACTCTCAATACCTATTTTATCATATACGCCGTTCATAATATTTGCGACGCGTCGCGCAGTGGTTTCGTCTTTGCTCAACATAAAAATAGATGGGCCAGAACCGGAAATCCCGCCACCCAAAGCTCCAGCTTCATTACATTTTAATTTTACTTCATCGAAGCCCGGAATTAAGATACTGCGGATGGGTTCAATAATTACATCTTCGAGGGAACGACCAATTAAATCGGTATCGTTCTTCATAAAGCCTGTAACAAGCCCTGCAATGTTACCCCACTGTTTGATGGCGTCCTTCAAAAATACCTGCTTGCGCAAAATTTGGCGGGCATCGGATGTGCGCACTTCTATTTGAGGATGTACCACTGTTACAAACAGGTCGGGAGCGGCAAGCGGAACAATGTCGAGTGGATGAATGGAACGTATCAACGTCACTCCACCCAGAATGCAGGGTGTAATATTATCGGCGTGTTTGACACCCGTTGCCAGTTTTTCGCCAATCATTGCCAGTTGCACTAAATCATCGGTAGAAAAAATATTTCCCAGCACGTGGTTAGCGCCTACAGCGGCGCCAGCAGCACTGGCAGCACTTGAACCCAAGCCACTGCCCGGTTTGATGCGTTTTTCAATTGTAACCTCAATTCCTTTATTGCTTTTTGCTTTTTCCAGCGCCGCAAGTAATACCACTCCTGCCACGTTTTTCTCAGGATCGGTTGGCAGATTAAATTCATCGCGATTGATGATTGTGACGCCCGGCTCGTCGGTCAACCTGAACTCCATGATGTCGTATGGTTCGCTTAATGCGAGACCAAGTATATCAAAGCCGCAGACGAGGTTGGCAATTGTACCGGGCGATTTTAGAACGACTTTTTCCTGTGCCTCAACGGTAGAGTTGGAATATCTTTTAGAAATTTGTTCTTTATTCATGTCTGCAAAACTAAATTACGAATTCATTATGTACTAAACCTCCATAACTGATGCTTGTTGGCTCAGGGGGCTGTGGCTCTTACGATATCGGCAAAAACGCCGCTTGCTGTAACATCAGCGCCGGCACCAGCTCCTTTTATAACCAAAGGATTGTCGGCGTACCGAGCGGTGTAAAATAAAACAATATTATCCTTTCCGTACAGGTGATACAAATTATTCTCAGGACTGATGTGCTGCAGCCCAACGGTAGCTTTGCCTTCATCAAATGTTGCCACAAATTTCAATTTGCAATTTTTTGCCGAAGCATCGTCCAATAGTTTTCTAAAATGTGATTCGTGCTTTTTCATACATTCATAAAATTCAGAGACTGTGCCTTTCATACACTCCTCGGGCATAAATGAATTGTTATTAATTTCTTCCAACTCCATTCTGTAACCCGCCTCACGCGCGAGAATTAGAATTTTTCGCATCACGTCTGTTCCGCCGAGGTCAAGCCTGGGGTCGGGTTCGGTATAACCCTCGTCCTGCGCCTGTTTCACTACATCGGCAAAGTTTCTGCTGCCGTCGTAGTTGTTGAAAACAAAATTAAGCGTGCCGCTAAGAACTGCCTCAATGCGTTTCACCACGTCGCCGCTTTGAACAAGGTCGTTCAGCGTGCCAATGACCGGCAAAGCTGCTCCTACATTGGTTTCAAACAAAAATTTACAATTGAATTCCTTAGCCAGTTCCTTTAGATTTTTGTAATTATCATATTCTGAAGCTGCGGCTATTTTATTACACGCAACTACTGTAATACTTTTTGTGAGGAATCGTTCGTAAACGTCCGCGACAGCTTTGTTGGCTGTAACATCCACAAATATTGAGTTTCGCAGGTTGCTTGCAATTGCAACGTCAACAAATTTGCTTATTGAAGCCTTTTCGCCATCTTTTAAAAGTTCGTGCCAGTTAGAAAGGTTAATGCCGTTTGTGTCAAATAACATATTACGGCTATTGCTCAAACCCACCACGCGCACATTCATTCTGAGATTTTGCTGCATTGAATGAAACTGTTGTTGCAGTTGTGTCAATAGCTTAGAGCCAACGTTGCCTGTACCCATGACGAAAAGGTTTACCAGCTTGTGTGTGGTTTCAAAAAATTCTTCATGTAAAACGTTAATGGCTTTACGTACATCGGTTGTAGCAATAACGGCACTAATGTTTTTTTCTGAAGAACCTTGCGCAATGGCTCTGATGTTGATACCGTTACGGCCTAGCGCACCAAACATCCTGCCACTTACGCCGGAGTGGCTTTTCATATTTTCTCCAACGAGCGCAACTATTGAGTGTTCCGCTTCAACCAAAAGAGGCTCTACTTTGCCTAACGTGATCTCATCGGAAAATGCGTTATCTATGGCGCGTTTGGCTCTGCCCGCGTTTGCACCGTCAATTGCAACGCAAATAGAATGCTCTGATGAACTTTGAGTAATTAAAATGACGTTTATCCTTTCGACGCTTAATGCTTCGAATAATCTTTTTGAAAATCCCGGAATCCCAACCATGCCGCTACCTTCGAGCGAGAGCAGGGCAATATTATTCATACTGCTGATACCGCGCACGATGTTTTCTTCTTCTGATTTTTCTTTACTGACATCCGTTTTTATTACGGTGCCATAATCCTGCGGCTCAAAAGTGTTTTTTATCCAAACGGGTATTCCTTTGCTCATCACCGGTTGGATTGTGGGTGGATAGATCACCTTCGCTCCAAAATGTGATAGTTCCATCGCTTCACCATAGGAAATGTGGCTGATGACTTTGGCGTTTTGCGCGAGCCTTGGGTCAGCCGTCATCATACCGCTCACGTCGGTCCAAATCTCTAAAACATCTGCGTTAAGCGCTGCAGTGACGATTGCTGCAGTATAGTCAGAACCGCCGCGACCAATAGTTGTGGTAACGCCGCTTTGATCCGATGCGATAAAGCCAGGCAGCATGAATGCCTTGCTGCTATTGGATTTGAAGTAGTCCCTGATATTTTTGTTAGTCTTTTCAAAGTTAACTTCAGCGTGTGTATAATTGCTATTGGTACTGATCAGATCGCGGGAATCTTTCCATTCAATGGCTATCCCGTCAAACTGTAGTTTGGATACAATGATCTGCGATGAAAGCCATTCGCCGTAGCTTGCAAGCCGGTCTTTCGTACGGGGCGTAACTTCGCGAAGCAAAAAAATACCGTTGCAAATATCTTCTATTTCGTTGATTGATTTTTTTACCAGGCTGAGGAGCCTGCTTTGATGGGAAACAGGGATCAATTGTTTTACCGTATCAAAATGCCTTTGTTCGATGGACGAAATTTTTTCCTTATACGCTTCCTCGTTACCTTCCGCTGCTAATGCGGCGCTTTGCAATAGAAGGTCAGTTACGCCTCCAAGCGCCGATACCACAACGATTGTTTTGTTCTTTTGAATTGCGGTTGCTACAATGCCTGTTACCTTAATAATATTTTCAGCATTTGCAACTGAAGTACCTCCGAATTTTAGAACCTGCATGAGTTATTTATGATTTGTGTTCCGCCGGGACGGACAAGTTTTTGATTGATGATTGATCTTAAGAAACAAATTTGTTCTGTTTCTTATGCGGCATAATGCCCAAAATTATGATATAGGAAAAGTACAACCCTTAACGGGTTGTGGTAGTTGTGGTTGTTGCAGAAGAAACTGCCACAAAACGAAGGATGATATTTTCTAACCGATTATTCATTTTCTTGAACAGAGTGCAAGATAAGGGAGTTTTTTTGAAAAATTGTAAAAATTAAATTTGGGATTATTAAGAGCCTGTTTAAAATTTATTCAATAAAAGTTTTATAGCGGATAATTTTA
>ERZ761602.5604-NODE-5604-length-14719-cov-4.402073_pt1 | contig 14719 bp, 33 predicted proteins | sample MGYA00512165_ERZ761602 | MGnify/ENA primary metagenome ERZ761602 (study PRJEB28899, sample SAMN02445085) | bioreactor sludge metagenome | biome: EBPR sludge; isolation source: Thorneside wastewater treatment plant | place: Australia: Brisbane, Thorneside...
AATCTACTTGACATTTGATTGAATTTGCGTATAATTTAATCAATCAAGGAGAAATTAAAATCATGAACAACAAAATCAACAGTATCAAGTCGGTTTGCTACGTCGCAGCGACGAGCGCCTCGGCAGCAATGCCGAACGGCGGTGTGTTCGAGTTCGATCTTTCCGGCGCTGGCAAACTCGAAAGGGCTGAAGAAGGTTTCATTTACGAAAACCACATAAAAAGCAGCGCCCTTCTTGCGATTGCAAAAAAGGGCGGATACGATGGCTACCTCGCAAATTGCGAGCTAGCCAAGAGAAGTGGAGACCTAAAGTTCGCAAACATCATGTTTGCAAATGCACTAAATAATTTGTTTGTTTACGAGAAACCAACTTCGTATGCCAAATACTTGGCATACGTTGAAAGCGACGGGGAAGGGCAGGAGTATTACGATCTCCTAAACCTTGTCGTCTGCGACGATAATAACCATCATATGTTCAGCGTGTGTATACCGATTCCGATGCTGTCGGAATTCGTCCAGGAGTGGGCAAAGGAACTACCCACAATCCCACGGCGAGAACATTGCCGAGAATTCGTATCAAGCGGCGCGGCATACAAAACCGCGATCCAAGATTCCCCGGAAGATTGGGAGGAAATTTTAAAAATTTATTTTAATTGCAATGACACCCCCTGAAATCAACGCCCTTCACGCGAGCGGGATGCAATTCCCGCTCGACTCCGACGAGATTGATAAGGCGTTAGCCGACGCAAATCTCGACCCCACTACATGCACCTGCGCCGAAGCGGTGACAGCCTGCCGAGAATACGCCAACGCCATCCGAGCGTTCGGGCAACCCCCAACACGCGGCGGCAGACGCACGGGCGCTGGCGCACCGAAAGGAAACCAAAACAACAAGCGCGATGTGGTTCGCCCGCATCGCATCCAGATTCACGTCAGCGATAACGAACTGGCAGCAATAACCGCTGCCGCTGGCAATGTTCCACTGGCACGGTGGGTGCGCGAAGCTGCAATCGAGAAGGCAATCCGCACATGAAATCGCCCAGCGGCAAAAGCCAACCTTAAAATTTAATTTACCTACTTGACATTTGATTGAATTTGCGTATAATTTAATCAATCAAGGAGATTTAAAAATGAATGGCAAGTATATGTTCTTTGTGAGTTCCACAAAGAAATACACCAAAAAACAAGCACTCTCGCTGTGGCGGCAGTGCAAAAAAATTGATGTGGAATTCGTCGAGTGCGAATTCCCAGACGGGTATTGCAGTTGGTTTCAGGCCGACAACTACGGCGAGTCGTTCAACACCGAAAAACGGCTCGCCGTAGAAAAAATTATCAAGAATCTATGACGCTATCGTCTTAATGCCCCTCAGGGCTTCATACACATTCCAACCATCCAAATACACGTGAGCGATAACGAACTGGCATCGCTAACAGCCGCCGCTGGCGATGTTTCACTGGGACGGTGGGTGCGCGAAGTGGCGACAAGCGCAGCGAACAAGCAATAAATAAAATCCCCGCCTCACCAGCGGGGTTTTTATTTTTTCATCGCCCCAATCAGCACCAAGAAAAACACAAAAGCCAACCCCGTCGAGTTGGCTTTTGTGCGTCTGGCGTTAGCTACGCGCCAAACATCAGTTTTAAAATCACTGTGCGCTCAAATATTAACTGCGCCGAGCAAAATTATATCATTCCCTCAAAATTGCCAAGATCCTACCTCGCCGAATCAGCCCAATAACTCACCCGCCGCCCACTCGCGTCATACAGCGCCCCGTCATCTCGCTCCCCATTATTCCAAATCGCCCCATTCGCCGCACTGCCTATCGTCACCTGCTCACCGCCGCCGATCACCCCCGACAGCGTTGCATGAAGCTGATCGCCCTTGATCGAGCAAATGCGCCAACCTGCCACGCTTACATTCGCATTGGTCATATTGCGAATCGTCACCACTTCAGAAACCTTGTTAATCGCCACAATCCGCACCGGCGATTCAGGCGCAGCCGACGCGCTTGCCCGAAACTGCGAACACGTTGCATCAGCCCGCCCACTCGTGCCGGGCGTAGATCCAACTTGCCCGCGCACCTGCGCAGATACCGCCGTTGCCGTTGAGGCAATCACTGGGGCAGCCGTTGCCGTTGGTGCAACCACCCGCGTCTCGGTCGCCACAACCGCCACACTCGCAGCCTTTGATAGTGGCGTAGCCGTGTTGGCGACCTTGGGCGCATTTGTCGCGGCCTCAGTCGGCTTCGGTGTTTCGCTGGGCTTAGGCGTGCTGGTTGCTGCCGCAGTCGGCACAGATGTGCTAGTTGGAATGACCGTTGCGGTTGGCATAGCCGTCAACGTCGGTGCGGGCGTGCCACTTGCAACCACAGTTGCCGCCACAGCCGGAGCCTGTGTCCCAATCACCTGAGTCGTCACGCGCCCCGCCGCCGCAGTTGGCGTTGCCGCCGAACGATTGCCGCCACCCAAAATGCTACTCGCTAACAACAAACACAATACCACCGGCGTCAGTCCAAATAACACCAACGCCAAAATCTTGCTACTGCGCCAAACGCGCCCAAACCAATTTGCTAATAGATTTTTCACAATACCCGCGTTATACACCCAAAACCCCAGAACATCCGTCCTGTTTTGTATTTTGTCAAACGAATATATTATTGAGGTGACCCAATAACCCTCACACCCACCGCACACTCACCCCAATGCCAAAATGATCGCACCGACACACCCACAGCTCGCCGCGCATAATCCAACACATCAGCACAATCATCCCCGCTGAGGCTTGCCATACACCACACCGCCCGCAGCCGACTTACGGCCCGCCGCACGTTCAGCCTTCCACTTGGCATACGCCAAAATGTCGTCAATGACATCTTCACTTGCGCCCTCGGTAATGCGTAAAAACTCCTGAATGTAGCCCGCTTTTTCATGTAATACCGTGCCTCCCTGTGTTTGTGCCGGTTCGGTTTTAGATGTGGCAAGCCCAGCCCGAAGCCTATTTTCAAGGTTAGGGTCAAAAAGATCATCTTGGGTAAGATTTAACCCGCTCGCAATCCTAAACAAAAACTCGTCGCTAATCGGGTTACTTCCACCCTCGAAATTAGCAAGCGTTTTGTAACTCATGCCAATGGATCGCGCAAATTCTTCGCGCTTTATCCCCATTCGCACTCGCGCCAGTTTTGTGTTTTTACGAGCGATATCTATATCTAGCTTGCCAGCCAACGATTAAATTATGGCACATCGGTAATTGGGAGTTTTTAGCGTTATCTGTGAAAATTTAAGGTTTGAAACTGCCCAAATTCTCCAATTGCCCTTATAATAAGGACATAGGAAGTCGCACAAAATATGAGCGTAGTAACCAAAACCACAATCGAGTTGACCCCAGCGCAAAAAATCGCCATTGCACGGCACACCGCGCAGCGCCAACTCGAAACCGGCGAAACATACAGCCAATCGCAATTCGTGCGCGATGCTATCGAAGCCGCACTGCAAGCTACCGTCGCAAATTCCACCGCCAAGCACACCGGCAAGCGCACCATGCTCATCGAATTTGATGAGCGCATTTGGAAGGCCATCAAAAACAACGATGCCGCAACCGTAAGCCGCAACATCAATGCGGCCCTTTACCGCGAAATGGAGGCAGCATGAAAAACACAAAACCCGCATCTCGACTGGCAAGCTGAGGAATGCGGGTTTGATCGAACGAACCCATTCGTAAAAACAGGCGTTCTGTTATTGGGATTGTAACCGAACGCGCCCCTAATGTCAATCCCCTCAGCAACAAAAAAACAGGTTACAACCATGAAAACGAGATCAAACAAATGTGCCCGCTGCGGCTGCAACTACGCCAGCAAAACCCACCAAACCCGCTGCGCTGGCAAAACCGTGCGCCAATTTCGCGCCGCCAACCGCGCCTGCGCCGCCCACAGCCGCACCAGCACACCATTTCACTACAGCCTAACCACATCCGCCCGCATCATCGCCAACGGCGACTATTTTGCCGCCAACAACACCCCCATCGAGGCCCAATCATGAACCAAATCCCCACCATCACCCGCCGCCAAGGGCGCTACGCCGGGAACGTCGCCCTCGCCGGATGCAAACAGCTTGCATTTGGCATCCTTTTTGCCGCCGCCATGATCGTCTTGTTCGCTATCTACGTCGTCGTGTTCGGAGGCCCGCAATGAACGACTTCACATTTGTCCCCGGCCCCATCGCCGCTCGCTTTTATTCAAACGGCGACCGCACCGAATTACCACCCGAAAACGCCGAGGATGAGGCCGTGCAGCCCATCCTCCACACCTGCCGAACCTACGGCATGATGAGCGCCTACGCCCTTGAAGCCGTCGAAATCGCCGTGCGCACCGCGCTGCGCACCACATTCACCAACACCGTGACCGCCATGCTCGACGCCACCCCCGACGACTCGGCGGCCCGTCATCCCCGCCCGCGAGGTGCAAAATGATCCTATTCGAGTTCGTCGGGGCCGAAATCAAAAATCCGGCCCCGCCCAAACCGCAACCCAATGCCAAAACCACGCCACAAAAAATCACCCCCAGCAAAGCGTCCAGCAAGCGCCGAGCCACCAAAAAATGAACCGCAAAACCCAAGCCCCGCCCCCGCCGCCCAAAGCACTGCTGATAGCCCTGCTCATCGTGGCAGTGTGGGCGATCATCTCGGCCTTTGGCGTGAACCTAGCGCCCTAATCCCCATCCTCATGGTCGTCGCGCTGGCGCTCGCCGCTGGCGTGGCGAACAAATAACATGCAAAACCTACTCACAATCAACCCCAGAACAGTCACCGCCCGCGCCGCCGTCGCTCGCGGCTACCACGAGTGTTCGAGCGCGTTCACGCTCGGCGACATCCTAGAGCGATTCGAGCAAATTGGCCTCAAATGGAATGCCGACGCCGACCTGCTCAACATCGGGCGCGAAAGCGCCGCCTGCGAAATCATGCTGGGCGGTGCAAAATGAACCCACATCACGCCAAGGCCCTGATGCTCCCATTCCAAAAACTCATGTTTGGTGCAGTCGGCGTGCTCGCTGTAGCCGAAGCCCAGCTCAACCTCGCCGCAAGCGAGGATGAGGCCAACACGATAGCCATCAATCTGTTAGATAAATTCGCAGATTTGAGCATCGAGATATCCGAGCAGCTAATCGCCATCACCAAGGGCCTGCCTTGCCCCTGTGAATCCTGCAAGGCCGACCGAGCCGCCGCAATGGCCCAAGCCGAAGCGATTTTCAACGGAGAATAAATGCTACGCATCCCCAACGCGCCAATGAACCAACTCAGCGTCCCCCTCGTCACCTGCTCAGTCTGCCGCAACACGCAAACCGTAGCCAGATCAGCCGCCAGCCCGACCCTTGAACGCTGGCGGGTGATCAGCTACCCCAATGATTGCCGCTGCCCAACATGCAGCGACGGCATCCCGCCCCCGCCACCGGCTCCACCAGAGGCCCCGCCACCGCCCAAGCCCAGAAAACCATACGTGCCGCGCAATCGCGCGACCGTAAATTTGTATTACGAGGCCGCCAAACAACTGGGTGAGTTCACAACCGACGACATTCGTAGGTGCGAGGGGCTGCCCAACACATTCAAAGCCGGAGGCTACCTCTGGCAATTGGTCGTAGCTGGCAAACTGAAAAAGATCGAACGATCAAAATTCAAGGTAATAGAACAATGAGCGACTATCCAACATACCCCGAAACCCTCATCCCCGCCAAATACGCCAACCTCGTCGCCGAGCTGTCGGCGGTTGAGGAGCTTTTCGCAATGCGCCTCGGCGTGACGATGAACTGCGGCGACATACGCCTCGTCAAAACCAACGAGGCGTATGTAATCCAAGAGAAACACTACGCCAAAAGTGGCAAAGAAGATTGGCGATTCAGCGCCAAATATGCCGATATCACCTCAGCCATCATCGAATTTCGACGCCTTGTCGTTGGCGGTGCGCCATGAGCGCGATCATCGAGCATTTCGCCGCGTTTATGGCCGGGGCGTTAGTGGGCATCACAGCAACCGCATTGTGGGCGCTCGCCCGTCAGCCCGACGCGAAGCAAACGCCTGAGCCGGGCCACGACAAATGGCCTTGCGCGGTCAAACTCAGCGGCACAACCGAAATCTATCTCAGCAAACGAGACAGCGACGAAGGGCCGCTGGGACTCGCAATCAGCATCTACGAGGCCGAATCGGACTCATGGCTGCACAATTACCATACGCTCGATCAGGCCCGCCAAATGCGGGCACAGCTCGACGCGATCATTGCGCAGATCGAGCAACGCTTACCCGATCGTGTCGAATTCGACGAGGCCACCGGCAGGGTAACTGTGAGCAAAGGCGGTGCAGCATGAACGACAACGCACATCCAGCCGCCAAGGCTTTGGCATGTATCGCCGTCATCGGCATCTTCGCGCTGCTCATTTTGTGGGGCGCAATGTAAAAAACCATGCCATCAGCAATTTGTCCCAAATGCGGTCGCAGAGTTAGAGCGCGACAAAACAAATTCCGCGACTGGGTTTTAGTGCCGCACAAAGATGAAACCGACGCTAAGCCAACGCTGGCGGCGCAGATCGAACACACAGCAAACGTCCGTAACCTGCTCTGGTTTTCCGCTACGCCCCCGGTTAACTGCTCAGGCGCAAATGAACCAGCAGACAAGGAGTTTCAAATATGAACCCATTATTTTTCGTGTCCTTTGCGCTCGCAATGTATAGCGCGGTTGAAATTCGTCGCACCAAAGGATTTTTTAAATTTCTTCACGCAGTATCAATTGCGTTGGGGGTTGTCGCAATGGTCCTCGGTATCGCATCGCTAATGTAGCCAGTAGCCGCCGCGCAAACGGCGGCATTATCTAAATGCTAAAAACAAACCGACAAAATTACGCCAAACGGCTCAGGCGGTTAAATCGCCTGATGGACGCGGCGGACAGTGGCGCAAATTGCGCCGACAAGATTCGAACGCTAACCAAATCAATATGGCGCTTTGAGAATAAGCACTACCCGCTTGCCTGTAAGCGTTGCCGCGTCATTCCCGCCCTGCGTCGGCAATACGCCATTGACACCGACACGCGCCACGCTCGGCGCGGTAATCATTCGCAAAGGCGGGGACACACGCAGAAGCGCCGCCTTTATGGGACATTCAAGAGGTTCGTCAAACAAATCCACGCAAAGTTAAAAGCCAACCTTAAAACTACTTGACAAATCGTAGTTTATGACTACAATTGATATTAATAACTACAAAACATGAGCACACAAATTATCAATGACCCGACTGAGGTAGTTTCTCTGAGGATTCCAAAATCGCTAAAAGAGAGGGTTCGCCGACGCGCTTATCAAGAGTGCCGGACTCAGAATGCAATGTTTGAGGCACTTGTTCATCTTGGGCTGAAAGTCCCATCTCAATCAATAGTAGAAGCATCTGATTCATTGACCGTCGCTCACGCCATGCGCGATCTGTCACCCTCTCTTTAATTGACTTTGGAAGCCGTAGCGATACGACCTCCGTCTCTTCGGTAAATTGTTTAGGTCTTGCCATGACTACATTGTAGTTTAAAACGTTAAATGTAGTAGGGCAGAAAGTCCTAAAAATAAAAAATCCCGCTCGTGTAACCAGCACGGCGGGAACAGCAAAAGGAACCAAACTCCAATGTGCAAAACAAATTATAACCCAACCCATTTCAAGACGTGGCAGGCTGCCGTAGCCGCTACCCGCGCCATGCTCATCCAGCGTGGCTACAGCCCCGCCAAAGCGCAAAAATGCGCCCTCGACCGCAACAAATCGTTGCACCCAGCCGCCCAAGCCGCCATCCGCCGCAACATCGCCGCCAACATGGATTACATCAAGGCGGTGCAATCGTGAGCGATCGCAAAATGGGCGCAGGCGAATTTCTCGCCACCGCCATCATCCTAATCGTTATTGGCATCGGCGACCTCGTGTGGGCCGCGATGTAGGAGGTGAATAGTGGCATATGTAATTGCAGGAGAGATCGTATTTGATGATCTTCCCGAATACCCCGAAGACGAGAACACATTGCCCGCGAATCGCGCCGCCCATGAGCGCGACATCTGGGACGGCATGACCGTCGAGGACATCATCAACGATCAATCAATTCCATTCTAAACAATAAGCCGCTGGGCAACCGGCGGCACAAACAACAATGGCACTAACATTTACAAAGGCCGAACGCAAACAAAAAAAGGCGCGGATTGCAATTTACGGCGCATCAGGCAGCGGCAAAACCTACACCGCGTTATCAATTGCCACTGGTCTGGGCAAACCCATTGCATTCATTGATACTGAGCGCGGCAGCGCCAGTCTTTACAGCGACAAATTTAATTTCGATGTGCTTGAGCTGGAGCAATTCCACCCCGATAAATTTATCGAAGCGATTCACGCCGCCGAACAAGCCAACTACGGGGTAATCATCATTGATAGCATTACTCACGCATGGCAAGAGATTCTAAATCTCGTGGATGCTCGCGGCGGTAACTCATTTACCGATGGCTGGGGCAAAATTGGCACACCGCTATACAAAAAATTGATTGACGCAATACTCGCTTGCAAGGCACACGTGATCGTTTGTATGCGATCAAAGACCGAATACGCGATTGAGGAAACCGTAAACGCCAGCGGCAAAACAGTTAAGGCTCCCAAAAAAATCGGCACAGCGCCAGTCATGCGCCCCGATACCGAATATGAGTTTGATCTTGTGTGCTTCATGGATGAAGCCAACAACATGACGATCTCGAAAACTCGCATGGGCGACACTGTGCCACAGCGCGTAAACCGCCCAACAGCCGCCACTGGCAAACTCATTGCGCAGTGGCTAATGAGCGGAAAAGAAGCGTCACCGCCGCCAGCGCTCACGCCATTAACCGCACTCGATGAGATCACGCGAATCATCGAGGCCGACAATTTTGTTAAACCAGCCGACCGCATCCGTGAGCTATTCGCATTTGCTTGCGCCGAAATCAAAAAGCGCGGCATGGATTGCGAGGGTAAACCCTCCAGCATGAAAGAGGCTGCAACATCCACCGACATCATGCTGGGGCGATGTATTGATTACGACAACAAACAAGCCGCCGAACACGACGTCCAAGCCTAATCACCAAGGGGCGGCGTTAGTCGCCCCAATCTAACCATGCAAACAGTAACACAGGATGAGTTTTATCGTCGCATTTCGACGCTAGATGTTCACCCCCGACCTGAAGGCAAATACCCATACACCTCGGTTTTTAGATACCGAGATGGGCGCGAGGTGGGACGCATCATCGGCGAAATGAAAACCGGCCACGCCTTCCCTGTTTACACCTATCAAATAACGGATGGGCGGCGTTAGTCGCCCCCACTAACCAACTATGGCATACAAAACAATCATCGCCCGCGGCCCGACCTCAGATGTTCCAGTAGAGGTCAGCCTCCGGCAAGCTTACACCGTCAACGACCAAGGCGAGCCGGTCGCCATCGTGGTGCTCACGCGCCGCGTCAATGGCAACGACGAAGACACAATGGATTTCCAGTCACCGATCGGTGATTGCTCTGGCCTGAAATTTCAGAAACTCGTCGCCAGCGCCATCGCCCGCAGCGACAAAACTTGGCCCAAACTCGAACGGGTTTACTTCATCACCCGCGACCGCGATCAAATCGGCCTATTGCCAGCCTAATAAACACATCATGAACAACCTCAACGAACTCACCGCCCTCGCCCGCGACCTCCGCGACCAAATCGAGGTCGAGCGGCTCACCCATATCCAACCACTACAGGCCCAGCTTGACGAGCTGGAGGCCCAAATCGGCGCAATGATCTGCGACCTCGGTCAAACAGTCAGAACCGATGCCGCCACGCTGACCTATGTTAGCGCATCTGTTCGCACGTCGTGGGATAACAAAAAGCTGGAACAATACGCCGAAGCGCATCCCGAAATCGGAGATTTCAAGCGCCAAACGGAGATCGCCGCGCAAGTCCGAATCAAATACAACCCGCCGAAATAACCGCAAGGGTCGGCGCAAGTCACCCCCAAACTCAAATTTATTAGGGAATTGAAATGAGCAATCCCGCCAAGCTCACCGGCAAGGCGGCCCAACTATTGCTAATCATGCAAACCATGCCACAGCCGATCACCTCACAAACCCTCATGCACACAAGCGGCATGAGCCGAACGGCTGTGCATGGGGCGCTAAAAATTCTAGTCGCATCGGGAAGCATAACGGAGCAAACCGTGCCCAAGCGCGACGGAACAGGCTATCAATATGCGATAGCGTCGGGAAGCATAACGGAGCAAACCGTGCCCGATTCAGCCAATAGTTGCGCCACTGTCGCCCCCGCTGGATATTCTGATATTCCGAAAATCAACCCTGAAATTCCGAATTTCAACGCTGGATATTCCGAATTTCAGAATTTCAGCGCCGATTTTCCTTTACGTGCGCACGCGCGTTCTGATGAAAATGATGATTTTTCTGATGATGATGAAAGCGCACAAAAAATTTCAAAAATCAAAAACCTGCTTGCCGAATTTCTCATCGGCGAACCGACCAAAACCCAGCTCGCAAACGCATTACTTCCCATTTTGGGAAGTAGCCCCGAAAAAATAACCGACATTCGCACCATTTGTGAACGCACTAAGGCCGAGGGCAAATGGCGGAATCCCGCCGGTGTCGCCGTTCAGCGCATTCGCGCAATGGTGATTCACGGACAGCAAGACCCACTTCCTATATTTGCCGACCTCACGCCAGCCCAGCCCAAACCGGCCCCGGCCCAGCGGCCCGCCAGCCGCCCAGCCTACGCCAAAAAAGCCGGCAGCTACCGCCGCCCGCAGGTGATGACCACCGACGAAGAGCGTGCTGCCGATGATGCCGCAGCCAAGACGCTGCGCGACGAGATGCGTGCTCGCCGTGCAGCCCGCGACGCCGTAAAACAAGAGGTGACAGCATGACACAATCACTCATTCTGGATGTCGCCTGCGGCTCACGCATGTTCTGGTTCGATCGAGCCGACCCTCGCGCCATTTTCGCTGATAACCGCAGCGAATCGCACATGCTCAAAGACCGAACCGTCCCCGGCGGATTACGCTCACTTGAGGTGAAGCCCGCCGTCATGGCCAACTTCGCAGCAATGCCATACCCCGACAACACATTCTCGCTGATCGCATTCGACCCGCCACACCTGACCGTTGCCGGGCCAAACGGCTGGCAGGCCAAAAAATACGGGCGATTAGAGGGCAACTGGCGCGAAATGTTGTGTCAAGGGTTCGCCGAGTGCTTTCGCGTCTTGCGCCCGGCTGGCACGCTCATTTTTAAATGGAATGAGCACAATGTGCCGGTGGCGCAAATTCTGGCGCTTACGCCGCACAGACCGCTGTTTGGGCAACGTTGCGGCAAATCCGCAAAAACACACTGGATCGTTTTTATGAAAGAGGTGACAGCATGAAAACACTAGACAAAACACCGGACAAAACATTGGACAAACCAATCATCATTCCCGCCTCACGATTTCTCAGCGACACCATCGCTGCCATGTTGACGGCGAATTGCTATTGCCAAGCCACCTTGCCCGGCGGCGCGGTGATGCGCTACAAGCCCGATGCCTATTGGGCCATTTACCGCCAAGGCGAGCGCCCCCAAAGCGTTGATGCCAAGCGGTTCAAGGCGTGGGCCAACGAACTCAGCGTGTTTCGCGCGGGCATCGCCAAAATCAGCAAACAAAATCTCGCCGATTCATGGGTGCAGCTCGTGCCGCACCAAGGCTGGTATGGCGCGAAATTAACCATCATGCCGACGGTGGAGAGTTTGTTTTCCATCGCGGGGGTGCAATCGTGAATGAATGGCAGCAACGCCGCCCCACCGAGCCGGGCATTTATGTTTACTGCATTCAATACACCTCGCCAGAAACGCAGCGCCAAAAATGGTCAAACCCACGCGCCGGTGTTGTCACCCAAGGCAGCATGGGCGAGATGGTTTTCACTCAAAACGATGGCGTGCCTCAACGAATTGAGGCCATGCGCTTTGGCATATGGCTCAAATTGCCCGCCAGACCGCCGCTGACACCACAAATTTACGAGGAGGATTAAATGACAACAACCCGATTTGACCCCAACACAAACACGGTTTATATCGAATCAAAGCAATCCATTCCCACCAGCATCACCCTAACGGCTGAGGAATGGCGTAAGGCCGGTCATTTTGCCGTAGACCGCCGTGCCGACAGCGTCAATACTGCCACCCACAACATCGTCAAAAACAAGGGGTTTACCTTGAATACCGAGGTTGACCAAGTTGCGGCAGTGCTCGCCGCCGCCAAGGCGCTGGGTAAACCGGCCACTCTCAATCGTGGCACATTCCAACCAGACAATGTGGGTGGCATTCGTGTTCGCCACAGCCCGCAACCCAAAGCCAAGCTGCGCGTGTATGACGATCAGCCCGACCACGAGAAATGCTTGCTCGTAGTCGGTCGTGGTTATAGCTATCGTCTAGTTGGCTGGGCTACCGCCGGTGAGGTTCGCCGCCAAGGGCAAAAAGAATCGTTGAACGGCAGCCAAAAGCAGTGCTGGACCATCTCGCAAGCACTACTCAAGCCAATCTCGGAGCTAGCCCAATGACCATCACCAACGACATCCGCACAAAAGTGACAAATGCCTTTACCGGCTTCATTGGCAACGCCGAGGCCGTTCATGCCCTCAAGCGCGAGCTTGCCTGCGCACTAGCCAGCGACCCGCCGCAACTCGATAAGGCATTTTTACTGGTGGGCAGCCGCTCGACCGGCAAGACCGACCTTAGCCGCCGCATCACACAGTGCCTCGGCGTGCCGTTTGTTTCTATCGACGGGGTGGGCATTCGCAACCGAGAAGAACTATTTGACATGATAGACGAACTGCTCGAATCACGCGGCCTCTACCCCAAACGCATCGAAGACCAAGCCGGTTTGCCTACCTACGAATACCCGCCCTTCGCCGTGCTGATTGATGAATGTCACCTCATCCCGCCACGCGCCCGCGAATCACTGCTTACCGCACTCGAATCTGACGACCGCTCGCTCGTGCTCAACAAGCGAGAGCCACGCCGCCGAGCCATTGTTCGCGGTTCCACATTCATTTTTGCCACCACGCGCCCCACTGAGCTAGACGACCCATTTCGCAGCCGCTGCGCCGAAATCAACCTGCGTCGCTACACCAAAGATGAGATGGTTAGCATCTTGCGTGTCAAATGCCCATATGTGCCGTCCGAGTTACTCGAAGACCTCGCCACGACCTCGCGTCTCATCCCGCGCATCGCCATTGCCATGGCCGACGAATGGCGCAAGGAAAAACTATACGGCGATCTGAGCGACCGCGAAGCGTTCGTGTCTGTCGCCAGATCACGAGGCATTGTGGGACGCAATGGCCTTACCCAAAATGACGTGCGGCTGCTCAAATTGCTCGACCGTGAGCGCAAGCCGGTCAGTGAGGCTGGAATCATCGCTGGGCTTAGTGACCTCGACCGCGCCGTTGTGCGCGACGACATCGAACAATACCTCATCATGATCAACTTCGTGCGCGTCACCGAGAAGGGGCGCGAGCTAACCCAGACCGGCAAACGCTGGTTGGATGACCACAAACGCGAGGAACTGGAAACCCAGCAAAGGCTTATTTAACTGAATTGACCATGAGCCGATACGACCAAAAATACAAGCCGTATTGTCCGAACTGCCGGAAATTTAGAAATGGCAATTCGGACAGGGTGCTGGGCCAAGCCCAGAAAATCAACAAATGTAGCGTGGTTTACGCCTGCGCTAGATGTAATTATGTATGGAAGTCTCGTTCCAAATTCGCATTGCGCGAGATCGGACGAAGAAAACGCGAAAAGGAGGTGATCGAAATGTAGAGGTTTAAATTTTGGGTATGTTACGTTTGGGCGGGCGCATGTCGTGGTGCTGACCCGCATCTAGGTTAGACACAAAATGAAAAATGCAAGATGAACTTGCACACACGACAACGGCGGCGGGTGGCGTCGTTCACCCCTGCGAAGGGTTGTCACCCGCCGTCTCATGGTTTTTTGGCTCCTGCGCAGCCTCGCGCCTGCGCAAAATATTGGCCCATTCGACAAATGCCAACGTTGCCGCTGCCGTTTTGTCTATGCCGTAATGTTTCGCAATGTATTCAAGCGCTGCTATTGCCTCATCAGACAGTCGCATTGTCATCGGTGTTTTCATGTTCTAAGAATTATATTGCAATTAGCAATACATTTTAATCTGCAATGTATTGCAATTTGCAATACGGCATGAGTATAATGTATTGCTAAATGCAATACGTTGTAATCGTGCCAAATACGAAAAAACGCATCACGCTATTGCCAAACGTATCAGCCAAATTCATAGATCAACCCAGACGTGAAATTATGTATACCACCACTGACCTAACCGCCCTGATCTGGCAACTATTAGTAAACATGCCTGAACGCGAAGCCGTGAAACTACTCGCCGCAATTGAAATGGAGGATAACGACCAATGACACCATCTAACACCAACCCTAACACCACTAACGTTAGCGCTAACACCAAACCGTTAGCGTTAACGGGCGACTGGGCGTTATTCGGGGCGGTAACGCTATTGCTGATGTGGCATAACGGCTACGCTACCTACGCCCGCGTTAGCGAAAAGTTCGGCTGGCTGGTCGCGTTATGCGAGGCGGTAGTTACGGTGATCGTCGTCGAATTTACCAGCGGCTATTTCCTCCATGCCCAACGGCACGAG
>ERZ761602.5606-NODE-5606-length-14716-cov-15.313076_pt1 | contig 14716 bp, 4 predicted proteins | sample MGYA00512165_ERZ761602 | MGnify/ENA primary metagenome ERZ761602 (study PRJEB28899, sample SAMN02445085) | bioreactor sludge metagenome | biome: EBPR sludge; isolation source: Thorneside wastewater treatment plant | place: Australia: Brisbane, Thorneside...
GTCCTCGCCCCAACTCCGCAAGCTCCGTTGTTGCTGTGGGCTTTCCGCTTCAATCCCTCACGCGGGGCTTAGTGCTTTAAAGAAAAACCGTCTTAAAATTGCTTTCAAGACGGCTCCAGTTGTATTGTTTAAGTAATTCTAAACCAATTTAAAATAATCAAAAACAATCTAAAAAATTATCTTTTTAAAGCAAAATGAGCTTTAAATTCCTTTGAAACACCATTTTCTTCATAGTAAACAATAAACCAATAATCTGTTGAAAAGAGAGCATTTCCATTAAAAGTTCCATCCCAACCTGCTCCATTTGGACTAATTGATTTTATCAATTTTCCGTAACGATCAAAAATTATAATGTAAGCACTCGGTTGGTTTCGCAAAGCCGTAATATTCCATTCGTCATTATAACCGTCACCATTTGGCGTAAAGAATTTTGGGTAATCAATAATCTGAATATTTTCAATTATCACGCTGTCACACGATGGATTTCCGGTTTTTTGATCGTGAACAGTAACTGTATGAATTCCAGGAGGAACATTCGTAAAAACTCCTCCATTATTCAAAATCGGTCCGTCATTCAACTGAAACCAATAGTCACCATAACCTTCCACTTGCACCGTAATCGTTGCATTTTCAGAAAAAGCTCCCGAAGCCTGATAATCAATGACCACTGCCGGTCCTGACTGAATTACTTCAAAATCATCACTTGGATCAGAAATACAACCTAAAGTAGAAACCGAATTTTCAACCAAAACAGAATACATTCCGGGCGAAGCAGTATTTACAACATACGTACTTGCCGTTGCATTTGGAATTATACTTCCGTTTAAAAACCAAGTGTACGTATAATTACTTCCTTGGATACTGCTTCGTAAAGTCAATGTTCGTTCAACAACTCCGGTTTCAAAATTTACACAAATCGTATTGCTTCCATCAACAGTTGTAATGACCGGTTCCAATAATTTTTCAACTTTTAAAAGCACTGTAGTTGTTGCCACACATGAGGTTACAAAGTTGATATTCTTCACTCGAATGTGAATCGTTTGTTGATTTGGCGAAAGCGTATTTTGATGGTTTTCCGGATTTGCTATTGAATTAGTTCCGTTCAAAGCTCCGCCTGCAGTTAGATGATACGTCACTAAAAAATCTGCTGGATTTTGACCGTTCAACACGACTGAATCTAACGTTGTTAAATCAAAAGTGGTGATTCCGTCATTTGTTCCATCATAATCACAAACTTCCCAAGCATTTGGCTGTGTGGCTTGAGCACCGGCTTCTACTTTCAATTCAAATGGTAAAATCACTGAACATAACGTAGTAAGATTTGTGATTTTCAAATAAATCACCTGTAAATCAATTGTAGTATTGGTGTATGGATTGGATGTAATTGGGGAATTTTCCAAACTATCTTCAAAAAATTCAACATTGAAATTGCTAATCGGTTGCGATGACCCTAAAATTTCAGGAATTTTTCCTTGCAAATCAAAGTCGGCAAAACCGGAAAGATTTGCATCACAAATAATTATTTCATCTACTTGCAAACTTGGCAACGGATTCACCACCAAATTCAGTGGAAGAACAACCGAACAAAGTGGATTTGCACTTAAACCATTTACTACGCGAATATAAATTGTTGTAGATGGAGAATTGAAATTTGCCGCTGTTCCAATTGGGTTTGTTCCATTATTCGCATTTCCGATTGAGTTATGATACGTAATAATCAAATTAGGAATTCCGCTTCGAATAAGACTTTCATAAACTGTCAAATCAAACTCTTCAGATAAATCATACGGCGTAACTTCATCACATAAAACCAAATTTGGTAGTGTAATTGCACCTACATCCGGTAACGGAATCAGGTTCAAATTCAGCGTAGTTGTGCTAAAGCATCCTGTTGAACTATGTTCAACTCTCACACCAATTGTTGAATTTCCTGAAATTAAATTAGTAAAACTTCCGGGAGAATTAATCAGTTCAGCTGCTGTTTCATTTATTGCTCCTAACTCAGTATGATAAAATTGAACTTGAAAATTTGACGGATTGGTCGCATTGCCTAAAACGGCATTTTGAGCATTTGTTAAGTTAAAAATGGCAAAACCATCATTATTTACATCACATTCTGTAAGCGACAAGTTTGTTGGTAATTGCAAAGGAACATTCACAACCAAAGAAAGTTCTTCAACCGTAAAACAGTTAGTTGAATTATTCTCTAAACGAATCCAAATTGTCTCGTCAAAAGGTGTTGTGTTTTCGTAATTATTGGATGGTGAAATAAAATTCAACGGTTGATTGATCGCATCATTTTGATTGGTATAAAACCGCACTGAATAATCAGTTGAAGGTAATCCGTTCAAAATCGTATTCACTAAATTAGCTAAATTGAATGAAGTTATCCCATCCGAATCATCATCACATTCGGAAATTATTCCCGGCGAAGTTATAACTGGATTAGGAAGAACGTTCAATACTAACACCACAATTTCAAAACAAGAACCGCTTTGCACCCGCACAAAAACTGAACCGGAGGCACTATTGTGAGCATTGGTTATTGTAATTTCATCATCATCCAATTGAGCTTGAGCCAATGTTTCATAAAAAGTCACGATAACAGGAAAAGTATTTCCCAGAATAATTTCGGCAACAGCCCCATCCAAATCAAATGTTGCAATTCCGGTTGTTCCGTTTTCACACTGATTTAAAGGAGTTGGATTATTTGCAGTTGGAGCTTCCACAACTTGAAGTACTAATTCGGTAAATGAAACGCAACCCGCTGCCGACTCAACCCTAACATACACTGTTTGATTAGCAGAAATACTTTGGTATGAATTAGGCAACGCATCTGCAGGATTTCCGCTATTCGCCAAAGCTTGAGTCAGAAAATAAGTTACCGTTAAAGCCGAATTGTTGTTAGTAATTTCATCATTTTTGCTATCCAATTGAAACAAAGCCGAATTGGGGTTTCCGGTTGTATCGCAAATTAGATAAGGTGTAGGATTTACAATTATTGGTTCATTTTCCACCAAAATAGTTATTGGCTCATTAAATGTTAATGAACAAAACGGAGCAGCATCTTCTGTAATATCAACTAAAATTATATCAAGATTGGTCGTTACATTGTTGATTGTATGTGTATATGAACCGGTTCCATCAATATTTATAGTCTCCGGATTTCCATTTACTGTAAAATTCAAAACGGTATTTGGTTTTCCTGTAAAAGTTATGATTGCCGCTTCGCCACTACAAATTGGAGAATTGGTGACAAAAGTAGGAGCTTGAATTTCATTAACCGTAACAAATAAACTTTCTGATAAATTTTGAGAACAAATAACCGAGCCATCTGTATCGATAATTTGTGCGAGACTTAAAGTATAGGTTGTATTAGCATTCAATACATCATTAAAACTAAAATTACCGGAAGCATCGAGCAAAGCAGTTTGGTCTGTTCCGCCATTAATTTGATAGGTGATTGTTGCATTCGGTGTGCCGGTAATGGTTACTGTCACTGATTCACCTTGACAAATTTCAGTCGAAGAAACAGTAACATTCGCATCAGGAACGGGATAAACGACCAAATTAAAATCAGTTATCGACGAACAACCTGTTACATTATCTGTTACTCTGGCAAAAATTTGTTGAGGATTTGTAGCATTAGCCAAAATATTCGTCAAATCATCAATACCGTCAATAGCATCTTCGATGGTGGTATGAAAAGTAATAGTATTTCCAGTTAAGTCACTATTTATTGAACTTCTTACTGTATTCAAATCAAAAATTCCGGTATTCGCATTGGTGCTACAAGTGATATAGTCTTCAATGGCATTGGCTGTTGGTGGTGGTGCAAAAGCTCCGTTGCCTTGAGTGGCAGAGCCAATCCATTCTAATTCAAAACCACCATCTCCGATTGGTCTATCAACTACTACATAATACGTTTGACCAGGCAGCACATTTAACCAACGCACATAACCATTACCGTCTGCACCGGGTCCATTTTGGGTAGAAGTAGTGCTTCCATACATTCCTGTATAATTATTTGGCAATCCTGCCATTTCCGGATTAGTGGTTGAACATCGGATTGGGTTACCTAAACTTCCGCAGGTAGCATTCGGACCAAAAACCCAAAAATCATAATCAACTAAAATATCTGTATCATTGGGTCGGATATGAAATCCTAAAGTTCCGGCTTGAACAATGTTTATTCGAAGCCAAATGGTGTTGTGTTCAAAACTTCCGCAACCTGAAACTTCTTGAAAATTTCCAATTCCATCGGCATTTGAAGAAAAATTTCCATCACTACAAACAGTGATAGCATTAACACAATCGTTTGGAGCTTGGGCAAAAAGTGGATTAAAAAAAAGGAATATTATAAAGGCAACTATCTTTTTCATTGAATCAAATATTGATAATTGTTTAAAACAATTATTAATGGAAATCCTATTTATTGAGTAGAAATAGAGAATTAAAAAATGTAAAGCCAAAGCGTACATTACATACGCTTTAGCTTAATTAACAACAAGTAGTAATAATTTTTATTTTTTAACTATAAGAAATTCTGATCGTCTGTTTTGAGCATCTTGCTCTTCAGTACAATTTTCTTTACAATCAATTTTTGGTTCAGATAACCCTACTCCTTTTGCAGAAAGTCTATTTTTAGAAATTCCTTTTGAGATTAAATACTGAACAGTTGATTGAGCTCTTTGATTTGATAAATTCAAATTATAAGCCGCACTACCTTTGGAGTCGGTATGCGATTTTACTAAGATTTCCATTGTTGGATTGTCTCTCATTACCTTAACTAACTTATCCAATTCGGTTGCACCTTGCTCTGTAATGTTGCTTTTATTAAATTCAAAAAAGATGCTTTTTAGGATAACTTCTGTGTCTGTTACAATCACTTCAATCGGTTCTAATTCTAACGTAACCGAAGTTTTTCCGGATTTCACTTTTTCAACCGAAGCTGAAGCCGGGTCAAAATCCTGTTTTGTTACTTGAAAAAGATAAGCTGTATCACAATTTATATCATACGAAACTTCGCCTTTGGAATTGGTTTGTTTTGTTGCGATGACATTTCTTTTTTCATCTAAAATAGAAACGGTAGCATCTGCTAAAACTTTTCCTGACTTTTTGTCTTTTACGATTGCAATTGCTTCGGCAGCACAAATTGGAGTTGCTTCAAAAATGTTATCAATTCCGCTTCTGTTTGAAGAAAAGAATCCGATGTTTTTGGTTGTATTAAAGCTAAATGAGAAATCGTCCTTTTCAGTATTAACCGGTTTTCCTATGTTAATTGTTTCTGATGGATTGTTTAAATCAACTTTAAAAACATCTAAACCACCAAAACCTTGTCTTCCGCTTGAAGCGAAATACAGCACATTATCATCTGTAACAAATGGAAAACCTTCTTTTCCGGCAGTGTTTACCGATGCACCTAAATTTTCAGGTTTACCATAATTTGTTCCATTAACAGATACTTTCCAAATATCAGTATCGCCTAAACCACCCGGCATATTCGAAGCAAAATAAAGTGTTTTTCCGTCTTTACTTAAACTCGGATGACTGACAGAATAATTGGTGTTGTTGAAAGGCAAAGCTTGCACATCTGACCATTTCCCATTGACTTTTGTGGCTTTGTATAGACCTTGTTGACCTACTTTGATGTTGTTCTTTTTATCTTTTTCAAAAACGCCTTCGCTGTGACCGTCTCTGGCAAAAAACATAGTGTTCCCATCTGCAGAAATTGTAACCGGACCATCGTGAAAAGCAGTATTTAATTCATTTACTTTTTGTGGCTCAGACAACGTTCCGTCTGCATTTAAAGTGGATGAAAAAATATCCAAATATGGTTGGTTAATCCACTTATCCGTTTTGTTTGACGTGTTTCTCGTGCTGGCAAAATACAATGTATTATCATTCGCTAAAACAGCTCCGAAATCACTTTGATCTTTGCTATTAATTTTGGTTTCTTTGATATCAAACAACTTCGTTTTATCTGCTAAAGTTGGGATATAATTTGGATTTGCTTTGTGATCTTTTGCCCGTTGATCAGTTGGCAAAAGTGAGGCAAATTTATCCATTTGTTTGTTTGCTTCTTGGTATTTTCCTAACGACTTCAACGTTTGAGCATAACGGTAATGAGTCTCGGCATCTTGATTTTTCTCGACTGCTTTGGCGTACCATTTTGCCGCTGCTTCTGTGTTGTACACATTATAATAGCTATCGGCTAATTGTTTGTAAACGTAACTATCAGCTTTTTTTGATTCAGCTATTTTTAAATATTCATCAATGGCAGCAACATATTGATAAGTTTCAAACAACTTATCAGCTTTTTCAGTTTGCTTATTTTGAGCAAATCCGGACATAAGCGTTAAAAACAATCCTGCTGTGATATATAATTTTTTCATTTTAGGTTTCTTTATTGGTTAGAAAAATCTTGGCGAAATGGATATTTTCTTCGAAAAATTCAAATCAAACAACAACATAAATTCGTGTGAAGCCGGTGTTGTTACATTCAAATCTGAAACAATATGGTCATACGCATACCCCACTCTGATTGATGGAGTTATTGCAAAGTTAATCATTCCTCCGAAAGAATCCTCAAGTCGATACGTTGCTCCTAACTCAAATTTATTAAAAAATAACACATTTGCCGAAACATCTATCGAAGTTGGTGCGTTAAATGATGATTTCATCATAAAAGAAGGCTTGAATTTTGTATTTTCTGACAAATCAAAAACATAACCGGCTGTTAAGAAATAATGCTGTACTTCTGAACCAAATTCATATTCCTGACCATTTTGAGTTACATCCAAATGCTTTGATTTTAACATGTTTGGCACCGAAAAAGCTGCATAAAACTTTTGGTTGTAATAGAAAAGTCCGGAACCAAGGTTTAAATAAGTATTACTTGAATTTTCGCTGAAAGCAGGATCATCAGGATCTGGAACAAAACCATTTCCGATATCACTGAACAACCCCACTTTATGGAAAGTTGCTCCTCCTTTGATACCGAAAGCCAAACGATGTTCGCCACCTAAATTCAATGTATAAGAGAAATCTGCATACACATTGTTTTCTTCCACCGGACCGATTTTATCGGTTATGGCAGACAAACCTAAACCTACATTTTTTCCCACCGGACTGTGGATGGATAATGTTCCAGTTTTTGGTGCTCCCTCGATTTCAACCCATTGAGCTCGGTATAACAACCCAACGGATAAACTTTCTTTTGAACCGGCATAAGCCGGATTCATGATATTCATATTATACATATACTGCGTATAATGTGGATCTTGTTGTGCCTGACCATCTAGAGCAATCATCAATGCAAAGGCTAAAGTCAAAACTATTTTTTTCATTTGTTTAGTATTTTTTAAAACAGTTTGCCTAGTTTAACTAAGCAAACTGCCTTTGAATTATATGATTATTATCGGTTAATGTAAATCCATCCGGTTGCTGTACTTCCGTCTTGTTTGGCAACGCTATAGAAATAAGTTGCCGATGGAAGTTCTTTCCCATCATTTGATTGACCATTCCATTGGTTAGAATAGTTTCCGCTGAAATTATACACTTCTCTACCATAACGGTTAAAGATGGTTATTTGCTGAACTCCCATTCCTGTTAAATCTAATGAATCGTTTTTACCATCACCATTTGGAGAAATTCCTTTTGGAATGGAAACACAAGGCATCGAAGTAACTACATATTCACCTTCACTAGAGCATTCACCAGTAACAACTGTCAGTGTGAATGTTTGTGGGAAAGTAGCCGTTGGATTATCGGATAAATAATCGCTCACATTAAATACTGCTTCGTTTGAACCTACTACATTGTTATTTTGATCCATCCAGATATAATCGGCAGAAGCATTTTCGTTTACAGAAAGCAGTAATGCATTTCCGTCACATTCTTGTGATATAACAACTTCTTCACCTTCTGAAATTTCGATGGTAAATGAAACTGAATTTCCTTCTAAACATAATGAAACATCAGTCAAAGCAGTATAAGTAATCACGTGCGTTCCTGCTGTTGCTGAAGATAAATCTATCTCTCCAGTTGTAGAATTAACAGTTAATGTTTCAGATGAAAATGCACCATTTTCTGTATGATCTGTTGGTACTGGATTTTCTCCTGAAAGACAGATTGGTGTTTCATATTCAAGATTAACAACTGCTAAAGTTGAATCGGTTATAGTAATTGTAAACGAACTTTGGTTAGCTGCAATACATCCATTTTGGATAACAGAATAAGTGATTTCATACGTACCTGCATCACTATTTGATAAGTTAATCGCTCCTTCAGCATTGATACTTAATCCCGTTGATGGGTTCACAGTGTAAGTTCCTCCTGTTACAAAACCTGGATTGGTTGATAGAACTGGATTAGTTCCAATTACACAATAGGTTGTTGCATCATAACTAAATCCAACTTCCGGAATGGTTAAATCAACAATAGTTACAACGATTTCAACTCGTGGTCCTTCACAACCATTTGTATCTACATTAACAACATAATACGATGTTGAACCAATAGCAGCTGTACTTGGCGTTGGAGCTGTTGTTGTTCCCGTTCCACCAGTTGCCTCAGTGTACCATTTTAAAGTATAACCAGTTGTTGGCGTTGCAGTTAATGGTTGAGCTGTTGCATTCAAACAATATTCTACCGGAGTAATTACTGTTGGAACATCATCAAAACCTAAATAAGTTACCGTGATTGAACTTTCGCAATAGCGTGTTCTCCAATAGAAAACATATTCTCCCGGAGCACCAAAACCTGAAATAGTTGCATTTCCACCGTTAACATCAGAAAAGGTTGTTAATCCTGGATTATTTTCATCTGCAACCCAGTTACCAACTCCGTTCGCTTGAACACTTACAGGACCTGCACCACATTCTAACGTTTGACTTTCAGAGATAATTCTGTTGTTAGGTGTAATTTTAATATCATCTAAAAGATTTCCGATACCGTCATTTCTGGCACGGAATACAAAACGTGTAACATCTTGTCCGTCAGGAACGTTGTAAATTCCTTCTAACAAATTGAATCCTAAAGCGGTGGTTGTAGATTGATGAACCAATTCAAAAGGACCTTGTGGCGGACCAACGAATAAGTCAACAGAATTTTCTCCACCACGTGTTGCGTGAGCAAAACTATATTCATATTGTGTTACTTCAGAACTGTCGAAGTCTTGGAACATTCCGTCAATATTATTTAAATCCGGTTCTAAACCAGCATCTGATGAAAGCATTTGAATAAATTGAGCACCTTCATATGGAGCAACTCCAACTGTGTTTAAAGCATCAAAATAGAAGAAAACGCCCGGAGACCAATAACCTATTACATCATTTCTCCAACCCGGAACAATGTTTTGAGACATCATATTACTCAATAATCCAACGGAAGCAACCGGTTGCTCAAACCCACCATTTATCACGTTGAACGTACAAGGATCAACTATTGTTTTTACACAAATATCGAAAGTATATGGCGAAAGTTCTGTTTCATTTTGAGTCACTCTCAATGTATAGGTTTCACCAATTACTAATTCTGTTGAGTACATTGTTGCAATAGCATTGTTGTATGTACAAACTATTTCTTCTAAATTTCCACCATTAACTCGGTATAATGTTAATGTTATTTTCCCGTAAGGAAGATCACCTGAACTATCATAATGATTTCCTGAGAAATTATCTAAATCAATCAAATGTGTTGTTGAAGTTGCTTGGAATTCATACCAAATATCACCTCCATTAATACCTTCGCAAGACATTGCGTCTGCAGAAGGTGTAGCTCCATTGAAAGAAGCTTGAGTGGCTACTGAACAAATTTCAGAATCATTAACCGTTAAAGTAACTGCTGTTGACTGAGCATCGTTTCTAACAAATGCATTTGGACCAGACCAATAACTTGTATCGTCATCAGAACAAATTGCTCTAACAAAATATTCATACGAAGTATTATTTCCGGCTGCAAAGTCTGCTGCTTGCGGCATGTATGAATTGGTCGTTACAATTGTTCCTGAAATTGGCAATGTTCCGTTTTCGAATGGTTGAACAAACACCTCCCACGAAGTTTCAGAACCACCGGCTGTCCAAGATAATTCTCCTGTTTCACTAATGGTTAAATCGGTTGGTTGTGGACAAGTGATTTCGCCACAAGTAGCAATACCGGTAAAGAAAATTCTTCTTGGAGCAGGAAGTAATCCTAAATCGGTAGTAGAAATAATTTCACCTAACGAATTTTTAACTTCTACGGTTGCACCCGGAAATTGACCAGGGGCAGTTCCGATAGAATCCCAGAACAATGAGAATTCTACACCGCGACATAAAAATAATATAAAATCTACCGGTTGCATTTCTTCATTCCATGCTCCGGTTGGGAAATTTAAGGTTTGAACTACAACTCCGTTTTGGATTACATCAATTCCGCCACCAATTCCGGAAGAAGGACCTCCACTCAAGGTAACAGTATATTCACATAAATCTTCAAAACTACATTTTGTTGTAACTTCTAATGGACCAACCCATTCCGGTTCTGTTTCACAGATTGCTCTTACATATACTTCGTATTTTTGAGCTGGTAATAATCCTTCAACTGTAAACGGATGTGCATTTGCAAGATGAGTATATTCCGGTAAAGAAGTAGCTCCGGGAGCCGGTGTTCCGTAAGGCTGAACTACTACTTCCCATTGTGTTTCTGTTCCGGCAGTTTCCCAATTTACATCAATCGTTGTATCATTAATGTTAGAAATTGTAATGTTATAAGGTGCAGGACAAGTAGGAATATCTTCGATAATTACTTTATCAATAAATAAAAGCTGACCTCTATATCCAAATGGACTTGGAGGCATTGTTGGAATATGCCATCCAATGTTTATATTTCCGGTAACTCCATCAGGAAGATTGATAATCATTTCTCTCCATTCTTCGTTGTTTAATGGATTTGGATCACTTTCTGTGTCGTATAGAACGGTTGAAAAATTTTCAGGATTAATTCCTGTTGTGGATAATTTAATTTGTAAATCTTCAGTAAAAAATGAGCTATAAACTCTATAAAAGAATCGTAAGCGTTGATTCGCTGTAACGTTAATGGTTGGCGTAATTAACCAATCATCATTGGCACCATTTGATCCGGTGAACATTCCGGCCGCTTGATCTCCTTCATAAGTATTGGAAGTCACATTCATTGCAAATTCAAATCCATCTTCATTAGAATTTAAAATTCTCCAACAACTTTCGGTAGTAGAATCAAAATTAAAAGTTTCAATAAAAGGGGTATTGAATGGCGAACAAAGTGTGGTGAACACAAACGGTCCAGCCCATTCACTACTATCTGTATCGGTACAAACTGCACGAACATAGAATTCGTATTGGGTTCCCGGTAAAAGTTGATCTGCGTTGTATGTTGTTGCTGAAACAGTTTCGCCATCTAGAGTTGGAATTCCTAAACCTACCTCTTGAACAACCACTTGCCAAGCATCTTCTCCAAATCCAGGCATCCAAGTTAAGTTCGCAGTTTCTGCTAATACTGAAGTTGTAGCTAAAGCACTTGGAGTTGGACAGGCTGGAGCATCAATAATATAAACATCATCAATATCTAAAATTGAAGTTCCGGGAGTTAAATCAAAATCTGGCGGAACTCTAAATGCGATGTAAACTGTTCCACTTGCTTCAAAGAAAATTGATCTTTCAATAAAATCGGTATTAGTAAATACTTCTAACGGTGCTAATTCAGTGAAGCTTTCTGGATTAGTATCGGTTGTTGAAATTAAAACTTGGATTCCATATCTCGAAGTTGGGTGAAAAATTGAAAATCTTGCTCTGTATTTAAATTTTAATTCTTTTACACCTTCTACATTTATAGCTGGAGAAATTAACCAGTCATCATAACTTGTAGTTGGGTTAAACCATCCACCGCCTGCACGAATTTCGGGATTTGTGGCTTCCATTACCCATTCTGCAGCATCTACATTGGCGTTATTAATTGTCCAACAGAATTTTTGAGTATTTTCGTCCTCATCATTAAAACTTTCATAGAAAGGAGTATCGAAAGTAATACAATCGGTGATAAAATTAACAGAACCAACCCACGTACTTTGATGTTCATCGCTACAATAGGCTCTTACATAAAATTTGTATCTTTTTGCAGGAAGTAAACCACCGTATGTGTAAGGATTATCAGAAACGATAAGTCCAGTTGAGTCACTTGTTGGTTCCGGATCGTTTAAAGATAAGACTAAAACTTCCCATTGATCTTCTAAATCGCCAACAGTCCAAGAAAATTGAGCTGATTCTGTAGTTTCACTACCTTCAACCAACATTGGAGCAATTGGATCCGGACAAATTGGTTTATCTTCAATAAATACATTTGTAATAGAAATTCGACTTGCTTCTTGACCAGAACCAAGTGGAGAAACTACCCATGCAATGTTGACTAATCCCGTTACTTCAACCGGAATATTGTAAATTACTTCCTGCCAAGATTCGTTAGAAATTACTGTTTCAGGTAATAATACATATGTGAAATTTTCTTCACCAACACCCGTTGTAGATATTCTTATGCTATAACTTGAACTTCCGCCCCAACCTACTTGATGAGAAAATCGTAAACGTTTTTGAACTCCATCAAAATTGATTTGCGGAGAAACAAGATAATCATGATTGAAATTTTGGTTTGTACTTGTCTGCAAAGTAGCATAACCTAAATAACCTTCTTCCCAACCTCCTTGATATGACCATTTTACGCCATCATTATTTACATCCAAAGATGTCCAACACGGCTCAGGATTTGATGCCGAAGCACCAATAAAACCTGTATTATAAGGCGTATCAAAAACATCACATTGTGTTGTAAATGTAATTGGTACTCCCCATTCTCCGGGAGTTCCATCACAAACTGGTCTTACATACAAATTATAAGACGTTCCGGCTGTAAGTCCATCAATTAAAATATTTTCGTTTGTTGATGTTGGAGTTCCCGAACCTGTTGGTGCAGAATCGGTAACCGGCAACACAACATATTCCCATGAATCGGCAATATCTACTGGGTTATCCCATGAAACCACAACACTTTCTTGTAATAAATTTGTAAAGGAAAATTGAGAAGGTGAAGGACAAGTTGTAAATGATAAATCAAATTCAAAACATATACTTGCTGTCGTACCAGCTAAGGACGTTGAAATTACAATAACATATTCTGTTCCTGCAGTAACAGGGAAATTTTCGATCGTTTTAGGCTGACTAGTGCTTGTTGTATTTAATCCAGCCAAACATTCTACACCGATAGTTCCACAATTTTCATAAATAAAAACCCCTGAAATAGCATTTCCCCAACATTGTGTCCCGGATGCCCAAGGAAGTGTCATTTGACTTAAATTAATTAATCCATCCTGATCAGCTGTATAGGAAAGGAAAATCTTATTTCCTTCTAAATAGTTTTGTGTTATGGCAGCGGGTAAACAGTTACTTCCATGTGTTGAATAAGTAATCGTTTCTGCATTAGGAAAGTTCATTAAATTGCTATTTAGCGAATAAGGATTGCCAGCTGAAGCATTAATTACAATTGGATGCTCACATGACAAGCCGTAAATTGCTGTAGTAAAACTAAAAGGCCCAGCCCATTCGCTTGAAGTTTCAGAGTCACAAATGGTTCTGATATAAACATCATAAGTTGTTTCTCCTGTTAAATCATTAAAAGTAAAAGTGTTACCATTGATAGTATTCCATGTAGTTGAAGGACTTTCGCCTTCTTCAACATATTGAATTTCAAAATTTGTTTCGTTTGGATGCGTCCAAGTTACTGTGGCAAAAACCGGACTTATTTGAGAAAAAGTCACATCTTCTGCAACAACTTGCAGACAACCTTCTATAACACGAATATTATCGATATACCAAGCATCACCGGAAACTACGGCACCTGTTTGAGTATTCACTGCCACAAAAGCTATATAAATATTTAATCCAGATGGAATTGAAGAAGGAATTGCAATAATTTTTTCTTCGTATTCTGTTTCCGAACCAACATTTAAATCATTTCCGTCCCATGACTGCAAAACAACCGTAAAACCGTTTATGTCCGGTTGACTGGCAGTAGAAAGTCTAATTTGATAACTAATATTATCGTTTGCATTTTCAGTAGCTCTTTTTGTGTAGAATCTAATTTCCGCATTATCAGGAACTGAAACTGTTGGTGTAACCAAAAAGTATTGGGCTGTATTTCCTTGTCCGATATTTTCAGAACTCGGATTAACAAAAGCAGCATCGCTACCTAAATAGCCATCCGGAGAAATTCCCCAAGTTGAAGAGCCTACTCCATTTCCAAAAAGTGTCCAAGTTGCAGGAATTCCACCTTCAAAAGATTCGGTGGCAAGTTGCCCATAACTTACTATTGAAAAAAATAATAACAGGAATGGTAAGATTATTTTCTTTTGGATACTTTTTTGTATCAAAAACTGTTGAGCATCATTTTCGTGCTCTCTGAAATTTAATAACAGTAAAAACTTTTTTACTGAGCTGAATAGGTGTAATTTTTTTCGCATTCTCATTACATTTAACGGTTTAGTTAGTGTTCGGATAAAAATATATATTATTACTATACATTAATATGTAATGACTTTGGAAATTACCGAAATTTGAAAGGCAAAATAAAGATTTAAATACTTGATTTACAGAATTTTAATTAAAATTTTTGATTGAAACGAATTGATTTACTCACTTTTGCTTTTTTG
>ERZ761602.5607-NODE-5607-length-14716-cov-7.872246_pt1 | contig 14716 bp, 9 predicted proteins | sample MGYA00512165_ERZ761602 | MGnify/ENA primary metagenome ERZ761602 (study PRJEB28899, sample SAMN02445085) | bioreactor sludge metagenome | biome: EBPR sludge; isolation source: Thorneside wastewater treatment plant | place: Australia: Brisbane, Thorneside...
GCGCACGCTTCGCCAGCAGCTCTACGTGCGTCCGCAGGGCGGCCGGCTTCATCCCGAGCGTTTTGAGGTAGGCCGCCATGAACTCGCCATCGGCGAGCGCGAAATCGGGCAAGCGGCGCCGCTCGCCGGCCAGCTTTTGCGGATATTCCAGCGTGCACTTGAGGATGAACCAGGCCACCGGGTTGATGTCGACCGCGGTCACCTCACAGCCGAGGCGCATCGCTTCCAGCGGGATGGCGCCGCCGCCGGCGAAGGGGTCGAGAACCTTCGGCGCCCGGCCGCCATACGCCTGGCGGATCTCGGCGCGAAACCAAGCCAGATCGGGACCCGACTCGCGCCCCCAGTGCAGGATGCCGCCGTGTGTCTCCTCGGACTCCACCTCCTCGACCTTGCCGGACGGCAGTCTCTTGCGCTTGACCGACTTGACGACCGTTCCTGCCAGCCGCTGCAGAATCTCGTCGCGCTTGTCCTTGTCGCCCGGGTCCGGGAGCAAGGTGGCGATGAGCGCCGCGCGCGCCGCCGCCAAGGGCCGCCGCGCCGGCCAGATGTGCAGCGTGGACAGGTGCCCGTGGCGGACGTTCTTTTCGTGGACGGCATCGATCGACGTCTGTTTCAGCGGAAACGCGACTTCAATCAGCCGCTTGCCCTGCGGGTCGTTCATCCTGCCCTCGCTTCTTTCCAGAGACGGACGATGAAACGCTCGTCGTCCTCGACCAGATCGGGTTCCGTCCCGTTGTGCGCACGCATGCCGGCGACGATCTTGCGCGGAACGCCAAGGCCGCTCGCCTCGACGTAGCGGTAATCGCGCAGAACCTCCTTGATCAGTTCGTTGCGCGAGGCGCGATAGCCGGCGCGCATCTTGTCGACGGTTACGGTGTTCGGCAGCCGGCCCGGAGAAATGATTTCGATGCGGTCCACGTAGATCGACACTTCGATATCGAGAACCGTGATCGTGTAGTCGCGATGCACAATCGCATTGACGATCGCTTCGCGCACCGCCTCGAGCGGATAGTCCCAGCGCTCGCGCCGTTGGCCGCCGGCATCGATCCAGGCCTCGACCTCGACGTTGCGGCGAACGAAGTCGAGCGCCTGCTCGATGACGCCGGACTCGACGGCGCTGGAGCTCTCCGAGAACGACCTTGGCACGGCGGGATACTCGACACCGCCGTCGGCTTCGCCATACAGCGAAACGATCGGCCCACGCAGGCTCTCCCTGGCCTTCGCGTTGTAGTCCTTGGTGTAGCCCGGATAAGCCGCCGCGCTGATCCCGGCATGCGGCAGGTAGCGGTTCGGCCGCGTGCCGAAGAGCAGCAATCCTCCGGCACTCGGCATCAGGCGGTCGCGGTCCTCGTACATCAGTTCGGTATTGGCGAGCAGCCGCGTCCAGCCCTCGCCGTCGCCCGCTGCGGGATAAGCCTGCCGGCGAACGTCGCGGAAATAGTTGGTCAGACGCCGCGCGTCGAGATCCTTCAACGACGCTCCGGGAATCGGCTTGCGGTCGTACTGCAAGCGCCCTGATTGCATGTACAGCCGCGCTTCCTCGTCGTCCGTCGCCTCGCGCGAGGTCGTCCCAACGCGCACCTGCGTCGCCCAGGCACTCCCCCGTTTGGCCTTGTAGGGTTTGTCGGGAGCGTCTGCCGGCAGGGAGATGACGCCAACGCGCTTGCCATCGCCCCAGTCGAGCGTCTCCCAGAACGGAATCGCGGCCGGACGCAGGTGAACGCGAGCAACCTCCATCACCCATTCCTCGGCCTTCTCCGCTGGGCGTGTCAATCCTGAAACCGTGCTGCCGTCCGGCTCGACGCCGAGCACGATGTAGCCGCCTTTCAGGTTTAGGAGCGCCGCCATCTCCTTGGCCAGCGCTTCTGGCCGGATGTCGTCGCGCTTGAACTCGACACCCGAGTTCTCGCCGTTGCGGATGAGCTCGGTCAGCTCGGTTAGATTCATGTCGCTCTCCTCAGAAGCCGTACTTGCGCCGGCGGCGCTCGAAGGCCGCTCTGCCGCCTTCGAGGATTTCTTCGACCAGGGCGCACACCGGCGGTGCGTCGATCGACCCCATGTGTTGGCGGTCGATCGAAGCGCGCCCGCGCTCGGCCTCACCGGAAGCGGCCAGCCCGACGATCAGTTCGGCGTCGCCCAGCACCGGGATGTTTGCGTTGTGCGTCGAGAAAATGAACTGGCGACGCTGCTTCTCGGCACGCATGCGGGGAACGACTCCCTCGCTGATGAAGCGGTTGTCAAGATCGTCTTCAGGTTGATCGACGATCAGCGGCGCATCGGATTCGAGCAGCAGCAAGAAGAGGACCGCCGTTGCCTTCTGGCCGGTCGACAGGTCGTCCAGCGCCTGCCACACGGGCGGTTCGCCGGGAGCAGCCGTATTCAATCGAATCGTCGTCGACGACGCGAGCTCGAGCTCCTCGATGTGCATCAGCACTTCCGGCTCGGCCCTGGCCAGACGCTCCGCCTGGGCAGCAGGGATTCCAAAGTCGACAACGAAATCCGCGCCGCCGCTGCGGCACGCGTCGACGAAGCGGGTCAATGACAGGTCGGGCAGGCTACGCAGGCTGTCGATCGCTTCCGAAAGGCGGCCGCCGACCCTCTCCCGGAGAATCAGGAAGAGGGGTTCGCGATCGGCGGCTGCCGTGACCTGAACCTGCACCCGGTCTTGCAGCTTGCGGCTGACACTCGCGGCGGCGCGGTCCAGCCGCCGGAACTCGTCCGCCTTGAGTTCTTCCCATTCGACGAGAAGCTTGCGTCGCCGCTCGGCATGTTCCCGTTCCAGGCGCTGCAGCAAGGCCTGGCGTTGGCGCAAAGGGCGCAGTTCCTCGATCTGCCGACGCAGCCGGATGAACTCTTCGCCATCGACGCGCGATTTCTGCAACTCGCGGAGAATCTTCGCGTAGGCCGCCTGTACGGCCTGCCTGCGCTGTTCCCACGCCGTCTGCACCGCAGCAACGCCTTGCTCGGCCCGGGTGATGGCCGCTGCAAGTTGCTTGACGGTCTGTTGCAGATCCGCCTCCAGCGTGACAAACACCTCGTCCAGGCCGGCGAGAACGTCCTTTCCGGGGAGGTCTTCGAGCGCTCTTGCCGATACGAAGGTGCGATCGAAGGGAAGCTCGCGGCGCAGGGCGTGTAGACACTCGGTGAACGGAGCCAGACGTTCGGGGATCGACTCGAGCAGCTTCTCTTCGCGAACGAGCAGGCTCTGCTCGCTCAGGCGCTCCTCGAGACCGGCTTCGCGAAAGCGTCGCAGCGTTTCTTCGAGCGCGGGAAGCGCGCCGAGCCGCTCTTCGATCCCCTTTGCCTCGGCGCGTACATCGAGCAGGCTGCGGCGGCTCTTCTCGAGCTCGCGCCGCAGATTCGCCTTGCGCTGCGGCAGCGCGTCATCGCGCTCGACGAAGCGGTCGAGCAGGCGCGTCAGCTTGTCGCGGCTTCGCGTCAACTCGGAGATTTCGTGCTGGCCGAAGACCTCGATGCGCGGCAGGATGTCCTGCGGCAACAGATTCGACACTTCGCCGGAGCTCTCCCTGACCAACGGCGGGTTGGGAATCGTGCGCTCGATGCGGTACTCGCGCGGCGTCGGCCGGTGCGTGCGCACCAGCAGCGAGATGCGGGTGCCGCTCTTGAGCACCTGACGAACGATTCCCTCGTGCGCCTTGCGCGCCTCGTCGCCCATGGGCGCGAGACCGAGAACGGCGCGAATGCTCTCGATCACGGTCGATTTTCCGCTCCCCCGCCCCCCGACGAGCACATTCAGGTTTGGATTGAAGTGGACCGCTGCGCCATCCAGGAAGCCACCACCTTCCCAGGCGAGCGCAAGCAGCGCCGTGTGTTCCTGGCGCGCGAGCGGAGCGCTGCGGGGGTTGAGGCGCAAGCGCGAGGCGGGGTCGAGAAACGCCTGCCGCAAGCCCTCGATGCCGACCTCCGACATCTTGATCCAGCAGGTGGCCGCAGGGTCGGCAAGATCTGCCGGCTCAACAACGTCCTTGGCGTTGATCACCGCAATCGCCAGGTCCTTTTCCGGCGCGTGCGTGCGTGCGTAGTTGGGGTCACGATTGCGGACGATTTGCTGCAGGTGGTGCGGCAGATCGTCGATTTCGCCCGGGATCTGAATGGCCAGCAGCGTTTCGCTTTGCCACGCCCGAATGCGCGCGTCGCCGTGCAGCGCCTGAAACAGCCCATTGTTGTGGCTGACATGCGCGGCGATGGCGATTCCGCCCTGTTCGTGCACCTTATCGACGATTGCGCTGAAGGCCCAATTGGTCAGATCGGACGACGGACCCGGGTTGGAAATGCCGAACTCGCCGAGGAACCGATCCAGACGCGTTGGGTCGCTCGCCGGCGGGTAGATGCACAGGAGGTGAATTCCCTCGCTCGAGCCGAGTTCGAAACCCGGGAAGACGACGAGTCGATCCCCGGCGGCGCGGCGAAAGTCCTCGACGCCGCTCACGCTGTTGTGATCGGTGATCGCCAGAACCGAGATTCCGAGTTCCAGCGCCTGGTCCACGACCGCCCGGGCGTGCGTCGCCGGGTCACCGCTGGCGGCGGCACCGCGAAAGTTGCTCGCATAGCCGTGCGGGTTCACCTGCAGCGCGCAGCGATGGAAGACAGCGCCTTGCGGGAGCCCGCGGGCAACTGCGATTGGGTCGTTGTTCTGCATTGCTTGCCTTGTCCTATTCTGTTCCGGCGGAACGCCGAGGGCTTGCGCGCCACGTTGAGCGATCGACCTTGTCTGAGGCAAGGCAGAATCTGCGCAAGGTCAGGCGCGCTGCTGCCGCGCGGCGAGTTGCCGGCGCCGGTGCATTCCCGGTGTGTCGCCCACGCAGACTTGCCGTTTCGCTCCGGCAAGCGTTCACCGCAAAGTCTCCGCCGCTTCGAGGATGGCCCTGGCCGAAACAACAAAGCTCGCCTTGCCGCGGGCGATCAGTTTGCCAAACGGATCCTGCACGCGCAGCAAGCGCGGCGACGCACTGCCGCAGTCGAAGACCGTGTAGAGCCAGTAGCGATGGCGCAGATTGATCGCTTTCGCCCATTCATTCTCGCTCAGCTCGACCTCGCCGATGTCGACGCGCCCCTTCACCTCAATTGCCCTCTCGCCGTCGGCACGTCGGGAGAAGACGTCGAATCCGGGGTGATCGGTCAATCCCGCCTGCCGCGCCCGCTCAGGCGTGGACACGTCGCGTACTTCGGCGCCGGCTGCCACCTCGAATGCCATGGTGATCTGCATGGCGATGCGCTCGACCTCGAGATCGCGCGCCATGACATCCCGCGGGTCGGCCGACGGCTGCACGAGGGCGGTCGCGATGTGCTCGACCGGCCCGGGCTCGATCAGCTCGACTGCGCGCCGTGCCTGCGCCAGCGCATGGTCGCGCCGCTCGTTCAGCCGGCGCTGTTGCGCCTTGATGCGCTCGAGCTCGGGTAACGCGCGCGGGTCGCCCTCCCGGGCACGTTGCGTACATCGCTGGCGCTGCGAGGCCAGCTCGGACTCCTGATAATCGTGCGCGCGCCGCAAGTAGTCCTCGCTGTGGCATAGGTGATCCATTGCTTGCCGGCGACGATTGGCGCTCATGCGGTCGAGCAGCGTGCCGGCGACGAATGCCTCCGCCACCCGCCGGCAGGTGTCGGCCTGGGCAAGCAGGTCGATGCTCGCCGCATCCACTTGCGGCGCCGCGCGCAGGAGCAGCATCTGCTCGAGCGAAGTCTCCTCGATGCGCGTGTCGGCGTACTGCTTGACGGCAAGCAGGCGCTGCTCGAGCAGCTCTTCCCGCTGCAGCGCGGCAAACGCCTCGTCGGCCTTGCGCACGACGTTGCCGCGCACGACGTGCAGCAGATAAGGTGCCGCGGCGCTGACATCGACGAAGACGGCGCCGCGCTGCCCAGACGCGCGACAGCGAGCCGCGGCCAGGGCCGACAAACGATCGAAGACTGCTTCACCGGGATGCAGAAACACCGCATCGCGGCGATTCACCGGCCGATGGACGGTGAGTCGCGCGCGGACGGACTCGGGATAGTTTTCCAGCAAGGGAACGATGCTGTCCAGCGCCCCCTTCTTGCGTGCACGCAGCGAGAAGCTGCCGTCGAGGTCGCCGACCAGATCGAGGTCGATGATCGGCGCCGCATGCTCCAGGTAGCGGCGAACATAGCCGGGCAGCAGGTGGCGCATCTCCTCGATATGCAGCGCTTCCTGCAGTCTGGGCAGTTCTTGCGCCACCTCGCCGCCGCGACCGAAGATCGCCTGCTCGCGCGCTGCAATGGCGCGCATCTGCTCGACCGTCAGTTGACCGGCCAGGTCGAGTGCGGCGCGATCGGCGTCGGCTTCGGAAACGATCGCGCAGCGGATGTACTCGCTCAGCGAGAATCCCTCGAAGACGCGCCCGATGACGTCGAACACTTTGTCCGATCCCAGCTCCCGGCGAATTTCCTCCATCTTCTTCAGCAGCGTGTGCACGACCCGCCCTTCGCGCGTCTTGCCGGCAACGAGGTTGATGATCGCGACCCGATCGCGTTTCTGCCCATAGCGGTGGATGCGACCCATGCGCTGTTCGAGGCGCGCCGGGTTCCATGGCAGGTCGTAATTGACCAGCACCCAGCAGAACTGCAGGTTGATTCCCTCGGCCGCGGCGTCGGTCGCGACGAAGAAACGCGCGCCGGGTCCCTCGGCCCCAGCCCGGCCAGCGTGTGGCCGGCGAAACAGCTCCACCTGCGCGTCGCGCGCGGCGAAGTCCAGCCCTCCGTGGACCTGCGCAACCTGCCCGACATGGCCCATCGCTGCGAAACGGCGAACCAGGAAGTCGAGCGTATCGCGGTGCTCGCTGTAGATGATCACCTTCTCGTGCGCGAACTGCGCGCTGCGCAGGAGTTCGCTCAGCTTGTCGAACTTGCGCTCGAGGCCACGCGCGTGCACCGCTTCCGCCAGACTGACCAGTTCCTGCACCGCCTCGCGTTCGACCAGGAGTTCGGCCAGACTGCTGGCGACGAAAGCAGAAAGAGCCAGCGCCTCGTCCTTTTCGTGCGCTTCGGCGCCACCTTCGCTGCCCTCCTCGTCGGCGGTCGCTTCGAGCAGCGTGTCGCGCACCTGGCGATCCAGCCGCTGCTGCTGCTCGCGCAGGTGTTCTTCGCCAATGCGTCCGCAGCGGATGTCGTCGATCAAGGTGTCGAGCTTTTCCAGGCGCTTGCGCAGCGAGCAGAGCAGCGCCCAGGTGCTGCTGGCCAGGCGACGCTGGAAAATGGTCATCGCGAAGCGCGCCGCCGACCGGCTGAAAAGCCTTGCCTGGTCGTAGAAGTGGCGGATGTAAGCGGTCGTCCTGACGTACAGCTCGTGCTCGCTGAGCGGCCCCTGGCTCAGTTCGTAGCTGTGCGTGTCGCAAACGCGCAGCGGGTAGAGCGGTGCGCCGTGCAGGTCGACCATCTCTTCCTTGACCCGCCGCACGAAGTACGTCTTGCGCTCGTCTGGCGGGAAGGCGGCAAAAGCCGCTTCCGTCGAGAAGAGCTCCGGTTCAAGCAGCCGCCACAGGCAGTAGTACGGAAACGGCTTACCCATATGCGGCGTTGCGGTCAGCAGCAGCAGGTGGTGCGCGCTCCAGCCGAGCCGCCACTCGTCTGGAATATCGCGCACCCCGGCCAGCGCCTCGGCCAGCCGGTAGCGGTCGGTAGGCCGAAAGCTGCCGTCGGCATCGCGGTTGGCGCTCAGCTTGTGCGCCTCATCGAAGACGACAAGGTCATAGGGCAAGGCGGCAGCCTCGCGCAGACAGCCGAACAAGGACCGCCCGCGCAGGCTGTCGAGGCTGACGATCAGCAGATCGCTGTCGGCGCCAGAAAAGGGATTGCCCTGGCGCGCATCACTGCCGGTGACGATGCGAAACGGCAGTTGGAACAACGTGCGCAGCTCGCGCCACCAGTTGCCGACCAGCCCGGCGGGGACGACAACCAGGACGCGGCGCAGTGTCCGTCGCGACAGACTCTCGCGGATGTACAGCCCGGTCATGATCGTCTTGCCCGCGCCCGCATCGTCGAACAGGCCGAAACGCAGGCGCGGCTGCGGCAGCATCCGCTCGTAAACCGCGAGCCGCTGGTGGGGCAGTGGATCGACCTGGCTGATCTCGCTGGCGAAAGCCGGATTGAACAGGTGTCCGCAGGCGAGCCGTTCGCCTTCGACCAGCGTAACGACCTGCTTCGCATCGCCGAGGAAGTCCAGCTTGCGAGCGGCACGATCTGCCGCGTCGACGCCAGCCGCGATCGCCGCGCACTGCGCGTGCTCCAGTTCGCGCAGCCGATCCAGCGCCAGCGCCGACGGCCGGCTGCGCGCCAGCTCCCAGCGAGAAAGGGTCACGAAGTTGACCCCGAGCTGTGCGGCCATCGCTGCCTGGGTCAGGCCAAGTCTCTCCCGCAGCTTCCGGATCTCGCCTGCTTCCATCGCGTGCGGTCCCCAAAGACCGAATAGCCGTCCCTCTTGCCAATGCCACGCATCTTACTTCGAGATCGTGTGCGGTCCAAACGGCGATTAGTCTTCTGCATAGTCGCCAATGGCGCGCCCCGGCGCTTTCCGCGTACCCGCTTCGCCACACCGCGCCCGCCCCGACGCGCAAATGCCGCGGCGAAGCTTTGATCAGCGTCAAGACCGATGCAAAGCCTTGGCGTATTCTTCAATGACATCTTGCAAGAGCGAGGCTGTGGAGCAGGGATCTCTGGATCTGGTGCTGGTCTGGGACGGACAGCAGGTAGCGCGGGCACGCGTGTTGTCGACGCAACCGACCGCCGACCGCCTGTTGCGCGGACTGCCGGCGGTGCGCACTGCCGAGGTCGTCAAACGCCTGTTTGGTCTTTGCCGGGCAGCGCAGGGCGCGGCCGCGCGACTGGCAGTGCAGGCGGCACGCTGCCGACCGATGACGAGTCGCGAACAGATCGATTTGGCGCTCACCGTCGCCCGCGAGATGATCGTCGAGCATCTGACGCATGTCCTCATCGCCTGGCCGGCCACCGGCGCTGCCGCGAACGGCGGACGGGTGACCGAATTCGCGCTCTGGCGGCAACGACTGCAGGCCGCCGACGACCCGGCGGCAGCCGCCGAAATCGCGCCCGACCTCGAGCGCTGGCTGGCCGATCTTGCCTGGCCAACGCCGCCCGAGCTGCACAGCGCTGACGCGGTCGCGCTGCTGCCGCGCCTGTCGCCGGCCGAATGGGCAGCGCACGCGCTGAGCAACGACTTTGCCCGCTGGCCGACGCTCGCCGGCGTTCCCGCCGAAACCGGCGCACTAGCCCGCCAGGCGGGCGAACCTGAAGTGGCGGCGCGGCTCGCTGCCGGGCAACGGATCGCCGCGCGCCTCATCGCGCGCCGCCTCGAATTGCAGCGGCTGGTGCGCGCACTTGCCGACCCGGAGAGCCTGCTCGATCTGTGTGCCGCGACGAAGATAGGCGAAGGCTGTGCGCTGGCCTGCGTCGAAACTGCGCGCGGCACCTTGCTGCATCGCGTTCAACTCGACGGCGAGCGCGTTGCGCGCTACCTGATCGTCGCGCCAACCGCTTGGAACTTCCATCCACACGGCGCTTTCGTGCGCGAGATCAGCGGCTTGCCGGCGGCCAGCGAAGCGCTCGCGCGGCAGGCCGGCGAGCGACTGGCGCTCGCCCTGGACCCCTGCGTGGCCTGCACGGTGCGCCTCGAAGATGCATGAAATGTCGCTCGCGATGAGCGTCATCGACATCGTCGAAAACGCGGCGCGCGCGGGGAATTTCCGCCGCGTGAGCACCGTCTGGCTGGAAATCGGGCAACTTTCGGCCGTCGAGCCCGAGGCAATGCGCTTCTGTTTCGCTGCCGCGGCGCGAGGCACGCTGGCCGACGGCGCAGCGTTGCAGATAATCGAGATCAATGGCCGTGGTTTATGCTTTAATTGTGGGGAAACGGTGCCGCTGGCGGCGCTGTACGACCCCTGCCCGACCTGCGGCGGTTACCCGGTCCAAGCAACCGGCGGTACCGAAATGCGCGTCAAGGAGCTGGAGGTTGAATAACAACAGGAGACAGCAGAGCAATGTGCACGACTTGCGGTTGTGGTGTCGGGGATACGCGTGTCGACGGCAAGGCCTTGCCGGATGCAGGCAGTCCGTCAGCGGAAAGTTCATCGGCGGAAGGTTCATCTGACGGCGACCCGCCGGGGTCGAGTCAAGCTTCGCCGAAGGGCGTCGGCAACAACCCCGCAGCGAGCTACCGCGCGCTGGCGGCTGACAGCAGGGCACGACCAGCAGCGCAGGGCTTTGCGCACAGCCACCGGCACGGCGAGACGCACACGCACGCCGGCGGCGCGCCGGCTGAGAAAGCTGGCACGAGTACTGGGCACGCGCGCCTGGTGCAGATCGAAGAAGACATCCTTGCCGCCAACAACGCGTTTGCCGCCGCCAACCGGCGGCACTTCGCCGAGCACGGCATTTTTGCACTCAATCTTGTTTCCAGCCCCGGTTCGGGCAAGACGACGCTGCTTTGTCGGACGATCGAGGCCTTGCGCGCGACGCTGCCGATTGCCGTCATCGAAGGCGACCAGCAGACCAGCCGCGACGCAGAGCGGATTCGCGCGAGCGGCGTGCGCGCGGTGCAGATCAATACCGGCAAGGGTTGCCATCTCGATGCCCACATGGTCGGCCACGCCTGCGACGATCTCCAACCGGACGAGGACTCGCTGCTGCTGATCGAGAACGTCGGCAACCTCGTTTGTCCGGCCGCCTTCGATCTCGGCGAGGCGCACAAGGTGGGGATCCTCTCGGTCACCGAAGGCGACGACAAGCCGCTCAAGTATCCGGCGATGTTCCACGCGGCGTCGCTGATGCTGCTCAACAAGGTCGATCTCCTGCCCTACGTCGATTTCAATGTCGAACTGGCAGTCGACTACGCGCGGCGAGTCAATCCGGCGCTGCAGGTTGTCACGCTGTCGGCCACCAGCGGCGAAGGTTTCGCCGCCTGGCTCGACTGGCTGCAGACCGCCTGCCGCCAGCAGCAGGCAGGCAAGCGGGCAACGATCGCGGCGCTGCAGCAGCGGATCAGCGAGCTCGAAGCACAGCTTGCCCAGCACGCGCGGGGTTGACATGGCCGATTCGATCATTTCTCAAAGCATCCGCGTCAGCGGGGTGGTCCAGGGGGTCGGCTTTCGTCCTTTCGTCTGGCGCCTGGCGCGCGAACTCGGTCTTGACGGCTGGGTGCGCAATGACTCGCGCGGCGTCGAGATCGAAGTCAGCGGCGCAGCCGAGCAGGTGAGAAGCCTGATCGAGCGTATCGAGCGCGAAGCGCCGCCGCTGGCCCGGGTCAATTCGATCGTCGCGCGCGACACGACGCGCGAAGCAAAGGGCGGCGGATTCGTCATCATCGACAGCCGCAGCGGTCGCGCGGCGACGATGCTCGGGCACGACACGGCGATCTGCCGTGACTGCCTGAGCGAAATGTTCGATCCGGGCAACCGGCGCTGGCGTTATGCCTTCACCAACTGCACCAATTGCGGCCCGCGCTACACGATCAGCCGCGGCCTCCCCTACGACCGTGTGCGCACCAGCCTGAAGCCGTTTCCGATGTGCGCGCGCTGCCAGACCGAATACCGGCAGCCGGATGACCGACGCTTTCACGCGGAAGCCAGCTGCTGCCCGAAATGCGGGCCGCAGCTCTTTCTGCTCGACGGCGAAGGCCACCGCCTGCCGGGCGATCCGATCGCCGGCACGCTGGACTTGCTGAAGGCGGGCAAGATCGTCGCGATCAAGGGCCTGGGCGGTTTTCATCTGGCTTGCGACGCGCGCAACGCGGTCGCCGTCGCCGTTCTGCGCGAGCGCAAGCAGCGCGACGAAAAGCCCTTCGTCGTCATGCTGGCGAATGCCCCGTCGGCCGCGCCTTTCGTTCAGATGGGCATCGGCGAACCGGGCCTGCTCACTCTGGCGACACGACCGGCGATCCTCTTGCGCAAGCGCTCGACCTGCGACAGCAATCTGCCCGGCGTGGCGCCCGGCCTTGCCTGGTTGGGTGTCATGTTGCCCTACACGCCGATCCAGTTCCTGCTCTTTCACGAAGCCGCCAAGCGCCCGCCGGGAATCGGCTGGCTCGAGCGCGCACAGGATCTGGCGCTGGTGATGACCAGCGCCAATCCGGGCGGCGAACCGCTGGTCATCGGCAACAGCGAAGCGCTGCTCCGCCTGTACGGGATCGCCGACGCATTCCTGATGCACGACCGCGACATCGTCACGCGCTGCGACGACAGCGTCGCACGAATTACCGGCGGTGGCCTGCAGTTCATCCGGCGGGCGCGCGGCTACACGCCGCGGGCGATCAAGCTGCCGCTCGCCGGACCATCGGTGCTGGCGACCGGCGGCTGGTTCAAGAATACCGTTTGCGTCACGCGCGGCGACGAAGCCTTCGTCTCGCAGCACATCGGCGACCTGGACAACGCCTCGGTCTGCGACTATCTGGAAGAAAGCACGGCGCAACTCCTCAAGCTGCTTGGCGTCGAGCCGGCGATCGTCGCGCACGACCTGCATCCCGATTTCCACTCGACGCGCTTCGCCGCCGATTTTGCCCAGCAGCGCCGGCTGCCGCTGCTCGGCGTGCAACACCATCACGCGCACGCCGCTGCGGTTCTCGCCGAACACGCACTGGCGGGTAGCCAGCTTGCCCTCTCGCTCGACGGCGTCGGTCTGGGAAGCGACGGCAGCGCCTGGGGCGGCGAACTGCTGCGTGTCGATGGCGTGCGCTTCGAACGCCTCGGGCATGTCGCACCGCTCGGCCTGCCGGGTGGCGATCGCGCCGCCAGCGAACCCTGGCGAATGGCCGCCGCGGCCTTGCACCAGATGGGCCGGGGCAAGGAGATCAGCGAGCGCTTTTCCGCGCACGCAGCGGCCCCGGCGATCGCTCAGATGCTCGCTGGCGGAATCAACTGCCCACCGACGACGAGCATGGGGCGGATATTCGATGCCGCCGCCGGCCTGCTCGGCGTCAAGGCGGTGATGGCCTACGAGGGGCAGGCCGCCATGCTGCTCGAGGGAATGGCGCAGTCCTACGGCGACATCCTGCCGCTCGATCAGGGCTGGAAGATTACCGACGGCGTGCTCGATCTCTTGCCGCTGCTCGCCGCCCTGGCCGACGAGCGGAACGCCGAGCGCGGTGCAGCGCTCTTTCATGCGACGCTCGCCGCCGCTCTGGCCGACTGGCTGCGCGTCGTCGCGCCGGGCGATAAAACGATCGTTGCCAGCGGCGGCTGCTTCCTGAATCAGGTCCTCGTACGCAGTCTGCGCGCGCGCCTCGGGGCACAGCGCATGCAGATCATCGAAGCGCGTCAGGTGCCGCCGAACGACGGCGGGCTCTCGGTCGGCCAGGCTTGGGTCGCGCTGCAACATCTCGTCAGCCACTGAGCAAGACACGAGCGCGCCGAACATGTGCCTTGCCCTGCCCTGCCGAGTCGTCGAACTGCGCCCCGATCAGCGCGCGCTGATCGACGTTGGCGGGATGAACAAGGAGGTTTCGCTCGCCCTGGTCGACGGTGTCGCACTTGGCGACTACGTCATCGTCCATGTCGGCTACGCACTGACCCGCCTCGACCCGGTCGAGGCCGAGAAGACGCTGGCGCTGTTCGCCGAACTGGCCGATGCTCGGTCGGCGCCAGCCGACGAAGCGCTTGACCACTAGGCACGCTGCTGCTTCGGCACACGCCGGCGCCCGCCCCCCTCGCCCCTCTCGCCAGCCTCGCCTGCGCGAGCCGGGCGAAAAGGGCGAGGATGAGAGGGCTAGCGATGAAGGCTGAAGAGGACCCGGCGGACCGAGCGGGTAACGTCTTCGCCGACCTGCCGAAGGTCAGCGTCGGCACGCAGGTCGGCGAACAGTTCGTTCAACTGCTGCAGCGCCCTGGGCTGCGCATCGAGCGCATCGTGTCTACCGGCCAGGCGAGCCCGGCCGGCTTCTGGTACGACCAGGACGAGGATGAATGGATCCTGCTGCTGGCAGGCGAAGCCGGCCTGCGCTTTGCCGACGAAAGCACGCCGCGCCACCTGCGCGCGGGCGACTTTCTGGACATCGCCGCCCACCGGCGGCATCGCGTCGAGTGGACCGCCAGCGGACAAGTGACCATCTGGCTGGCCGTGCACCATGGCCGGGAAGCGCCAGCCAAACCACGCTGAAAGCGCGCGCGCGCCAGCTTGCCAAGCAATCGCCGCCAACCAACCCGAGTGATCAGCCGCAGCGCGCGAAGCGGCCAGGCCAGCCATTGGCTGTATCGGCCGCCCAAGCGCTGGCCGGCAAGCCTTGCCGACAGTCGTCCCGGCCGGCGCACCGCCGCTTCACTGCGCTTGGGCGATCGCCAGCGGCGCCACGCCAAGCCGGCGAATCGTCTTGCGAAAGCGCCTGAACGGGCGGCTGCCGAGGTGGACGATGTAGAACGGCAGGGGCCAGTGCAGCGCGGCGAGACGCTTGACCACCGCCGGCCCCTTGTCGCCAAGGATGAAACGCGACGTCTCGAAGCACAGCACGTAGTCGTGACGCGTTGGATCGGCTTTCAGTACCCGGCGCAGCAGAAAGGCCTGGCGGATGTGTTGCGGGCTGCTCCTGAGGATTTCGCATACCGCCTGCACGAGCTCGGCATCGAGCTCGTGCGGCGCCAGCGTCGCGTCGGCCGGCAGGTGGGCGAATTCGGCGGTGATCGTCTGTTCGTAGTGCGAACGTTCGAGCCAGCGCTGCTGCCAGAATTCGGCGCGCGCGGCGTCGCCC
>ERZ761602.5608-NODE-5608-length-14715-cov-7.195839_pt1 | contig 14715 bp, 15 predicted proteins | sample MGYA00512165_ERZ761602 | MGnify/ENA primary metagenome ERZ761602 (study PRJEB28899, sample SAMN02445085) | bioreactor sludge metagenome | biome: EBPR sludge; isolation source: Thorneside wastewater treatment plant | place: Australia: Brisbane, Thorneside...
CTTGGGAAAGAAACGCTCCGCCAAATGCACCCGAAAGAATGCCGACCAGCGTGATGCCGATCTGCACCGCCGAAAGAAAACGCTCCGGCCGCTCCTGCAGTTCGATCGCCGCCGCCGCTCCCTTGCTCCCTTCGCCGGCGGCGCCTTGCAGACGCATTCGCCGGGCCGAGACGACCGCGATCTCCGTCATAGAAAAAAGGCCGTTGATGATGATCAGGGCGCCGATCAGCACGACCTCAAGGATGATCCGTTCCATACCTTGATTGTGCGGTATCTCTAAGGCAAAGCCAACAGGCCACACAGCACGGGCAAAGTTTCTGCATGGCCGCTTCTGCGATACAATCCACTCATGGACGAAAACACGGCCCTCGAATCTTCCCGGGCACCGGAGCCCGTCGGGCTTTATCCGCACGCCCGCCGCGTCGGAAACCTGCTCTTTCTTTCGGGCGTCGGCCCTCGGACTCGCGGCACGAAAAAAATACCCGGCGTAGAGTTGAACGATGCCGGTGAGATCGTCTCTTACGACATCGAGACGCAGTGCCGATCGGTCTTTCAAAATGTCCGTTACATCCTTGAGGACGCAGGGTCGTCGTGGAACAACATTGTTGACGTTACGGTCTTTCTTACCAACATGAAGGCCGACTTCGCCGTGTATAATAAGATCTACGCCGAGTATTTCGCCGAGAACCGTCCATGCCGGACGACCGTCGAGATAAGCTCGCTTCCGACGCCGATAGCGATCGAACTAAAGGTGATCGCGACCATTGAATGAGCTTCGTACGCACGATCTAAGAATAATATGAGATGACGAAGGTCGCTTCCCGGTATCAATCCTTCGGATATTTCATGGGCAACAAGACTTTAAGGGAGAACAAATATGACGGCACCAGCAGCAGAAGGTATAGCAACACGCGGTTTCGCAGTTTCCGGCCCCGAGGCCAAGTTTGAACCATTCGAATTCCAACGCCGCGAGGTCGGCCCTAAGGACATTCTCATCGACATACTTTACTCGGGTATTTGCCACTCGGACATCCATCAGGCACGCGCCGAATGGGAACCGCTGATCCCGTCGCTCTATCCTATGGTACCGGGCCACGAGATCGTCGGCCGCGTGACCAAGGTCGGCAGCGAAGTAACCAAATTCAAGGATGGCGACATCGCCGGCATCGGCTGTTTTGTCGATTCGTGCCGCGAGTGCGGTGCCTGCCACCACGGCATCGAGCAATACTGCATCAAGGGTTCGGCGCAAACCTACAACAGCACCGAAATGGACCGCCAGACGCCGACATTCGGCGGCTATTCGAAACACTACGTCATCGATGAAGCATACGCATTGAATGTCAATGCACCTGAAGAAGCTCTGCCAGGCGTCGCTCCTCTCCTTTGCGCGGGCATCACAACCTACTCGCCTCTCAAGAAATGGGGCGTCGGTCCCGGAAAGAAGGTCGCCATCGCAGGCCTCGGCGGGCTTGGCCACATGGGCGTAAAGCTCGCCGTAGCAATGGGAGCCGAAGTTACGGTGCTCAGCACATCGCCCTCAAAGGAAGAAGATGCGAAGAAGCTCGGAGCACACAATTTCGTCAATATCCGCGACGACGAAGCCCGAACGGCAGCGGCCGGCAGTTTCGACTTCATTCTCGACACGATCTCCGCAAATCACGACTACAATGCATACCTCTCGCTGCTCGGACTGAACGGCGTAATGGTCATTGTCGGCGTCCCGACCGAACCCGCCGCCCTCAATGCATTCTCGCTGATCGGCGGTAACAAAGTGCTTGCCGGTTCGCTTATCGGCGGCATTCCGGAAACGCAGGAGATGCTCGATTTCTGTGCAAAACACGGCATTACGTCAGACATCGAACTGATCAAACCGGATTACATCGACACGGCCTATGACCGAACGGTGAAGGCGGACGTCCGCTATCGCTTCGTCATCGACATGGCGAACGCTTAGAAAGTTGCAAAGGGTAAATGTGAAAAGGTGGAAAAGTTGAAGAATGAAAACACAGGAAAGTGGACCGGTTTGAGACCTCCCACTTTTACCTTTTCACTTTTCAACCTTTTCACCTTTTCACTTTTCAACCTTTTCACCTTTTCACCTTTTCACCTTTTCACTTTTTCACTCTGAATGAGACACATTGCACTTCTCCGCGGCATCAACGTCGGCGGAAACACAATGATCAAGATGGAAGAGCTTCGGGCGATGTTCGAAGCTCTCCGCTTTGGCAATGTTAAGAGCTACATCAACAGCGGCAATCTCGCGTTCGACAGTGTAAGTAGCCCGCAAGTAAGTAAGGGCAAACCGCCCGAGGTAATCCTCTCGAATCAGATCGAATCCGCCATCCAAACCACATTCGGCAAGGCCGTCCCGGTAATGGTCCGCGAGCAGCGGCACATTCAAACCGTCCTCGAAAGTAATCCCTTCGCCGGCCAGTTCGGAAGCCACAAGGAAATGCATGTTCTCTTTCTAAAAGAAGAAATGCCTGATGATAAAGTGCAGCAACTCGTAGCCAATCAAACAAAAGACGAACGCTTCGCCGTTCTTGGCCGCGAGATATTCTGCCACCTGAAATTCGGTGTTGCCGACAGCCTGCTCGGCAAAGGCTTCATCGATAAAAAGCTAAAGATCGCCTATACCGCCCGCAACTGGCGGACGGTCGAAAAGCTGGCCACACTTTGACCTTTACCCGTGCTTCGCGGTTACAATGCAGCTATGATTCGCCGTCCCTTCAACTTCAAACAATGGATCGATGAGCACCGCCATTTGCTCAAACCGCCGGTTGGAAATCAGTGTGTTTATCAGGACGAGGATTTTATCGTGATGGTCGTCGGCGGGCCGAACTCGCGGAAAGATTATCACTGGGACGAAGGCGAAGAGCTTTTCTACCAACTTGAGGGCGATCTGCTTGTTAAGATTCAAGAAAACGGAAAGGCGGTTGATGTCCCGATCCGCGAAGGCGAGATGTTTCTGCTCCCGCCTCGCATTCCGCACAACCCCATCCGCGGAGCGAATACGATCGGACTCGTCATCGAACGCAAACGCCGCCCCGGCGAACTCGACGGCCTGCTCTGGTTCTGCGAGAACTGCAACGAAAAGCTCTACGAAGAATATTTCCAGCTTGAGGACATCACGACCCAGTTCCAGGGTGTCTTCGAAAAGTTCTACGGAAGCCAGGACCTACGGACCTGCAAGAGCTGCGGCACCGTAATGGAACCGCCTCCGGTCGTCAGCTAGAATCTATTGACATACATATATTCTAAATATATCCTATGTTTGTCTGGGACGAATATAAGCGGCTAAAAGTTCTTAAGGAACATCATATCGATTTTGCATTGATAACCGATATTTTTGAAGACCCGCATGCGATATACCGGAACGATGAGGGACATTCAGAGAGCGAGGCCCGTTATTCGGTAACGGGAGTGACGGCTCAATACGGACTTGTATTTCTTGTCTTTGTTTACCGCGAAGAGAAAGTTCGTTTTATCACGGCCCGCCGGGCAGAAAAGTGGATGGTGAAAGACTATGAGCGACGACTTTGACGAATCGATACTAAAAGACGAAAAGGCCTTCAAGAAACGGTTCAAAAGGATCAAGCGACCCGCCTTTTTAGACGAACTGAAAAAGAAAGAGAACAAACGGACCATTACGATCATGCTCGACCCCGACATAATCGAGCATTTCAAAGCCGAGGCTGAGCGTTCGCGTTCCGGCTATCAGACCCTCATAAATCAAACACTTCGCGAGTCGATCGAAGAGACGGAAAAGGCCGTCCCACTCGAAAAACTCCTCAAGGACAAGAAAGCCCTCCGACGACTCAAGGCCGGTCTGGAAAAAGTTTGAAATTAGCCTTTCGAAGGTAACGCGAGAAGGCCTGATCCGGATGAAGGAACTCGTTGGGCGACCGAAGGACCTGATCGACATTGAGAGGTTGAGAAATGAATAAGGTCGCCATGTCATCGGCAGCGATAACACGCCGGTTGAGGCAAACGGAACTATTAAGAAAGCTTAGTCTGTCGCTGATGAAGGCACGACCCTTGACCGATGAGGAAGCCGTAGAATTGAGACGAGCCGTGCGCGAACGCAAGGCACTCGAATCCGCTAAAAATGCCGCTTAAAGGCGTGACTCCGACTAATTCCGAACATGCTCAAGATCGACGTACATACACATATTCTCCCCAAAGATATTCCGGCGTGGAAGGAGCGGTTCGGGTATGGCGGGTTCATATCGCTTGACCATTACCGGCCGTGCTCGGCGCATATGGTCCGCGATGATGGGAAGCAGTTTCGCGATGTTGAGGAAAATTGTTGGGACCCCGCAAAGCGGATCGAGGAAATGGACCTTCACGGCATCGGCGTACAGGTTCTCTCGACCGTTCCGGTTATGTTCAGCTACTGGGCAAAGCCGGCCGATTGCCTTGAGGTCTCAAAGTTCCTCAACGACCATATCGCAGATATCGTCACGGAGTTCCCGCTCCGCTTCGTCGGACTCGGCACGGTCCCTATGCAAGAAGCGTCGCTTGCCGTAAAGGAACTAGAACGCTGCAAAGAGGTCGGCCTCGCCGGCGTTCAGATCGGCACCAACATCAACCAGCTCAACCTCAGCGAGCCGCAGTTCCTCGAGATTTTTCAGGCGTGCGAAGATCTCGGGATGGCCGTTTTCGTTCATCCCTGGGAGATGATGGGCGAGGCCGACATGCAGAAATATTGGCTTCCGTGGCTCGTAGGGATGCCCGCCGAAGTCTCGCGGGCGATCTGTTCGCTCATCTTTTCCGGGACGCTCGAAAAGTGCCGCGACCTCCGCATTTGCTTTGCCCATGGCGGCGGTGCGTTTCCGGCGACCATCGGCCGCATCGAGCACGGCTTCAACGTCCGGCCCGACCTTTGCGCGGTTGATAATCCGCATAGCCCGCGACGATACCTCAGCCGGATGTATTTCGATTCGCTTGTCCATGAACCCGCAAAGCTCGATTATCTGATCAAGCTCGTCGGTGCAGACCAGGTCGCGCTAGGCACCGATTATCCCTTTCCGCTCGGCGAGCTCGAACCGGGCAAGTTGATCGAGTCGATGCCCTACGACGACATGATCAAGTCGATGCTCTTCCACGGTGCTGCCCTCAATTGGCTCGGCCTGCCGATATCACAGTTCAGCCAAACATAGAAATGCCCCGCACCGGCTTTCCCTTCCGGCACGGGGGCATCTCGTTCTTTCAACCTCTCAGCCGAAAGCCTATTCCGTCTTTACCTCGGCCGAGTATCGGACCCTTGCCCTCTTCGGAACCGCAATTCCCGAATCAAGCATATTCACCTTCGCAAGTGTCCACTGCCCCTGCTGGCGGGTGAAGACAAGCTCGGCCTGACTCTTCGCGATGTCACCGGTGTACGTTGCGAATACCGACTGTACGACCTTGCCTTCATCGTTAACGATGAACACGGACGCACCTCCGGCCGAGTTGCGGGCAACGCGGACCTCATACTTTCCGGCGTCGAGCGTTTTGTCGCCGACGGCAAAGTCAAAAGCGATCTCGGCTTCCATTTTGGTAACGGTCTGTGCGCTTGTTGCGACAGCCCCTGCGAAAAGTGCGACAGCGAGAAGAGAAGTAAGTTTGAAGATCTTTTTCATTAGTGCCTCCGTGGTCCTGGGTATAAAGTTTCGGGTTCTGCTTTGCCCCGCATCTCCTAACGCGAGCTTCGGATCAAAAAAATATCAAGAAGAAAAAATGATCGCCCGTTTAGGTAGATTGCTTAACGTCGGCGGTTTTCGAAATGTTCCCGATGGTTTAGATTTGTAACAGAAATTTATGACGCTCGATGTTCAGTTCATGCCCGGGCCGGAGTTTGCCGCGGCCGCCGACCGCGACGATCCGTTTGCAGGCTTTCGCGATCGGTTTCACATTCCGCAGATCCCCGCGGGCGGCGACGCGGTCTATTTCACCGGAAATTCACTCGGCCTCCAGCCAAGGACCGCCCGCGAATACATCAATGCCGAACTCGACGATTGGGCACGCCTTGGCGTCGAGGGCCATCTGCATGCCCGTCACCCGTGGCTTCCCTATCACGAATTCGTGACCGGGTCGCTCGCCCGCCTTGTCGGTGCAAAGCCGATCGAGGTCGTCGCGATGAACTCGCTAACGGTCAATCTTCACCTCCTGATGGTCTCCTTCTATCGGCCGACGCCCGAACGTTGTAAGATCGTCATCGAAAAGGGAGCGTTCCCTTCGGATCAATATGCGGTCGAATCGCAGATTAAGGTTTGGAGTTCCGCCTTTAGGCGGCTATCTGGTGAAGTCGGGCCAGCTAAAGCTGGAACTCCAAACGACGGAACTCCGAGCCTGATCGAACTCACGCCCCGCGACGGCGAAGCAACACTTCGCACCGAGGACATCCTTGAACTCATTGAACGCGAGGGCGAAAGCATTGCTCTCATTTTGCTCGGCGGCGTCAATTACTACACCGGCCAGGCGTTCGATATGGCCGCCATCACCGAGGTCGGCCATCGCAAGGGCTGCGTCGTCGGTTTTGACCTTGCCCACGCCGCGGGCAACTTGGAACTTAAGCTCCACGATTGGGACGTCGATTTCGCCGCCTGGTGCTCATACAAGTACCTCAATTCCGGCCCGGGAGGCATTGCTGGCATTTTTGTCCACGAGCGTCACGCCCGCAGCTTTGACCTGCCGCGGTTCGCCGGATGGTGGGGCCACGATAAAGCTACCCGCTTCCTGATGGGACCGGAGTTCGTCCCGCTCGCAGGTGCCGAAGGCTGGCAGCTCTCGAACCCGCCGATCTTTCAGCTCGCCGCCTTGCGTGCCTCGCTTGAGATATTTGACGAAGCGACGATGCCGCGTCTCCGGGCAAAGTCCGAACGCCTTACCTGTTACCTCGAATATCTTCTCGGCCAGATCGCGACCGATCGGATCGAGGTGATCACGCCCGCCGACCCGCAGCAACGCGGTTGCCAACTCTCGATCCGCGTTCGCGATGCCGACAAGCAGATCTTCGACGCTATAACCGCCCGCGGCATCTTTGCTGATTGGCGCGAGCCGGACGTGATTCGCGTCGCTCCAGTGCCGCTCTATAACAGTTTTTCCGATGTCTTCCGCTTTTCTGAGGTCATCGGCGAAGCCTTGCGCTAAAATGGTCATATCACGTTTGGCTTAGCCTGCATCTAGCCTTTGTTTTTCCCGTCCGGACCGGCTTCAGGAGGCCATATGCTACGCGCTACCATCAACGGCAACACCCGCGAATTCGCCGAGGGCACGACCATCCTCGCCGCTGCAAATCAATGCGGCTTTTCCATTCCCACGCTGTGCGACGACCCGCGGCTAAAGCCCGCCGGTGCCTGTCGCCTTTGCCTTGTGGATGTCGAGGGTTCGCTGCGTGAAACGCCATCTTGTGCGGTCGAGATCTCAGACGGGATGACGGTCGAGACGCACTCCGCCGAGGTCGAGGCCGGCCGGCTGATGAACCTGAAAATGCTTGCCCGCACCTATCCGGCCGAGGCGTTCGAGCAATTTCCTGAGAAGCCCTTTCACCGCATCGCCCGCGATTACGGCCTGACCGCGGCCGACTTTGCCCAGAATATCAATGGCCATCTGGTCGATGATTCGCACACTTACATCAAGGTCGATATGTCCCGCTGCATCGATTGCTATTCGTGCGTCCGTATCTGTGACGAAGTGCAGGGACAGTTCATCTGGCAGGTCGCCGGCCGCGGCGAGGAGTCGTTCATCGTACCTGACAACTTCGGCCCGTTCGGCGAGAGCAGCTGTGTTTCCTGCGGTGCGTGTTCCGACGTTTGCCCGACCGGGGCACTCGAGGATCGCTCGGTCATCAGCCTCGGCATACCCGAAAAATGGACCCGAACAACTTGTCCATACTGCGGCACCGGCTGTGAGATGCAGGTCGGCACTCGCGGCGACCAGATCGTTCAGGTCCGCCCGGTGAATGACGCACCAGTCAGCAGCGGCCATCTCTGCGTCAAGGGCCGCTATGCTTACGGCTTCGTCGATGCTCCGGACCGCGTCACCGAGCCGATGATCCGCGAGAACGGCGAATGGCGAAAGGTCGCCTGGGAAGAGGCGATCGCCTACACCGCAGAAAAGCTGAATGGCTATATCGCCGCCGACGGCCCGGACAGCGTCGCCGTTCTCGGCTCGGCACGCGCGACCAATGAAGAGAACTACATCGCCCAAAAATTTGCCCGCGTCGCACTCGGCACAAATAACGTCGATTGCTGTGCCCGCGTTTGCCACACGCCGACCGCCGCAGCGATGAAGATGATGCTCGGCACTGGTGCCGCGACCAATTCCTTTGACGACATCGAGCTTGCCCGCACTATCCTCATCTGCGGAGCAAACCCGACCGAAAATCACCCGATCCCCGGAGCACGTATCAAGCAAGCCGTCCGTCGGGGTGCAAAGCTGATCATCATCGACCCGCGTCGAACGGAGCTGACGAAATACGCCGACGTTCACCTGCAGCTCAATGCCGGGACAAACATTCCGCTATTTAATGCACTGGCCCACGCGATCATCGATGAAGGTCTTGCGGATGAGGATTTCATCCGCGAACGGGTCGATGAGTTTGAGCAGTTCAAGACATTCCTCGCCGATTATTCGCCCGAGGCGGTAGCGGAGGAATGCGGCGTCGCTGCCGAGGATATCCGCGCCGCCGCACGGCTTTATGCATCCGCAAAGCCCGCGATGTGCTTCCACGGCCTTGGCATGACCGAGCATCTTCAGGGCACCGAGGGTGTGATGACGGTCGTTAACCTCGCCCTTCTGACCGGCAACATCGGCAAGCCCGGCTCGGGTGTCAACCCGCTCCGCGGTCAAAATAATGTTCAAGGCTCGGCCCATATGGGCTGCGACCCCGGCATCCTCACCGGCTCGATCGCCGTCGATGAAGGCCGGCCGCTTTTCGAATCGGTTTGGAACGCACCCATACCCAATGCAAAAGGCCTGAATCAGCTTCAGATGGTCGATGCCGCGAAGGCCGGAAAGCTCAAAGCACTCTGGACCATCGGCTATGATGTTTTTCTCTCAAACGCCAATTCGCACGAAACAGAACGCTCGCTCGCCGGCCTCGAACTGTGCATCGTTCAGGACCTATTTATGAACGAAACGGCAAAGCGGTTCGCCCATGTTTTTCTCCCGGCCCAGTCTTCGTTCGAAAAGGACGGGACGTTCATGAACGCCGAACGCCGAATTCAGCGGATCCGCCGGGCCGTAGCGCCCCGCGGCGATTCCCGCAACGATTGGGAGATCGTCTGCGAGGTGGCAAAGGCGATGGGCAAAGGCGAGCACTTTTCTTTTGAAAGCGTAGAACAGATCTGGGAGGAAGTTCGAGCCGTTTGGCCCGCCGGCCGCGGCATCAGCTACCCGCGAATAGATAACCACGGCCTTCAGTGGCCCTGCCCGGATGAATCGCACCCCGGCGAGACCGTACTGCACGGCGAGAGCTTCTCGCTCGGCAAGCGGGCAGCACTCCGCCGCATCAAGTATCGCCCGACGCCCGAACGTGTGTCCGCCGACTTCCCGTTTTTGCTAACGACCGGTCGGACGCTTTATCATTTCAACGCGGGTACAATGACGATGCGGACGCCGAACATCGAATTGCTTCCAACGGATGAAATAATGATCTGTAAAGCCGATGCCGACAGTCTCGGCCTTAGGAACGGTGAGCGGGTGCGAATGGTTAGCGCCCACGGCAACGCTACGCTTCCGGTCAAGATCACCGAAAAGGTTCGGCCCGGAAAGCTCTTCGCTACGTTCCATGACCCGAAGGTCTTTTTGAACTACGCAACGAGCCCGGTCCGTGACCGCTTTACGCTAGCACCGGAGTTCAAGGTAACGGCGGTACGGCTCGAAAAGATCGGCGGATAAATGATGCCTGAGCAAAATGTGACCATTATCGGAGCGGGCCTTGCGGGTTCGCTCCTTTCCATATACTTGGCTCGCCGCGGCTTTTCCGTTACGGTCTTCGAGGCTCGCGGCGATATGCGAAAGGAGCGGGTCGAGGCCGGCCGCTCCATCAACCTCGCCCTCTCGGACCGCGGCATTGCCGCACTCCGCGAGGTCGGGATGGACGCCTTTATGCTCTCCGAGGCCGTGCCGATGCTCGGGCGGATGATCCACTCAGCAACGGGCGAGCAAAAACTGCTCCCTTACAGCGGCCGCGAGGGCGAATATATCAACTCGGTCTCGAGATCGGGCCTCAACATCGCACTGATGAACGAGGCCGAAAAGTATCCGAACGTCGCTTTCATTTTCGGTGAACGCTGCACGGATTTCGATACCGCTACAGGCGAAGCGACCTTCGCCAGCGGGCGGACGTTTCGCGGCGATACCGTCATCGCGACCGACGGAGCCGGCTCGCCTGTTCGGCAGGCAATGCAGAGGCAGATTCGCGGCTTCGAGTTCTCGTCGCGATTTCTCGACCACGGCTACAAGGAACTGCACATCCCGCCCGGGCCCGATAGCTCTTTTTTGCTAGAGAAGAACGCCCTGCATATCTGGCCGCGGCACCGCTTTATGATGATCGCACTGCCGAACCACGACGGCAGCTTTACATGCACGCTATTTCTAGCCCACAAGTCAGAACCGCTAGCTCCCCTCCGGCCTGAGGAGGAGTGGCCGCAGGCCGGGGTGGAGGGAGAAGAGGGCGGCCTGTTCGAATGGTCATTCGACGAACTTACCGACGAGGCCTCGGTCCTCGACTTTTTCACCCGCGAGTTTCCCGACGCCGTTCCGATGATGCCAACGCTCGTCGAGGACTTTTTCGCCAACCCGACCGGACAACTTGGCACCATCAAGTGCTGGCCCTGGAACGCGGGCGGCAAAGCCCTTCTTCTCGGCGATTCGGCCCACGCGATCGTGCCCTTCTACGGCCAGGGAATGAACTGCGCATTTGAGGACGTCCGAGTGCTGGATACGCTCATCGAAAACGCCGGCACGCCCGATTGGGAAGCCATCTTCATCGAATACGGCCAACTACGCAAGGTCAACGCCGACGCCATCGCCGACCTTGCCGAAGAAAATTTCTACGAGATGCGCGACCGCGTTGCGGACCCCGTTTTCCAACGCAAACGCGAGCTAGAAACCCGTCTGGAACAAAACTATCCCGATTATTTTTCGAAATATTCGATGGTCACCTTCCGCGAAGATATGCCATATTCCGAAGCGCATCGCCGCGGCAACGCCCAGGACGAATTGCTGATGACGCTTTGCTCTTCTGTCGATGACGTAAGCGAACTCGATCTCGATGAAGTTGCTGAAAGCTTGCGGCTGTTGGAATGTTAGCTGTTAGCTCTCCGGCTAAATGCTTATGGCTAACAGCTTAAAGCTCGATACAAAAATGACGTTCGACATCTCAATTCCGCTAAGATTTAACGGCCCGCAGCCGAATGCCTATGGTGTCGAGCGGGCACGGTCGGAGCCGGTTCGTGCCGGCAGCCTGGTCGGCGATACGCGGCATGGCGGGAGCGTCAACTTCGAGCAATACACGTTCATCCCGCACTGCAACGGCACCCACACCGAGTGCGTCGGCCACATCACCAAGGAACGCATCTCGGTCCGCGACTGCCTGACCGATGTCCTCATCCCGGCAGTTCTGATCTCGGTCAAACCCGAGTCAGAACCGCCAGCTCCCCACCTGCCAGAGGAGGGGTGGCCACAGGCCGGGGTGGAGGGAGCAGCGGGCGGCCATTTCGTCGGCGACAAAGTCATCACCAGAGGTTCACTGATCGAACGTCTCGCGTTTGTTGAAGGTGATATTCCGCTTTCCGCACTCCGCACTCCGTATTCAAAAGCCCTGATTATCCGCACCCTGCCGAACACCGACGCCAAGCTGACGGCCGAATTTGGTGAGAGCTACATTCCGCCCTATTTCACTGCCGATGCGATGCGGCTTATCGTCGAACACGGATTCACGCATCTTCTCTCGGACCTGCCCTCGATCGACCGGATCTTCGACGAAGGCAAGCTGATAAATCACCGAATCTTTTGGAATGTTGAGGAAGGAAGTGTTGAAACGAACCGGGAAACGCGAATGAACGCGACCATCACCGAACTGATCTACGTTCCGAACGAAATTCCAGATGGCGAGTACATGCTAAATCTCCAGATCGCCCCGTTCGGCTCCGACTGCGCCCCAAGCCGACCGGTGCTTTTGACAGCACCGAAGTAAGACTAACGCCTACTCGATGTCTTCCATCACGAAGATCGCGTTTCGATTAAGATCGTAAAAGCCGAACTCGTTCGTATCCCACGCGGTGCCAAGCTTTAGAGCATCGGGTTTGACGGTGCCGCGTGCTACGAACTCATCGAAGATCGGCCGGATGTTCTTTACATGGATCCGGACGACCGAGCCGCCGAGCAGCGGATCGTCGTCATTATCGGCATGCCATTGGAGATGGAGAACAAGTTGTTCGCGATAAATGACCGCGTACATCTTATCCGCGTAAAATAGCTTAAAACCCGCATGTTTTTCATACCACGCGACATCGCGATCAATGTCTTGCGAAGGAATGACGGGGATGAGCTTAACAAGTTCCGGGGTCACTTAACTGCCGCCTCGATCGCCGGTTTCAGTTCCGGATACTTGAATTCGAACCCCGCATCTTCAAGCCGCTTTGGCAGTACCTTGGTTGAATCGAGCAGCAACGCGTCGCCCATTTCGCCGAAGATCATTCCGACGGCAAACTCCGGCAGCGGAAGAAACGTCGGCCGGTAGAGCACCTCGCCGAGGGTTTTGGTAAATTGCTCGTTCGTCGCCGGGTTTGGCGAGGTCAGGTTAACAGCCCCGCGGATGTTGTCATTTTCAAGCACAAAAAGAATAGCCCTGATCTGATCCTCGAGCGAGATCCAACTCATCCACTGCTTGCCCGAGCCGACCACTCCGCCGACGCCCATCTTGAACGGCAGAAGCATCGTTCCGAGCGCTCCGCCGTCCTTCGATAGCACGATGCCCGTGCGAAGCAGAACTGTACGAATGCCGAGATCCTCGGCTCGCCGCGATTCGGCTTCCCAGTCGCGGCAAACCTCCGGGAAAAAGCCCTCGCCCGCCGGGCTTGCCTCGGTCATTTCGTCATCGCCGCGGTTGCCGTAAAAGCCGATCGCCGAGCCGGCAATGAATGCTTTCGGCCGGTTCTTGAGCTTGTTAAATGCATCGATCAGCGTCCGCGTCCCAAGCACGCGGCTGTCGCGGATGGCCTTCTTTTTCTCCTCCGTCCAGCGAAGCCCGGCGACGTTCTCACCCGCAAGGTGGATCACCGCGTCAAGCCCTTCGAGCCGCTCGAGGTCCTCGTCTCGAAAGCCTTCCTCGACCGTCCACTTGAAGTGCCGATCGTCCTTAGGTTCGCTCCGCGAGGCAAGCAAAAGCTCCCAGCCTTTTTGCTTCAGGGCCGCTTGAAGCGCTTTGCCGATCAGCCCGCTCGCTCCCGTGATAAGTGCTTTCATGTTCTTATTGCCCTCGCAGGTCGCGTTTAACCAGTTCGACCAACAGCCGCATCTCCCGTTCGCTCAATTGCCGCCGAAAGCCGACCATCCCGTTGCCGCCATTGGCTATCTGGTCGTAGATCTGGTTCTCCGTCTTCGCCTTGAACTCACCTTCCCTTAGGCTCGGGACCCGCGTGCCGTCATCGAGTGTCTTCCCGTCGCCTTCGGGGCCGTGGCAGATCGCGCAATTCTGGCGATAAAGCGAAGCCTCATATGCTTTGCTTTCACCGATCATATATCGTCCGCCGCCTCCGAAACACCCTGCCAGCCCGATGGCCGCAAACACCACGACCGCAAACAACTTCGCTCTCGGCATCTAGTGTCCCGCCACCTCTTCCTTGAGCGCACGCTTAAAGATCTTGCCCGTCGCCCCGATCGGCAGGCTGTCGCGAAACTCCACGTACCGCGGATACTTGTTCGCCGCAAATTGCTCGCGGCACCAGTCGATGAACGCCGCATCCGAAAGCTGCGCGCCATCCTTCAGCACCAGATAAGCTTTCACTTCCTCGCCGAGCCGTTCGTCCGGCACGCCGATTACCGCACAAAGCGAAACAGCCGGATGAGTCATTATCACTTCCTCAAGCTCCCGCGGATAAATATTGTAGCCGCCGCGGAGGATCATGTCCTTCTTGCGGTCAACGATGGCGAGATACCCGTCTTCGTCCATGATGCCGATATCGCCCGTGTGGAACCAGCCATTGCGGAAGGCCTCGGCCGTCGCTTCGGGCCGTTTGTAGTAGCCTTTCATGACGTTCGCACCGCGGATCACGACCTCGCCCCGCTCGCCTCGCGGAACTTCTTTATCGTCGTCGTCAAAGCACCGGACGTCCACGCCAATGATCGCCTGCCCGACCGTTCCCGGCTTTGAGGCCATCTCAAAATGGTTAAAGCACGCCAGCGGCGAGGTCTCCGAAAGCCCGTAGCCTTCCATCACACGGACACCGAACTTCTCCTCAAAGCCTTTCATTACCTCGACAGGCATCGGTGCCCCGCCCGATGAACAGACCTTCATCGTTTCCTTGATGCCGCTGATGTCAAAGCCCGTCTCCTCGGCAAATTTCAGAAGCGCCCAATACATCGTCGGCACGCCGACCCAGAAATTCACCCGCTCCTTCGCCATCGTCTCAAGCGTCGCCTGCGGCTCGAAACGCGGCAGCAGCACAACGCGGTGGCCCGCATAGATCTGCGTATTCATCTGAACGGTCTGCCCGGTCGTGT
>ERZ761602.5609-NODE-5609-length-14714-cov-3.582714_pt1 | contig 14714 bp, 12 predicted proteins | sample MGYA00512165_ERZ761602 | MGnify/ENA primary metagenome ERZ761602 (study PRJEB28899, sample SAMN02445085) | bioreactor sludge metagenome | biome: EBPR sludge; isolation source: Thorneside wastewater treatment plant | place: Australia: Brisbane, Thorneside...
GACCTGCCATGCGCTTCAAGAGACTCGACCTGAACCTGCTGGTGGCGCTGGATGTGCTGCTGACGGAACGCAACGTCAGCCGCGCGGCAGAAAAGCTGTTCCTCAGCCAGTCTGCAACCTCGGGCGCACTAGCGCGACTGCGCGAGTATTTCCACGACGACCTTCTGGTGCAGGTGGGGCGCAAGATGGTTCTGACACCTCGTGCGCAGGCGCTCGCCGCCAAGGTGCGCGCGGTTCTGATGCAGATCGACGGCACGATCATCCAGCCGCCCGAATTCGACCCCGCGACCATCGAGCGCACGATCCGGATTGCCGCCTCGGATTATGTGGTGATCGCCGGACTTGATCGGGCGCTCCGGGAAATCGGGCGCAAGGCACCGAAGCTGACAGTCATCGTCGAACCCCCGAAAGGCGACCCCAGCACGCTGCTGGCACAGGGCGACATCGACCTTCTGGCGATGCCTGAGGTCTATCTGTCCCAGGACCACCCTTCGGTCGAGTATTTCTCGGATGATTATGTGGTCATCACCTGCCAGTCGAACACGCGCTATGCCGACACGATCAGCCGCGAGGAATTCTTCGAGGCGCGACATATCGGGATGCGTTTTGCCAGCCATACGCCTGGCTACGAAGCGTGGTTCGTCAAGCATTCCGGCGCCGAGCGCAAGATGGCCGCGATCGCTGGCAGTTTCACCGCCGTTCCTTTTCTGGTGCAGGGGACCGATACCATCGCGCTGTTGCAGGGGCGGCTTGCGCGAACCTTTGCGCGCTTCCTGCCGATCAAGGTCCTGCCCTCGCCCATCGACATCCCACCACTGGTCGAACATCTGCAATGGCATCAGTTCGCCGAGGGGGACGATTGTCTGACCTGGGTGCGCGACGAAATCCTGGCAGCCCGCGACGCTATCGACCTTGCGGATAGCCCGCATCACATCAATTGATTTTACCGAAAGGTCGGCGGCCGATACCAAAGCTCAGGGGAAGTCCGAGGGAGGATCATTCATGGGCGGCAATCTGGCGAAGCATGCACAGCGCCTGCTGGTTATCGGGGGCGGTGTCGGCGGGCCCGCAGTGGCGATCCGCATGGCCGAACGCGGTGTGGCGGTTGATCTGGTCGATATCGAACAGAATTGGGGTGCGGCGGGCACAGGGGTCACGCTGTCTGCGCTGACCGCGCGGGCGCTGTGCGACCTCGGCTTTGCCGAGGCGCTGATGCGCGAGGGGCACATGCACGATTCGCTCCAGATGTTCACGCCGACGGGGCAGATGTTCAACGAGATCCCCGGCCATCGCCTCTTTTCGCCCGATGTCCCTTCGGAAGGCGGCGTGATGCGCCCGGTTCTGCATAGGATGATGGCCGACCGGATGGCGTCGCTGGGTGTCTCGGTGCGCACCGGCACCAGCGTGACGGCGCTGGCACAGGATGCCGGGGGCGTGGATGTCACCTTCACCGACGGCACCACGGGGCGCTATGACCTGGTGATCGGCGCCGATGGGCTGTTCTCGAAAGTGCGCGGCATGATCATGCCCGACGCACCCCAGCCCCAGTATACGGGTCAGGTTTGCTGGCGCGCGCAAATGGCGCTGCCTGCGGATTGGCCAACGGGCAGGATGTATTTCGGCCCGGTCAAGGTGGGTTTCACCCCCTGCGGGCCGGGCGAGATGTATCTGTTCCTGCTGGAGAACGTCAAGGAAAAGCCGCGCTATTCCGAAGCCGAACTGCTGCCGAAGATGAAGGCGCTTCTTGCCCCCTTCCCCGCCCTGACCGCGTTGCGCGACACCATGGACGAGACGACGCCGATCATGGCCCGGCCGCTGGAAGCAATCCTGCTTGACGATCCCTGGTATCAGGGCCGCGTCATCCTGATCGGCGACGCCGCCCATGCGACTACCCCTCATCTGGCGTCGGGCGCCGGGATGGCGGTCGAGGACGCCATCGTGCTGGTCGACGAACTCGACAAGACCCCCGATTATCCGGCCGCCATGCGCGCCTTCATGGAGCGGCGTCTGCCGCGGGGCAGGCTGGTGGTGGGCAATTCGCTGAAACTGGGCGAGTTGGAACAGGCCGGGGCCCCGACGCCCGAAATCGGCGCACTGATGATGGCCTCGCTCAAAGCCATCGCCCAGCGCTACTGAACCGGCAGGGGCGGGCCGATACGGCCCGCCCTTGATCCTCACCCTTTGACCACCCGCTGGTCGATGGCGCCAAAGACCGATTGTCCGTCGGCACCCGTCACCTCCATCCGTACCCGATCGCCAAACGCCATATAGGGCGTTTTCGCCTCTCCCTGATCGAGGGTCTCTATCCCGCGCCGCTCGGCGATGCAGGAGGAACCGATCTCGCGGTAATTGATGTTCGACACCGTTCCAGAACCAATCACCGTCCCTGCGACTAGCCTGCGCGAATAAGCGGCATGGGCGACCAACTGGTCAAAACCGAAGGCCATCGGATAGCCGCTGGCCGTACCGAAGCGCGTGCCGTTCCAATCCACCCGCAACGGCAGGTCCACCCGAGCATCTCGCCACTGCGCACCCAATTCATCCGGTGTCACCGCGACGGGCGCCATGGAACAGGGCGGCTTGGCCTGCACCCAGCCAAAGCCGGTCTTCATCTCGATGGGTGCGAGCTTGCGCAACGACCAGTCATTGATCTGCACGATCAGACGTATGTGACGGCGCGCGGTCGTGGCATCGGTGCCCATCGGCACGGTGTCGGTGATGATCCCGAACTCGCCTTCGAAATCGATCCCGTCCGCCTCGGAAGGCAGGGGCACGTCGGCGCCGGGGGCGAGAAAATGGTCCGACACGCCCTGATACATCAGGGGACGACCGGTCTTTTCCTTCTTGGCCATGCCAAAGACCGCGTCCATGAGGTCGCCATGGCTTTCAAAGGCAGATCCATCCAGCCACTGCCAGGCCCTCGGCAGGGGGGCGAGCGCCTTGGTCGGGTCAAAGACCGTACCTGCGCCAGCGTTCACCGCTTTCGACTGCGCTTCCAGGGCCGGGGCCAGCGTGTCCCAGTTTTCCAGCGCCGCTTGCAGCGTTTGCGCGGCGGCGGCAGGTTGGCAGCGACCCAGATCGCGGCTGACGATATGCAGTCGCCCGTCGCGGGTTCCATCGGGCAGGGTGGCAAGCTTCATGAAGTCCTCCTTCGGATCGGCCATGGCGAGACCGACGCATCGGGGATCGCGACCCTTATCCCCGCCCCCGCGCCGGATCTGGTGGCTGCATCTAACCGGCTGACCCTGCGGCAAACAACAACTGATGCCCCGCCCAGCTATCCGTTATTGCGCATCGAGCTATCGAGGAAACCAACTGGGCCGAGTGGTCGGTATCGGTCAGCGCAATGTTCCGGAGCTACCCTCTGCCCTTGGGGCGATTACAGCCTGATGCCGCCACGCCAGACTGCGGCAAGGGTCAGATCCTCGGTCAGGTGTACAATGTCGGCGATACGCCCCGGGATCAGGTGGCCATGGGCGTGGGCCACACCTGCGGCCTCGGCGGGCAGACGGGTGGCCATTGCCAGGGCGTCGGCCAGCGGCAGGCCCACCGGCCCCGCCATCACAGCCACCGCCTGCGAAAGGGTCAGATCGGCCCCGGCCAAGGTGCCGTCGGCCAGTGTCAGTCGCCCTGCGGCGCGCTGGATGCGCCGCCCGCCCAGATAGAAACCGTCCAGATCGCTACCCGCCACCGCCATCGCATCGCTAACCAGAAACACGCGCCCCCGGCGTTTGGCCGACAGCGCCAAGGCGATGCTGGCGGGATGGACATGCACGCCATCGGCGATCAGACCAGCATCGAGATCCAACCCCAGCGCCGCGCCGACCAACCCTGGTTCACGTCCCGTCAAGGGGCTCATCGCATTGAAAAGATGGGTGACCATCCGTGCACCCGCACGATGGGCCTCGACGGCATCGGCATGGGTGCAGTCGGCATGCCCCAGGCTGACGATCACCCCTGCGCGGGCGAGCGTGGCGATCTGGTCCGGCCGGACCGAGGCGGGCGCCAGCGTTACCACCAGCACCGGCAGGTGCCGTGCCGCCTCGCACAGCGCGGCGAGGTCGCCTTCTTCCATCGGGCGGATCAGTGCCGGATCATGCGCGCCCTTGCGCAGCGGGTCCAGATGCGGCCCTTCCAGATGCAGCCCCAGAAACCCGGGCACCTGCGCGCGCGCAGCTGCGATCCCGGCGGCGATCACCGCGCGGGTGGCGTCGGGCCGGTCGGTGATCAGCGTCGGCAGGATCGCGGTTGCGCCCAGCCGCGCATGCACCCCACACAGGGCGCGCAGGCTTTCAACTGTGGCCGTACCATCCACCATCACCCCGCCACCGCCATTCACCTGGAGGTCGACAAAGCCGGGTGCCAGAATCCCGCCCACCAGATCCACGCGTGCCCAACCCAAGGGATCAATTGGCGGATCCACGATGTACCCGTCAACCATCGCCAGAACCCCGGGGCGCAGGGCCTCGCCGTCGAACAGGGTCGCACCGGTGAAAAGTGTCGGCCTCATTGGGTCTCCGTGACCTTGCGCAAATGCTGCGGTGCGTCCGGATCGAGCCCACGGCGCCGCGCCAACCCCTCAGCGAGCGCATAGAAGGTGACCGCCAGCACGAGGGGATCGACCAACGGATGCAGCGGGGCAACCACGGGCAGATCCTCGCTGGTGACGAACACATCCGCCCCCTGCCCCCTCAGGCGCCGGGCTGTGGCCAATACCCCGTCGCGCGCGGCATCCTGAACCGTCAGCGCCAGCACTGGAAACGCGTCACGCGCCAGCGCCGAGGGCCCGTGCAGCACCTCCGCGGCGGAATGCGCTTCGGCGTGGAGGGCGCAGGTTTCCTTCAGCTTCAAGGCGGTCTCGGCAGCGATGGCAAATCCCGGGCCACGACCCAGAACATAGGCCGATTGCGCGCGCGCCAGCCGAGCAGCCAAGGGCGACCAGTCCAGCGACAGAGCGGCGCCAAAGGCGGCTGGCAGCGCCTGCACCGCCGCGCGTAAAGCACTGTCCTCTCGCCATTCGGCGATCAACGCCAGCGCCGCCAACACAGACGAGGCAAAACTTTTGGTCGCCGCGACACTGGTTTCGGGCCCGGCGAGCAGCGGCAGGCAATGGTCTGCAGCCATGGCCAGAGGGGACCCCGGCGCATTGGTGATCGCGATGCTCAAGGCACCCGAGGAGCGCGCGGACGCCAGCATCGCCACGATGTCAGGGCTCTGCCCCGATTGCGAAATGGCGATGCAGACTGCCCGATCCAGCCGCAGCGCCCGGCCATACACCGACGCGACCGAGGGCCCGACCGAGGCCACCGGCACGCCCGCCGCCAGTTCGGCGGCATACTTCAGATACGTGGCCGCATGATCGGAGGACCCTCGCGCCACGGTGACGATCAGGGACGGGTCCACCGCGCGGATCGCCGCCCCGATGCGCACCAGTGCCTCTGCATTGCCGACCAGGAATCGCGCGGCGGCGTCGGGAATCTCGGCGATCTCGCGGGCCATGTGGGTCATGCCGAGAGGTCCTTTCTCAGAAAGGTGCGGCAGCGCCCGAGCGGGAAGTCAGGCAGCGTGCCAAAGGGCTCGTAACCGGCGCGCTGATAGGCCCGCAGGGCAACCGGATTGAAGGTGTCGATCCATGCGCCATGGCAGCCCCGCGCCCGCGCCTCGTTTTCGGCCGCACACAGCAGGCGACCCGCGGCACCCTGCCCACGCTGGTCCTTGGCCAGCCAAAGCCATTGGATGTAGAGCCAGCCCCAGGCGGTATACCCGGCCAGCCCACCCACCATCGTCCCCGCGGCATCGCGCAGGAACACGGCCAACTCGCGCTTGCCTGCGGGTCCTACGTCAGCGGCGTTGTATTCCGCCAGTGCCGCACCAAGCTGGGCGAGGTCTGTGGAACGTGGCGCGTCGGTCACCTCGAGCCGGGTCATGCCCTTTCCCCCAGCGCCGCCGCCAGCACGCCATCATGACGTGCCAGCAGGGATTCCGCAGTGGCCCGGTCGAGCCCGCGTGCCACCATCACCACCGCCACGGTGATCCGCCCGTCGGCCAGGTCGAGGGCCTCCGCGGCCCGCGCAGCGGAAATCCCGGCCAGATCGGCAACCATCTCCTCGGCCCGGTGACGCAGCTTGACGTTGGTGGGGCGCATCTGAACCATCTTGCCGCGGTGCACATAACCCAGCCGCACCATGATCCCCGTAGAAAGCGCGTTGAGCGCGGCTTTCTGCGCCGTCCCCGCCTTCATCCGGGTCGATCCTGCAATAACCTCGGCCCCTGTGTCGATCAGGATCGGATGATCTGCCGCCAGAGCCATCGGGGCGCCCGGGCTGTTGTAAAGCGCAACCGTCAGCGCCCCCTTGGCGCGCGCATGGTGCAAGCCGACCAACGTGAAGGGCGTGCCGCCGCTGGCCGCAACACCGATCACCAGATCATTCGGCCCCACCCCCACCGCATCGAGCGCGGCAATTGCCTCGGGTCCTGCGTCTTCGGCGCCCTCGCGAGCCGAGATCAGCGCCCCCTCGCCGCCCGCGATCAACGGGATCGAGCGGTCGGCGGGCCAGGCGAAGGTGGGGCGCAATTCGACCAGGTCCTGCACTGCGATGCGCCCGGAGGTGCCCGCCCCCAGCACCACGATCCGCCCACCCGTGCGAAGACGATCGGCGCCGGCCTCGATGGCGCGGGTCAGGCCGGGCGCTGCCGCGCGGACCGCGCTGATCGCGGCCGACTGCCCTTCCAGAACAGCCTCGACGATGTCGGCGGTGGGCCAGGTTTCCAGCCCCTCGAAACGGGGCGCTGCGCGTTCGGTCGCCGGGCGCGGATAGCTGATCCGCCCGCCGGTCATCGGACGCGGCACGCCGGTGGTCGATGGAAAGCTGATCGGCAAGCCGCGCAGCACGCGGGCGGCGAGGAAGGCAAAGCACTCGGCCTCGATCGCGTCGCCTCGCCAGCCCATCGCCTCGGCGGGGAGGACCTGCACCCCGGCACGCGCTGCCAGTGCGGCCATTATCGCCGGATTGCGCCTACCGCCACCACAGACCACCAGCCTTTCCGGACGCATCGGCAGCAGGTCCAGCGCCTTGCCCACGGCGCCCGCGGTAAAGGCGGTCAGCGTCGCGGCGCCATCGGCCAGCGGCATCCCCTCGGCCATAGAGGCGGTAAAGGAAAAACGGTCGAGCGATTTGGGAAAGGGCCGGATCAGCCATGGATGCGACAGCAGCCGTGCCAAACGCCCCTCGTCTACCTGTCCGGACAACGCCAGCGCCCCATCGCGGTCCATCGGTCCATGCCCCGCCGCCCGGACGAAATCGTTGATCGGTGCATTGGCGGGGCCGGTATCAAAGGCGACCACCCCTTCCCCCGCGCGCGCAGTGACATTGGCGACGCCTCCAAGGTTCAGCACTGCGGTGTCCGGCCCTGCCCCGGCCATGTCCAGCAGCGCCTTGTGATAAATCGCGCTGAGCGGGGCGCCCTGACCGCCCGCCGCCACATCCTGAGTGCGAAAATCCCAGGCCACCGGCACGCCCAGCAGATTCGCCATCAAGGCCCCGTCACCCAACTGACGCGTGGCGCCGATGCGACCGGGCTCGGGGGCGCGGTGCAGCATGGTCTGGCCCTGGAAACCGACGATGCCGATACGGGCCAGCCCCGGCCCGGCGCTTTCGGCGAGGTCCCGAACTGCCGCCGCCTGCGCGCGAGTGACGGCCTCCGAGGCCTCGGCAAAGATCGCCGGTTCGGGCCCCTCGAAATTCCACGCCCGTGCTTCGGCCATGGCGCGCTCCAGAAGGTCCAACAGGCCCGGCGGATAGGGGCTAAGCCGCCAGGCGCCGAAATCGGTGATCTGCTCGCCATCAGTGCGCAGCATGGCCACGTCGATGTTCCCGTCGAGCACGGTGCCCGTCATCAGTCCAAACGCCCAGATCGGTTGCATCCCGCCCCCCTCAGCCATTCATCGCCTCGCCCACCGCACGCCTGAGCGCCACGATCCCGCTATCGAAATGCCGTGTCGGATGGATTCGGTTGGTCAGCAGCACCCAGGCATGACCGCGTGTGAAATCGATCCATAGCCCCGTGCCGGTGAACCCGGTATGACCTATCGTAGTGGCACTGGCGCGATCGCCGCCTGACCAGCCGGGATGCGCACGCTCCCAGCCATGGGTCCGGGTAGCGGACAGAGGCGCGCGCATCGCCTCGATCACCGGGCCGGTGGCGGTGAGCAGACCCTGCGCATGGCTCAGGATCGCTCCGGCTGTGCCGAACAACCCTGCGTGGCCAGCTCCATAAAGAGCGCTGCAGTTGTCGTCATGCACCTCGCCGCACAGGATGCGCCCACGCCAGGTGCAATCTTCTGTCGCGGCGCTGGCCTCGGGCGGGGCGGACCAGGCGAAACCTTCTCCGGGGTCAAGGGCACGCAGGGTCTGACGGTAATGGCGCTCCAGCGCGAGGCCCAGCAGGATGAAATTGATGTCGGAATAGACCGGCGGCCCGGCGCGCCATTCGCGTTGCAGCACGAAGGCGCGCAGCAACTGGGGATCGCGACCATAGGTATAGAGCGGTTCGACGGCGGGAAACGGGGTCTGGTGGGCCAGGCACTGGCGAAAGGTCCCCCGCCGCTCCCAGGCGTCGACGCTGTACTGGCGCAGGTCAGGCAACAGTCGGGTCAGAGGCGCGTCGAGGTCGATCACCCCCTCAGTCGCCAGCGCCAGAATGCGCGGCGTGGTGAAGAGGACCTTGGTCAGCGAGGCAAGGTCGAACCAGGTCTCCTCGGTCATCAGGCGGCAGTGCGGCACGCATTGCGCTTGCCCGGCGACGCGCAGCGCCCTATCGCCCCCGGCGGTAACCAGCCCCAGCACGGCACCGGGGATCCGCCCTGCGTCAATGGCGTCCCGGACCGGAGCGAATGCCGCGTCCAACCTTTGTGTCACGGATGCAGATGGCATGCGACCTCCGCTCCGTCGGGTTGGCGTGTCAGTGCGGGGCGGGTGACGCGACAGGCGGGCAGAGCCTGTGCACAGCGCGTGTGAAAGGCGCAACCAGGCGGGGGGGCGGACGGATCGGGCACCTCTCCTTGCAACCGGATGCGCCCTTCGCGCCGCTCGCCGGGGCGAGGCACGGCGGACAAGAGCGCCTGCGTATAGGGATGACGCGGCCCGGCGATGACCGATTCCGTGGGGCCAGATTCGACGATGCGACCCAGATACATCACCGCGATCCGGTCGCTGACATGGCGGATGACCGACAGGTCATGCGAGATGAACAGGATCGACAGACCCAACTGCCGCCTGAGCCCCGCGATCAGGTTCAGGATCTGGCTTTGCACCGAGACATCCAGTGCCGAAACCGCCTCGTCCGCGACGATAAGCCGGGGGTTCAGCACCAGCGCGCGGGCGATGGCGATGCGCTGGCGCTGCCCGCCTGAAAACTCGTGCGGATAGCGCCCGGCGGCGGTTTCGGGCAGGCCGACCAGTCGCAACACCTCGGCCACGCGCGCCATGCGCGCGACGCGATCACCCTGCCCCTGCACGATAAGGGGCTCGGCCAGGATATGACCCACACGGTGGCGCGGATTCAGCGCGCCGAACGGGTCCTGAAACACCACCTGGAGATTGCGCCGCACCGGGTTCATCGCCGCGCGGCTGAGACGAATCAGGTCCTGCCCGTCAAAGACCACCTCGCCCGCGTCGGCATCCGACAGGCGCAGGATTGCACGCCCCAGCGTGGATTTGCCGCAGCCGGATTCGCCCACCACGCCCAGCACCTCGCCTGCGCGGATTTCGAGGCTGACCTCCGACAGCGCCTGCACCCGGCGGCCTTGAGCGGCGGGATAGGTCTTTGTCAGATTGCGTACCGAAAGCAGGGTCATGCGGGATTCCAGCAGGCGGCGAGATGGAAGGGCGAAACCTGGGCCAAAGGCGGGAGGTCGCTGCGGCAGCGCCCGGTCGCGGCAGCGCAGCGCGGGTGAAAGGCACAGCCGACGGGGCGTTGGCCGGGCGGCGGTACGCTGCCCGGGATCGCGGGCAGGTCGGTACCGGGCGGGTTGGCGGCGGGAATCGTGCGCAACAGTGCCTCGGTATAGCGGTGGCGAGGGCGGGCAAACAGGTCCGCAGCCGGAGCGGTTTCCACCACGCGCCCGCCATACATCACCGCGACCCGGTCGCAATACTGGCTGACGACGCCCAGATCGTGGGTGATGAGCAGCACCGCCATTCCGCTTTCGCGCCGAAGATCGTCGATCAGGTCCAGGATCTGTGCCTGTACTGTTACGTCGAGCGCGGTTGTCGGTTCGTCCGCCACGAGAAGCCGCGGTGAAGCCGCCAGAGCCATGGCGATCATCACCCGCTGTCGCTGCCCGCCCGACATCTGATGCGGATAGCGATCCAGAGCCGCCGTTGGTGCCGGAATGCCGACACGGGCCAAAAGGTCAGCCGCACGCGACCGCGCCGCCTTTCGTGTCACCGGCGAATGAAGGCGAACCGCCTCGGCGATCTGGTCTCCGACGCTGAAAACCGGGTTCAGAGAGGTCATCGGCTCCTGAAAGATCATCGCCATATCATGGCCACGCAACTTTTGCAGCGCGGGCTCCCCCAGAGGTACCAGGTCACGGCCATCAAGGCGGATGGTGCCTTGCGCGATGCGCATCGGCGGCTCGGCCAATAGGCGCATGATGGCCAGTGCGGTGACCGACTTGCCGCAGCCTGATTCACCAACCAGTCCCAGCATTTCGCCCGCGTTCAGGCTCAGTGCGACCTGATCGACGATGGCACGTCCGCCCACCTCGACCCGCAAGTCTTGGACGTCCAGAACGGTTTCTGCGTGACGGTCGATCACCCCGGGCCCCCTCGGCGTATGCGAGAACGATAATACCAAAGGATTGACTCTGTCCAGACTGGTATTAAAGTGGATTCATAAATCGGCCCCGGATTTCGGTCGCGCCACCGGAATGCGGGCAGAACACGGCGCAACAAGGGGGAAGACCATGAACCAGTTCACGCGCCGCGGGGCGCTTGTCGCGGCCTTGCTGGCGGGCACCGCGCTGCCCGCGCTGGCCCAGGGCCAGTTGGAAGTCGCCATCGATTCCGCACCGGCAGGGCTCGATCCGCACCTGATCACCGCGTTCAATTCGGTCCTGATCGTGCAGGCAAACGTTTATCAGGGCCTGACCGAGCTCGACGCCTCGCTGTCGGTGGTGCCCGGACTGGCCACTGGCTGGACGGTGTCAGACGACGGGCTAACCTACCGTTTCACGTTGCGCGACGGCGTGACCTTCCATGACGGCAGCACGTTTGATGCCGAAGACGTCGCGGCCTCGATCCGCCGCGTGCTCTCGCCCGAGATCGCATCGCCCCTGGCCAGCCGGATCAACCCGATCACCACGGTCACCGTGGTCGACCCGCTGACGGTCGAATTCACCCTGTCAGCCCCCTTCGCGCCGCTCCTGTCCTCGCTGACCACCATCGCCATGGTTCCGGCCGAGGTCGAAACCGACAAGGACGCGCTGCAACAGGCGCCGATCGGCACCGGCCCCTTCCGCTTTGCTGAATGGCAGCCGAATGCCTTCATCCGGCTTGAGCGCAACGACGCCTATTATACCGAGGGGCAGCCCGCGCTGGACGCGGTGCGGTTCCAGTTTGTGCCCGAGGCAGCGACGCGGCAGGTGGGCCTGATCAGCGGCGATTATCATATGTTGCCCGGCGTCGATCCCGCCACCGCGCTGCAACTGGGCGCGCAGCCGGGCGTCACGTTGCATCAGACCCGCGACCTCAGCTATTCGCTGGTCGGCATGAACACCACCCGCGGCCCCTTGGGCGATGCGCGCGTGCGCCGGGCGGTGAACCTGCTTCTGGACCGGCAGGAAATCATCGACGGCGCGCTCTTTGGCGCCGGCGTGCCGGGCGGCCCGTTGTCGCCCGCGCTGACCGAGTGGGCGACGGATACATCGGCTTTTGACTGCTACACCCCGAACGTAGAGGCTGCGCGCGCGCTTCTGGCCGAAGCCGGGGTGACTGGCCCCATCCCGATCGTCATGAAGGTCCTGCCGCGTCAGGATACCCGCGACATCGCACAGGTCGTGCAACAACAATTGGCGGCGGGCGGCTTTGTGGTTGAACTGATCACGCCCGAGATCGGCCAGTTCGTGCAGGATTGGCGCAATTCCGACTTTGACATGTTCGTGTCGGTCAATGGCGGCAATCCGGACCCGGACCAGTATTTCTACCGCACCTTCTATGCGGGCGGGTCGACCAATGTGTTCCAGTATGTCAACGCCGATCTGAACGCCCTGCTGGATCAGGGTCGCAACCAGACCGACATGGCGGCACGGCAGGCGACCTACGCTGAAGCGCAGGCAATGCTGGCCTGCGAAGGACCAGTTGCGCATCTGGCCTACGGCACCCTGACCACGGCAACCTCGGCGGCGGTGAATGGCTTTGTCATCCACCCGATGAACCGGCTGACCAGCCTCGCTACCGTGACGCTGGCGCAATAAGCGGACACGCGCCTCGCCGGACTCATCGGCGGGGCGCCCTTTCGACAGGCAGCGCCCCTTGTCCCGCCATTTCCTTCTTATCCGGCTGGCCGATCTTCTCGTCGTTCTGTTCGGCGTGTCGGTCTTGGTATTCCTGATGATCCGCTTCATCCCCGGCGATGCGGTAGCGATCATGCTGGGCGCCAATACCGAGATCACACCCGAGCGCATCGCCGAGTTGGAGTCACGGCTGGGGCTGGACCTTCCCGTGCTGGAACAATATGCGCGCTGGCTGGTCGGGGTGTTTCGGGGCGATCTGGGCACCTCGATCTGGACCGGGCGGCCCGTGACGCAGGAAATCGCCGCCAGCCTGTGGCCAACGCTGCAACTCACACTGATGTCGGTTATCGTAGGCGCGGGGCTCAGTGTGCCCCTCGGTGCCTTTATGGCACAGTCACGCGGCAAGGGGACCGAGGTGGCGGTGCGGATCGGCGCCATTGCCGGACTGACGATTCCCAGCTTCTGGCTGGGCATCGTGTCGATCCTGCTGGTGGCAAAGTACCTGCCCGGCGTGTCGATGCTGGGCTATGTGCCGTTCAGTCAGGATCCGCTGGGCAACCTTCAACGCATGATCCTGCCCGTGTTCGCGCTGTCACTGCCTATGCTGGCCAATCTTTCAAGGCTGGTGCGCAGCGCCATGCTGGATGCGCTGTCGCAGGATTACATCCGCACGGCCCGCGCCAAGGGCGCCGGACGGCGGCGCATCGTCTATCGCCATGCGCTGCGAAACGCGCTGATCCCCTTTGTCACCTCGGTGGGCGTTTCGGTCGGCTATCTTTTGGGCGGTGCCATCGTGGTCGAACAGGTCTTTGCCATCCCGGGGCTGGGGCGCCTGATCCTGGGCGCGATCTCGGAACGCAACTACCCGCTGATCCAGGCCTCGATCCTGGTGGTCACGGCAACCTTCGTCATCGTCAACTTTCTGGTCGATCTGCTTTATGCTTGGATCGACCCCCGGATTTCACAGCAATGACCCTGAAAGCCACACTGCGCCAGAACCGCCTGCTGGCCTTCGCCACCGCCCTTGTCGTGGTGCAAGTCGGGCTGGCGCTGCTGGTGCCGGTGCTGGGGTTCAAGGACCCCTACCTGCAGGTCATGGCGCAACGCATCCGCCCACCGGGAGCGGCGCATCTCCTGGGCACCGACCAGTTGGGGCGCGACGTGCTGGCACGCATCGTCTATGGCTATCGCACCAGCCTGTTGACCTGCGGGGCCGCCGTGGCGCTGGCACTGGTGATGGGCGGCAGTATCGGACTGATCGCGGCCTATTACCGCGGCTGGGCGGACCGTTTGTTGATGCGGGCCATGGATGTGCTGTTCGCCTTTCCGATCCTGCTGTTGGCCATCGGCATCATCGCGGTGCTGGGTCCCAGCAGTCTCAGCGCCGCCTATGCCATTGCCGTGGTCTATACGCCGATCTTTGCCCGGCTGCTGCGTGGTCCGGCGCTGGTCATCTGCGAAAGCGAATATGTGCAGGGTGCGCGCGCCATCGGCGCCTCGGACGCCCGCATCCTCTTCAGCCATGTGCTGCCCAACCTGATTTCGGTGATCCTGGTACAGGCCTCGATCCTGCTTTCAGCCGCGATTCTGGTCGAGGCCTCGCTGTCCTTTCTGGGGCTGGGGGCGCGACCTCCGGTTCCTTCGCTGGGACTGATGCTGTCCGAGGGGCGCAATTTTCTGCTTCTGTCGCCCTGGCCTGCGGTCTTTGCCGGGCTGGCGATCCTGTTCCTGTCCTTTGGCTTCAATCTGCTGGGCGACGCGCTGCGCGACACGCTGGACCCGCGCCTGCGGCAGGGGAGCTAGGCGATGAGCGAGCCCGCGCTGGACCACCCTCAGACGGCGCTGATGCTTATCCTTGGCGCCTTTGCAAGGGCGGGGGGCGGCGACGGAGGGGCGCGCGATGGGCCAGTCTATCTGCGGCTGGCCTCGACCCTGCGCGGACTGGTGGAACTGGGCCAGTTGCGCGGCGGCGATGCCCTGCCCTCGGAACGCGATCTCGCCGAGGCCAGCGGCCTGTCGCGTGTCACCGTGCGCAAGGCGCTGGATGTGCTGGTCGACGAAGGGCTGGTGCAGCGCCGCCAGGGAGCGGGCAGTTTCGTCACCCGCCAGATAGAACAGCCGCTGTCGCTCCTGATCGGCTTTACCGACGACATGCGCAGGCGCGGAGCCGGCGCATCGTCGCTGACCATCCTCAAGG
>ERZ761602.5610-NODE-5610-length-14710-cov-6.702422_pt1 | contig 14710 bp, 12 predicted proteins | sample MGYA00512165_ERZ761602 | MGnify/ENA primary metagenome ERZ761602 (study PRJEB28899, sample SAMN02445085) | bioreactor sludge metagenome | biome: EBPR sludge; isolation source: Thorneside wastewater treatment plant | place: Australia: Brisbane, Thorneside...
GCTTTGGCCCTGCCCGCAAGGCCTATAAGCAGGTGCTCGGGCGGTTTGAGGAGACGTATGCCGCTTATCCGGAATTCTCGAAGATCGACGAGTTTCTTTACCTGGCCGGAATGAGCAGCTATTACCTTTCGAAGAACGAAGGCAAGCAAAAGGTGAACCTCAATTTGGAACGCGAACGTGAGAAATATGACCCGCAAAGGCTTCGCGAGAATGCGGTTGCGTACCTTTCAATGATGCTTGAGCGAAACCCGGAAAGTAAGTACCGCGAAACGGCCGAAAAAGTACTCAAAGAGCTCAAACCGGCCGACCAATGATCCGATTGCGTTTGCTCGATGAACCTTAATCAAGCGACCATCTATTCAGCGAAGCCAGTTGAGACGGTCGAGTTTTTCCAAAAGCTCGGCCTTCGTCTTATCGTCGATTCCCTTCCCCGTTATGCCCGGCTCGAATGCCCGGATGGCGAGGCGACCCTTTCGGTCAACATCGCTGACGAGGCTCCCGCAGCTAACCAGGTCGTTCTTTATTTTGAATGCGACGATGTAGATGCCGAGGTCGCCCGGCTAAGATCACTCGGCTTGGAGTTCATCCAAGAGCCTCGTGACGAAGAATGGCTCTGGCGGCAAGCCTACCTGCTCGACCCCAACGGCAACAAGATCTGCCTATTCCACGCCGGCGAAAATCGCAAGACTCCGCCCTGGCGCGTGTCAAATCCCGTTGCGTAACCGAACTGTCTGCTCGCTGATCGTTTGGCTCTCGCTTGATTGACCGAACTGAACTCTACGCGACTGACCGCCCGCTTACGCAGGCGGTTCTGACTTTCGGGAATCGCAAAAATCCACATTCGCGTGTAAAATAGGACTTCGTTTGTCTGTCTTCGCCGGTCAACAGAAAAAGCGCTGTCTCACCACTGACGACCGACAACCGACCACCTAAATTTATGTCTTTAACAGTTGTAGGTTCTGTCGCTTTTGACGCGCTCGAATCGCCGTTCGGCAAGCGCGATAAGGTTCTTGGCGGTGCGGCGACGCACTTTGGGCTCTCGGCCAGCTTTTTCACTGAGGTAAATGCGGTCGGCGTGGTCGGCGGTGATTTCACCGAGGCCGAGTGGGACGTTTTCCGTCGTCACCACATCAATACCGACGATATCGAGGTCGTGCCCGACGGCAAGACTTTCTTCTGGAGCGGCCGTTACGACTACGACATGAACACGGCCCACACACTCGATACGCAGCTCAACGTCTTCGAGACCTTCGACCCGAAGCTTTCCGACCGTTCGAAAGGGGCGAAACTGCTCTTCCTCGCAAACATCCTGCCGATGCTTCAAAAAGGCGTCCGCGAGCAGTGCCCGGATGCAAAGTTCGTCGCGATGGACACGATGAACTTTTGGATATCGTCGATGAAAGATGCCGTCATCGAGACGATCAAGGTCGTCGATTGCATCATCATCAACGACGCCGAGGCTCGCCAACTTACCGAAGAACCGAGCATCTATAAGGCGGCCAAAAAGATAATGGACTACGGCCTCCGAGCTGTCGTTATCAAGCGGGGCGAATACGGAGCGACGCTTTTTACCAAGGACGGCTACTTTGCCGCTCCGGCTTATCCGCTTGAGAGCGTTTTCGATCCGACCGGAGCCGGAGATACTTTTGCGGGTGGGTTTATGGGCTACCTCGCCGCTCAGAATGAGATCACGGACGATGCGATGCGGCGGGCGATGATCTACGGCTCCGTCATGGCTTCATTCAACGTTGAGAAGTTCGGCACCGAACGGGTCGATGCTCTTGACTACCCGGAGATCAACCAGCGTTTTAAGGACTTCAAACAGATGACACACTTCGACGATATCCCGTTCGAACGCGCATCTGCGGCCTGACCCTTAAATGGCAAAGCAATTCGATAATTCCATCACGACCTTTTCGCGACCCTCCGGCAATACGACGCTGATGATCGGCGGCGGTGTCATCGGCACGCTTCTCGTTGTTTCGATCGTGCTGTCGCTCGTTTACTCGGTCTGGCCGCTTGCCGTCCTTCTCGGCCTCGGGCTGATCGGCTTCGCGGTCTTTTTCTGGGTCGCACTCGACCATGCGAAGGTCCTCGCGGCGTGGCGATCGGGAACTCGGGTTGAGTGGGACTCGACGGTTCCCGACGTGCAGCGGCAGAGCCTCGGCATCGAGGTGACGGAACTCGCCGGCATTCTTGAGGTCGAACCCGAAAGCATCAGCGATCTGCAATCGGCCTATATCGTCGCCGAAGATCTTGCTCTCCGTCAGATCCAGCAGGAAGAGGGCGTTCCGCTTCTCCGCCACGTCAGCGTCCATGGCGTACCTTTCGATGCGGCGTTTGTGAAGGGAAAAGGGCTCGTTTGCTGCGAGGTGGTGTTCCTTGTGACGCCCGAACTTCGGCAGGACCGGCGTGAGGCCGTGCTTCGAAAGGCAGGCCTCGTCCGAAGGGCTCTCGAAACGCGAAATTCACCGCTCGATGTCCGACTGATGCTGATCCTGATCACCCAACTCACCGCCGAAGATGAACGGCATCTCCGCGGTACTATCGGGTCTTCCGCCTTCCGCGGGACTCCCGTGAACATTGAGGTCCGCTTTCTTGATTTCGAGGCTCTTCAGCGAATTTACGTAACCGAACAATGAACCTACTGGAAAACAAGGTCGGGCTCGTGCTCGGCGTCGCAAATAAACGGTCAATCGCCTGGGCCTGCGCCGATGCGTGCCATCGCAACGGTGCCATGCAAGCATTTTCCTACCAAGGCGACCGGCTTAAAGAGAACGTTGAAAAACTTGCCGGCGACTTGCCCGAGTCGCTCATCGTGCCGATGGACGTGACGAATCAGGCTGAGGTCGATGCGGCGTTCGAGGCGATAGGCAGCAAGTACGGCAAGCTCGATTACATAATCCACTCGATCGCCTTCGCACCTCGCGAAGCTCTCGAGGGCGATTACGTAGCGACCACGCGAGACGCGTTCCGCACGGCCCTCGAGATCAGCGCGTTCTCGCTAAATCAAGTCGCGTTCGCGGCCGCTCCCTTGATGAAAGAGGGCGGCAGCATCGTAACGATGAGCTACTACGGCGCCGAAAAGGTCGTCCGCAACTACAACGTGATGGGCGTTGCAAAGGCTGCCCTTGAAGCATCGGTCCGTTATTTGGCGGCCGACCTAGGCAAACAAGGAATTCGCGTGAACGCGATCTCGGCCGGGCCGATCAATACGCTATCTGCCCGCGGCGTAAAGAACATGGGATCGATGCTTTCGTACGTCGCAGAGAAGGCACCGCTCCAGCGGAACGTTGAAGCCGCCGAGGTCGGCAATACTGCCCTGTTCCTCGTAAGCGACCTCGCTTCGGGCATCACCGGCGAAACGATCTACGTAGATTGCGGATATAACATCATGGGGTTATAGGAGAGTCTTGTCAGTCGAGGAAGTCTAGACAGTCTGGGAAGTAATCAAAGTCTCTGAATTCTGGCCAGTCTCGTGAGAAATGGAAGACTGAAAAAAGAAAGACGATATGTACAACGTGAAAACAAAGCAAGTTTCAAATTTCCCGGAATTCCAAGACTTCCCAGACTTCCAAGACCTCCCAGACTTCCTAGACCTCTAAGACTGATCTATGGCTGAAACCGACGCAAACAAACCGAAGAAGAACAAAGACCTGCACAAACCGCCGGAGCCCAAGACCGTGGCCGAGGCAAAGAAGCGAGAGCAGGAGCCGGGCTATTGGCAGTTGACGGACGATGAGGTCCTTCTCCGCTCGCCCGAGCCGGAGGATGAATACAAGACCTCTGATTCGTGGCGCGTCTTTCGCATTCTCGGCGAGTTCGTCGATGGGTTCGACAATCTCTCGACCATAACGCGCGGCGTTTCCGTTTTCGGTTCGGCCCGTACCCGCGAGGACGACCCGATGTATATTGCCGCCCGCGAAACGGCCAAGCTCCTCGCCGAGCTCGAATTTGAGATAATCACCGGCGGCGGCCCGGGCATCATGGAGGCCGCGAACCGCGGTGCATTTGAGGCGGGCGGCGTTTCCGTCGGCTGCAATATCGAACTCCCTTTTGAGCAATCGGCCAATAAGTACCAGACGAAATCACTTTCGTTCAAGTATTTCTTTGTCCGCAAAACGATGTTCATCAAGTACAGCAACGCATACATAATCTTTCCCGGCGGTTTCGGTACTATGGATGAGCTATTTGAAGCTCTTACGCTGATCCAGACGCGAAAGATCCGCAATTTCCCCGTCGTCCTGTTTGGCTCGCAGTATTGGCAGGGAATGCTCCAGTGGATAACCTCGATGATGCTCAACGAACGCAACATCAGCCCCGAGGACCTGAACCTGATCCACTTGACGGATTCGCCCCAGGACGCCGTTGACTTTATCTTGAAGACCTGCGGGCATATCGAGAACAAACACCGGCTATAAGCCTACGGACTCCGTGACCCATTGAAGATAGCCATCTGATACGTAGCTTGCCGGGAGTGCGACTATCTCCGGCTCGTCGTAGCTGTGGTTTGCCTTCAGATATTCCTCGACCGCGGCGAAGTTCTCTGCCACAGTCTTTATGAGTAGAAGATGCTCACTATCTTCCTGAAGTTCACCTTTCCAGCGATACACCGACGTCATCTTCGGAAGCACCTGAACGCACGCAGCGATCCGGCCTTCAACCAGGCCCCTAGCCAGCCGAATGCCCTCTTCCTCGCTACCAACTGTTGTCATCACAACGATCATGCATCGATTATAAACGATTCCGCCGCCTACATTTTCACGATCTCTCAGCAAAGAAAAATGGGCCGTCCGAAGCTATCCGGACGGCCCTTTCGTTATTTGAAGCAGAGGAGAACTACGCTTCCTCTTCCTCGGACGCCAGCAGCGTCGCTGAGGTTACGCAGTCGCCGTCGTCGCAGCGAATAAGCATCACGCCCTGTGCCGAGCGGCCCGTTTCGCGGATCTTATCAACCCCAAGCCGAATCAGCTTTGCCTGCTGCGTTATGATCATTATCTCGGAATCGTCTTCGACCGGGAACGCAGAGATGACCTTGCCGGTCTTCTCGGTCGTCTTCATATTGATGACGCCGATGCCGCCCCGCTTCGTCAACCGATAGTTGGCGACCTGCGTCTGCTTTCCAAAGCCGTTCTCCGAGACCGAAAGGATCTTCTGCTCGCCCTCAGGCGATACGGCACATACCGAGACAACATAATCGCCTTCGCGAAGGTTAACCCCGCGAACGCCGCGAGCAACCCGGCCCATCGGTCGGACGTCGGTCTCATTGAACCGGACGGCCATTCCGTTGTGCGTTGCGATAAAGATCTGCTGCTTCCCGTCCGTTCGGATGACGTTCAAAAGCTCATCGCCTTCATCGATATTGATGGCATTTATACCGTTAACACGGATGTTCTGATAATCCGAAAGCGCCGTCTTCTTGATAACGCCGTTACGGGTGACCATCGTCAGGTAAACTTCTTCGGTAAAGTCGCGAACCGGCATTACGGCTACGAGTTTGCGCTCCATTGAGATCTGAACGAGATTCACGACCGCCTTCCCTCGGGCCGCCGCTGCGGCCTCGGGAATCTCATGGACCTTGATCTTATAGACCTGACCGTCATCGGTGAAGATCATCAGGTAATCGTGGGTCGAGGCTGTAAAGATATGCTCGACGAAATCTTCGTTCTTCGCCGTTGCCCCTAGCCTTCCTTTACCGCCGCGTCCCTGACGTGAGTAGGTCGATACGGGCGTTCGTTTGATATAACCTGCCTTCGTAACCGTTATCGCGACCTCTTCGTCCGGGATCAGGTCCTCGATCTTGAGTTCCACGCCGGCGTCAACAATCTGCGTCCTCCTCGCATCGCCAAACGCTTTCCTGACCTCGAGAAGTTCGTCGGTTATGACCTCTTTCAGCACGCTGTCATTCGCAAGGATGTTTTCGAGTTCCGCGATAAGCTTGATTATCGATTCGTACTCATCGAGGATCTTTTGCCGCTCAAGTGCCGAGAGCCTGCGAAGCTGCAGGTCGAGTATCGCTTGAGCCTGAATATCAGTAAATGCCAGGCTGCCGATGACCTTCTGAAGGTCTTTCTTGAATGCGTCCTCGGCCTTTCCGCCGGTTATTCCGCGCCATTTCTTGACCTCGTCAAGCGTTGCAAAGTCGGCGGTCATCCAGCGTTTTGCTTCATCGACCGAACGCGAATTTCTGATCAGCGGAATGATGTAATCGAGAGCGTCGATGGCCTTATTGAGGCCTTCCAAAATATGTGCCCGGGCCTGTGCCTTGCGAAGCTCGAACTGCGTCCGGCGGGTGACCACCTCGCGGCGGAAGGCGACGAAGCACTCAAGCATTTCCTTGAGCGTCAGCACTTTAGGCTGCCCGTCGACGATCGCGATGTTGATGATGCCGAACGACGACTGCAAGGGCGTCAGCTTATAAAGCTTGTTGAGAATGACCTGCGGAATGGCGTCGCGTTTAAGCTCGATGACGATCCGCATCCCCTCGCGGTTCGATTCGTCGCGGACCTCGGAAGCTCCTTCGAGCTTCTTCTCGTTCATCAGCTCGGCGATCTTCTCGATCAGCTTCGCCTTGTTGACCTGATAAGGGATCTCGGTAATAACGATAGCGTCCCGCTCGCCGCGGCCGATCTGATCGATCGCCGCTTTGGCTCGCATCTGTATAACGCCGCGGCCTTCGCGGTACGCCTTGTGGATCTCTTCACGTCCGTAAATGAATCCGGCGGTCGGAAAATCCGGTCCGGGGACGATCTTGATCAGTTCATCCACGGTGATCGCCGGGTTTTTGATCACGGCGATGGTTGCATCCAGTATCTCGGAGAGGTTATGGGGCGGGATCTTCGTTGCCATGCCGACGGCAATACCTTCCGACCCGTTTACCAGCAAAAGCGGCACTTTGGTCGGGAGAACCGAAGGCTCCGAGAGCGAGTCGTCATAGTTCGGCTGAAAATCGACGGTCTCCTTCTCGATATCGGCGAGCACCTCGTCGCTGAGTTTCTGAAGCCGAACCTCGGTATATCGCATCGCGGCCGGGTTGTCGCCGTCTATCGAGCCGAAATTGCCCTGGCCATCAACGAGCGGGTAACGCATCGAGAAGTCCTGCGCCATTCGGACGATCGAATCGTAGATCGCCGAGTCGCCGTGCGGGTGGTACTTACCCATTACGTCACCGACCGCACGGGCCGATTTCTTGTAGGGCTTTCCGGCCGTGTTACCGGCCTCATACATACCGTAGAGAATGCGGCGGTGAACCGGCTTGAGGCCGTCACGGACGTCCGGAAGGGCACGTCCGATGATGACGGACATCGCATAGTCGAGATACGACCGGCGCATCTCATCGTCAATGTTTATCTGGTCTCTTTCGAGTAATGAATCCATTTGATAGGGTCGAAGCGGACAATTTTGCTAAACATCAAAAAACAATGTAAAAAGTTCTGGATTTTTTCATCGCTTGATGTTATCTTTGATTTTACAGGCGGGGAGCCTGATTCGCAATCCACGCCCCGCTGCATCTCCGGCCGTTCCGGCCCGCGAATTCACCTCGATTCACGTCCTTCTTTCCCGGAGATCTTTGCCCGATTAACCGTAAAGATGTCACAAGTTGAAGTTGAAAAGGATCAACGCCGGATTCAGCGTTATTCTCTCGCCCTTCCCGCTCGTGTAGAGGTGAAGGTCGATGAGAAATTTACCTGGAACGAGGTCACACGAATCGAGGATATCTCGGCGTTCGGAGCCGGCTTCACCCTCACCCGTCCGGTAAAGCGTGGCCGCTTGCTTTCGATCAGCGCTCCGCTTCCGCGGCAGCTCCGTTGCTTTGATTTTCTTGAGCCTCAGTACAAGGTCTGGGGGCTTGTCCGGCGGTGCATTCCGCTTGGGCACAATCCTGTCGCACAGAAATACGGAGTTGGAGTGGCTTTCATCGGCAAGACGCCACCCGCCAGCTATCTTGAGAATCCTTCAAAACTTTATGAATTAAGTTCCCGTGAAGACGGAGGTCTTTGGATGCTTATGGAAGCCCCTTCTAACCCTGATGAGAACGACCTGCCGTCCTACCTTAGACGGCACACGCGCTTCTCAATTCCCGAATCGCTTCTTCTCGAGGTGCTTGACGAGAATGGCGATGTCGTCGCAAGTGAAGTCACGGTGACTGAGAACGTAAGCCTCGGAGGGGCCGCCGTTTTCACCTCCTTTAAAGCTGAAACAGGTTCGTTCCTGCGGGTCACAAGCGATCGACACAACATTACTATCATCGCTATCGTCCGCGGCCGCCGTCTGGGCCCGGACGGTGTAGTAAGGCTCCATATCGAATTCGTTGACCGCATGTTCCCGCTTGAGGGTATTGAGATTGAGGCCGCCGATCAAAATTTGCACTAACCTTTATATCCCCTTATGTCCGGAGGTAAAATGTCCGCAACCGAAACTGAAACCTTTGTAGAGATCGGCCCTGAGAGCGTCATTGACGGTTCCCATCCGGCCATTCTGAACGCTGTTGTCAAAAGTAAGGAAAATGAAGGCGAGAGTTGGAAAGAGGTCGCCGACGTCGTGAGTTATTCCCCGACCGGAGCCGGATTTTATCTGGCAAGGCAACTAAGCCCCGGCCAGTTGATCTCGCTCATGCTCCCGCTTCCCGCGGAGATGCGATGTTACGACCACGATAAAGAGTTTTACAGGGTCTGGGGCGTCGTACAGTTTTGCCAAAAGCAGAACCGCGACGACTACGATTCCTACCACATTGGCGTTGCCTTCACTGGTAAAAATGCACCTTCATCTTACAATGAAGATCCCGAGCGTCATTACCGCATATGTGGAATGAACACCGACGGACTTTGGAAGATAGAACCAGCAAAGTCTGAGTTCAAGATTCGCCGCGACGTTCGCTTCTGGCAGTCGATCGAGTGCTATGTGGCTTTGGTGGATAAAGATAAGAAGTCGCTAAGCGGAGCTAAATCAGTGACCGAAAATATCAGCAAGAGCGGAGCGGCCGTTTTCTCAACGCTTGATGTCAATGTCGGCGACCGCGTTAAGTTTATCTGCGAACCGCACGATTATTCGGGGTTGGCGATCGTCTGTAATCGACAGAATTCGAAAGACGGGCGAATGCGGCTTCATTTGAGCTTTGTCAACGCAAAGTTTCCGGTCGAGAGCCTTAAGCTCGTCGAAGTAAAGAGCTAAGACAAAACGAACGCCCAGGAGGCTATGGTTGACGCTGCAAATTCGCGTTTGCAGCTATTCGCCTGGCCTCTCTTATCTTGCGGATCTCCTCCGGAGTCAGTGGACGGAAGTTTGCGTTGGGCACTTGCGGCGGTATCGGAGGCCGCCGCGGACCGAACCGGGGATCGTTTGGGTTCATCCTGCGAAACTCAAATGAGTTTGCGTCCAGTACCCTATTGCCGATATAGATCTTATCGCCCTCGATAACGATCCTCTCATTCTCCAAGCCCTCCGGCGAACTTACCGTCACTTTGCCATCGGTCGTTGGGGTCTTGCGCTCGGGTTGTGGAGTTTTCTGTGTACGTTCAGGCTGGGATGCGACCTCGGCCCCGGTGTTCGTCAAATTTGCCTGCCAGCTATTTGCCTCGACCGGGTTCGCATTAGCGATATTTGCAATATTAGCCGCCGGGATCGCCGTTTGGACAGGTTCCGCTACCTGCACATCGCTAGCGCCGAGGTCGGAATAAGAGACCACGCCGGCAACAATGATCCCGGCGATCAACAGCATTCCAAGGCCTCCGGCCGCATAAGCAAAGCGACGCTTTCCTGACGGCTTTGAAGAGTCCGAACCGATCGTCTCCGGTATCGGCCTGAGCCGCGTGACCTGGCTCGCATCTGCAGGCATTAATGCGGTAACGGCCTCGGTGCCGGCAGCGACATTCGCCGTATTTTCAGGAAGCAATCGGGTCCGTTCGGCATGGACGGCATTGCTCCGACCTCCGGCTGTTGCCGTTTTCACGACGTCCAATTCGGAGTAGTTCTCATACGACACGAGCATCTCGCGCATCTGCAGGGCACTCTGAGGCCGCAGGTCGGCGTTGAGGTCCATCGCCATCGTCAGCACGGCCGAAAGGCCCCGCGGCACTTTCGGATTCAACTGGCTGGCCGGCTCCAGCGGATCAGGCCTTTCGGAAAGCACGGACATCGCACGTGTCAGAGCATCCTCCGGAGGAGCACCGGTCAAGAGGTGATAAAGCGTCGCCGCAAGCGAATAAAGATCGCTCCGCGGATCGGTTCCGGTTCCCTGGATCTGCTCAAGCGAGGCGTAGTTACGCGAATAGCCAAAGATGCTCTTCGTCGTAGATTTGCCGCCCATTTCGCTCGGGTTTCCCTTTGCGAGCCCGAAATCGAGCAAAATGATCTGGCCTTTCGGTGTTACTTTCAGGTTTTGCGGCTTGATGTCGCGGTGGATGACCGGGCTTTCCTGATTGTGGAGAAATTCCAGAGCGTCCAGGAGTTGCCCCGCCCACGTTATGACCTGTTCGGCCGGAAAAGACTTTCCTTGGTCTTCGAGAATGCAGCAGAGGTCCTCGCCGGGAATGAACTCCATTACGATGAACTGCCCGTCATCCTCCACGAAATGATCGCTGACGCGCGGAAGTGCGGGGTGTTTAAGGCTGTTAAGAAGACGCGCCTCGCGCTCGATCGCACGGCGATAATTATCGTCCATGCAAAGCGTTTGCTTGATCGCGACGGTGCTGCCGAAGCGCTCGTCCACGGCAACGTAAACAGCGCCCATTCCGCCCTGGCCGATCTGTTTCTCGACCCGGTAACGCTCCTGCAGGATCTTTCCTTTCTCGATCATCTGCTAACCAAAAACGGACCGAACGGAAGTTTACTACGCACTCTCCTTATTTGCTATACGCGAAAAGGCGACCTTTGTTCGTTCGGTTAGTTCTAGCTTTTTTCCGAAAACCAGTCGGCCGTCATATCGCACCAGAGCGCAAGCCCCTGCCATTTACCGTACTTTTTGTAATGACTGGCGATCTTCTTGTCGGTCGTTGGACGGTTTCGATTATGCTTTGCCGCGTAACGCGCCCGCAGCCATGAATCGAGTGCAAGCCCGTCATATCGCCCCAACAGTTTCAACAGATGCTCTGCGGCGTATGTTCCGATGCCCTTAACTTTCAATAGCTCCTTTTTCAGTTCCGAAGTCGGGAGATCCGACGCAAGCCATGATTCAGGCTCGATCCTACCCGACGCGACTCCTTCGGCGACCTCGGCCAAATAATCCGAACGGTAACCGGCTCTGATCTCATTACGGTAGAAGTCGGGACTTTCGGCGGCCATCGCCTCAGCGGTCGGAAATGCCCGGTTCCCCGCACTGCATTCCGCTCCGAGCGATTCGGTCAGGTTCGCGACCATCTTTCGCGTCAGCGACCAGGAACAGTTCGTTGTGCAGATCGTCTTGATCAGGTCCTCGAAGACCGTCGCCGAGCGAAGCAGCCGCCCCGCCCCGCGGCCCGCGGCCCAGGCAAGGCCCGGGTCGCCCCCGGCCAGTGCATAAAACTCATCTAATCCTTCATCAAGCCGGAGTATCCTGCTTACCGTACTTGCCGCCACGTCGCGTCTCAGTTCTTCCGGAGCGGCGACCTTGAGCCTGTCCTTTGACGGCTGGATCGTGATCGTGGCCGCCCTTTTTTCGGCTATCGAAAAAGTATAGCGGAGTTTTCGGCCATCGGCGTCAAATGAGAACGGCGGTAGGTCATACCAGCCGTGCCCGCAAACGGCATTCTCAAAATCGAACACCGGGGGAAGTTTCAGATAATGATTCTTCACGTTCACGTATGCAATGGTATTCCCGAAAACGAAAAAAACAAACTGCAAATCTTCGTCTAAATAGCCGCTTCCCGCGTCTAACTCTCGTCTGACAGGCGAACCATTAAGAAAAATTTGCGGAGAAGGTAAATATTCGTTGTTTCTTTCTAAGAGAGAGTGTAATATTCCAATACCCCGACATTTCTCTGCAGTTTGGTCAGTAAGTTCAGCCCAAGGGTTCTTTATCAAAATCAAGGATTTCTTTCGCAAGAGAGGAGGTCGCAGTATGAAACGTCCCGCATCCGGGCGCAGTAGCTCTGTATCCATCGCAGCAGCCGTTATTATCGGCCTGTTGGCATCAATCAACATTATCGGTCAGGTTGACCCGAACCCAAACTCTCCGGTTCCGGTCCTGCTCAGTCAGGAGGGCTCGACCCGTGCCCTCGCTGAATATTCAGATGAAGGCAAAGGCAGCAAAAACAGCCCTTTTGCCGAAACCGCGTTCCCGCTGAACGCAAAGGTCGATCTCTACGTCACGAACATCGAACTGATGGAAGGCGAGGGTGCCAATGCGTTCCGCGTATATCTTGAGGACACACAGAAGCGCCAATATCGCGTTCCGGTACTCGATCTACAGCCGTCGGAACATCAGAAAGGCGTTTATCGTGTAACCATTCTTCTTCGCGACGAGCTCGGTTTCTGGGAGCAGCCTGCGGCCGATGGCGACGTGCTTGTCCGGCTAACGTGGCGTGGCCTTTCGAGCAATCGCGTTCGCTTGGGGCTTGGGAAGACCGGCGGCGATATCAAGGACGACCCCGGTTCGCAGCCGACCCCGCTTTCGCGGGCGGCGTCATTCATGACCGGAGCCGAACCGCCGACCTCCGAATACGTTGGCTATCGCTGGTCAGGCGACCGGATGCGTTTCCTTCAGCAGGCGACATTTGGTGCGAACCGGTCACTCGACGACCGTATCCGCCGGATCGGCCTGCGTACTTACCTTGCCGAACAGTTCGAGGCACCGTATCCGTCGCTTTCGAACCTCTACCCGAACATACCGCTGAAGCACATCGACAGCAACAACTCGACTCTGGGGTGCGGTATGTTTACCGATGGGACCGCCGAGCGACGGATATGTTTCCGCGACCACTATACCCAATATCCGCTGCAGAACTGGTTCTTCAAGGAAGCTCTTTACGGCGAGCCGCAGCTTCGGCACCGCGTAGCCTGGGCACTTGGACAGATCTGGGTCGTCTCTGGCGTTGATACTCAGCAATCAAGCTGGATGATCGCCTACCACAAGATCCTGAGCCAACACGCATTTGGCAACTATCGCGACCTGATGCGCGATATGACCCTGAACCCGGCCATGGGAAATTATCTTGACATGGTCCGGAGCACGAAGAACAACCCGAACGAGAACTATCCGCGAGAGATCCTCCAGCTTTTCTCGGTCGGCCTCTTTATGCTCAATCAGGACGGGACTCTGATGCTCGATGGAAATAATCAGCCGATCCCGACCTATGACCAATCGACCGTCGATAACTTCACCAAGGTGATGACGGGCTGGACGTTCTGCAACGTCGGCTGCCCGAATTCGGCGCCGAGCATCGTCAATTATAAGGATCCCATGATCCTTAACCAGAACAACCACGACATTACGGCTAAGACGCTGCTCGCCTATCCGAACGCCGTCAACCAGAATATCCCGGCCGGGCTCAACGGAAACACCGAACTTGAGCTTGCCCTCGATAACATCTTCTATCACCCGAACGTCGGCCCGTTCGTAAGCAAACTGCTCATCCAGCATATGGTGACGAGCGCCCCGACTCCGGCTTATGTCGGACGCGTTGCCGCCGTTTTCAACAACAACGGCTTCGGCGTCCGCGGCGACCTTAAGGCCGTCGTCAAGGCGATCCTTCTCGACCCCGAAGCCCGCGGCGACGTAAAGACCGACCCGAACTTCGGCAAGCTCCGCGAACCGGTTCAGCTTGTGACCAATGTGCTCAAGGCGTTTGATGCGAAGTCGGCCAATCTGACCCAGCAATCGGATGGCGTCATCAACGGCCTGACGAGCCCGCTCGGCCAGAACGTCTTCTATTCACCGACCGTGTTCAATTACTTCCCGCCGGACTACACGATCCCGGGAACCGCTTTGATCGGGCCCGAGTTCGGGATCATGACCACCGGCACGGCGATCGGGCGGCTCAATTTCGCCAATACGATGGTCTATAACCGCATCAACGGCGGCACCGAGAACGTCCCGCAGGGCACTTCTCTCGATCTCACTGAGATTGAAGCGATCGCCGCAGCGGACCCGACCGGCAATCTGCTGCTCGATGAGCTTAACAAGCGTCTGCTGCACTACACGATGTCGCCGCAGATGCGGGCCACGATCCTACCGGCCGTGACCGCCGTCGCTTCGTCGAATCCGCGGGCACGTGCACAGGCAGCAATCTATTTGGTCGCGACCTCGTCGCAATTCCAGGTACAGAGGTGAGAACGATGAAAGAATCACGACGTGAATTTTTGAAGAAGTCCACATGCGCTCTCAGCATGACGGCCCTCGCGACCCAGATGCACCATATGGGCATGATGAGCGCACTTGCCCAGAAGATGGACGAGAAGGAGCAGCCCGCTCAGGGCGGCGACAGCTATAAGGCGATCGTCCTGCTCTATATGTCCGGCGGCAACGACGGCAACAACATGGTCATCCCGGTGCATAACGACGCTTCGGTCAGCAACTATGCCGCTTACGCCGCGACCCGCCAAACGCAGGGCCTCGCCATTCCGCAGGCCAGTCTGCTTCCGATCAGCGTTCCGCGGATCGGCGGCTTGACCTACGGCCTTCATCCTGCTCTCGGCCCGGTCACCGGCGGTATCAATAACGGCATCCACGAGCTTTGGGCGCAGCAGAAGCTGGCGATGGTGACCAACGTCGGGACGCTCGTCGCCCCGATGACCA
>ERZ761602.5611-NODE-5611-length-14708-cov-6.900498_pt1 | contig 14708 bp, 11 predicted proteins | sample MGYA00512165_ERZ761602 | MGnify/ENA primary metagenome ERZ761602 (study PRJEB28899, sample SAMN02445085) | bioreactor sludge metagenome | biome: EBPR sludge; isolation source: Thorneside wastewater treatment plant | place: Australia: Brisbane, Thorneside...
TCCACGAGAAGACGATGGAGGGCGGCGGCGGCTTTTTTCGGGAGGGACATGGCTCCGAAGGTAAAAGAAACCCCGATTAAAATCTATCCCTGTCGTTCCCGCCGGCGGCGAGCCTTCCGTTCCCGCGCCCGGCCCGCCGGGGTCGCCGACCTCGCGCACTTTATCCCGACCAGCGCCCGCATCGGCTCGATCCACTGCGGATCGGGGCGGTGATCTTGGCCGAATCCGCCGGCTGCTGGACCCCGATTCGGCGGCGACGTGACGCTGGCGCTGGTGCGCTATAATGCAAACGAGGGCGCGGTGGATCGCCAAGGCGGCGTCCCGCCCTACCGGGGGACACGGAATTACGTGGAAACCGTCCAGTCCAACCATCGCCTGTTGCGCCGGCGGGCGGAACGTCTCGCGCGGGAGGCGCGGCATTAACCGCACCGGAGAAATGGAGTGAGGCCAATGATCCAGACATCCCGGTCTGCCGTGTCGTTGCTGTTCTGCCTCATCGCCGTTTCAGCCGTGGTGATCGGTTTGGTCTTCTTCGTCGGCTGGGCTTACGCCTACCACTATTTCGCCCATTTCGGCGTGGGGCTGATGGCGCTGCAATTGCCGGCCGTCGCGTTTCTCGGCTTCGCGTTTTGGGCGTTTCAAGCCGTGTGGTGGCTCTTGATCCCCTACGCCCTCGGCGCGTCGGCGCTGGCGATCTACGAGCCTCGGCTGCGAGCCGGGTTGCGGCGCGCGCGCGCGGAACGGCCTTGGTCGCTATTTCAACTGGGCGCGGTCGTCGCGCTGGCGGCCTTCCTGCTGGCGTGGTGGATCGCCGGCCTCGGCGCCACCCGTTTTTTCGAGCGCCAGCGAGCCGACCGCTTTCGAGACTTGCCGCGCGCGAGCGTCTGGCCGGTCGCGGTGCCGGAAGACGAGGCGCTGCGGGCGCTGTACGCCGAGCTGCCCACGGGCGTTTATCGCGTGCTGCTTGAGGATCGAGAGCGACTGTTCCTGTTCGAGCCGCCGCCCGCCGGCCCGCCGGCCCGGGTGGCGGTGATCGAGCTGCCCTGGCGCGAAATCCGGTCGGTGCGAGTCTCGCCTTGACCGATTGCGGCGATGCGGCTCGTCAAGCCAGATCGGGAGAATACGATGTCGAAGCTCAAAATAATCGATGTTGGAACGTCAGGCCTGTTAGGCCTGGCCGCCTCGATCGGCGTGGCCCAGGACGATGTTTTTGGCCCGTATCCCACGCAAAGGGAATCGGTTGCCGAAAACGTCTCGGTGGTATCGGGATACAGCCAATCCGTTCAAAGCGCGCCGGCCGTGACGTCGGTCATCACGGCCCAGCAGATCGAGGACATGGGCGCGCGAGACCTGTACGACGTGCTGCGAGCGGTGCCCGGCTTTTTCTTGGGCCAAAACACGTCGGGAATAGAGCCGATCGTCACCGTTCGCGGATTCGCGTCATCTTACAATCAAAACGTGCTGGTTCTTTTGGATGGAATCCCGCAAACCGATCGCGTGGCCGGAGACCGATTCGCGGTGTTGGGCCAAGTGCCCCTGGACATCGTCGAGCGGGTGGAGATCATGCGCGGCCCCGGTTCCGCCCTGTACGGCGCCGACGCTTACTCGGCCGTGGTGAGCGTCATCACCCGCCGCATCCCGCCAGACAAAACCCGAGTCACCGTGGGCGGCGGCTCGCGACAGACCCGCGACGCTCGCCTGTTCGGCGGCGGCGGACGGGCGGGCGCTTTCGACGTGGTGGGCGCCGTGGAATATCGGGAGACCGACGGCGACCGGCCTTTCATCGCCGCCGACTTGCAGACGACCCTGGACGCGCAGTTCGGCACCGACGCATCCTTGGCGCCGGGTCGAGCCAGCACCCGCCGACGCCTGTTCGGCGCACAGTTGAACGCGACCGGCGAGAGCGTCGCGCTGATGCTGCGAACCTCGCTAAACCGCGATATGGGGATGGGCGTCGGCCTGGCCGCCGCGCTCGATCCGTTCGGCCACGTCGACACCGATACTTTCGAGGGCCGATTTGAGTGGAAGGCCGTCAAAGATGATTGGACGGCGAAAATTGTCTTGGATGATTTGTTTTATCGGGTTTCTCTGAACGACGCTCACCACTTTCCGCCGGGCGCGTTCGGCGTTTTTCCGGATGGGGTTATTACCGACACCGAAACGCAGCAACACACTACCCGACTCCAAAGCGCGGTGGAGTACACCGGATTGCCCGCTCATCGCGTCAGCTTCGGTGTTGGAGCCGAAACCAGCAGGGTGAAACAGAACGCCGAAAGTCGCAATTTTACGTTGATAGACGGCCTGATTTTTCCGCTCGGGAGCATCCGAGACATCAGCGATCCCGACTTGATGGCTCTCGGTGCTCGCGAGTTTTCTCGCGATCTGCAATTTGTTTACTTGCAAGACGAGTGGGCTCTTGACCCGAATTGGCGGCTAACTTGGGGAGCCCGCCACGACCGCTATTCCGATTTCGGCGATCAATTCAATCCCCGAATGGCTTTGGTTTGGGACACCACGCCGTATCTGACAACCAAATTGCTCTACGGGCGAGGGTTCCGAGGCCCATCCTTGATCGATACCCGCGCAAAACAATCTCCGGTGCTCACCGGCAACCCTCGCTTGAAACCGGAAACGATCGAAAGCCTCGAACTCGCGTTCGACTATCGTATCCATCCAAAGGTATCCACCCGCCTGAATCTGTTTTATCAGAAAACCGACGATCAAATTCGGCTTTTGTATACAGGTGGCTCGACTCTGGTTCCCGCGAACGTCGCCCGGCAAATCGGCCGGGGCGTGGAGCTGGAAGCGCGTTGGGATGTCGACAGCCGCACGCAGCTCTACGGCGCTTACAGCTATCAAGACAACGAAGATAAAACCACCGGCTCGGATCTCGGTTATGGCCCGCATCATCTTTTCTATGCCCGCCTGCAGCGGCGGCAAAAGCCTTGGTTTTTTTCGGTCCAAGCGCGTTATGTCGGCCAGCGGGATCGAAGCTTCGGCGACACCAGGCCACCCACAAAAACCTACGCTCTAGTCGATGGGTTGGCGCGCTACGAGATCGCGCCCGATGTCGAGGTGGGTTTCGACGTGCGGAACCTGTTCGACGCGGACGCCGTCGATGACAGCTTCGGCCCGGCGCTTCCGAGCGATTTTCCGCTGCCCGGTCGCACCTATTATTTTACAGTATCGGGCCGCTTCTAGCGGTCCGCCAGCCGGGGAACCGGCTCGGCAAAGAATCCGCCAAAACGTCGGGCTATCCTTGCTTTTTCGGTCATGAATTGCGCCGAGATTGATCGCACGATGACAAACTCTTATCAATTAAGTGCTTTTATAATTTTATTGTCACTTTTTTTACCGCTCGCTCAAACGCTTCCGGCGTCTCTTTTGGTGGTGTACCCGGAGGCCCCGGAGCCTTACCGGGAAGCCTTCGAGCAGATGATAGGCGGCATCGCCCGCGCCACGGGGGCGCCCCTCCAACAAAAAGCGATTACGGCCGCCACGTCGCGGGAAGAATTTGCGGGCTGGTTGACCGAGGGGCGCGACAAAACCGTGGTGCTGCTCGGACAAAAAGCCTTGGGTTTTTACGAGAGAAGCGAGCAGGACCACCGCGATGTTTTCTTGAGTGGAGTCAACGCCTTGCCGGGTCAAATCCCGCTGCCGGGCATCAGTTTGAGCGTCGATCCGGCAATTTATTTGCAAACCCTCCACGAGCTTCTGCCGGATATCCGGCGCGTGGTGATGTACTACAACATCCGCGAAGAACCTTGGCTCGTTCCGGTGAAAAAAGCGGCGGCGGACGCGCGGATCGACATCGAGGCCATCGGCGTCGCCGACGCTTTCGACGCGGTTCGGCGGCTCGGGACGACTTTTGAAACGCTCGATCCCAAAACCACGGCGCTGTGGTTCAGCAACAACACCATCGCGTTGAACGACGAGCTGATTTATCCCTACGTGCTCGAACAGGCATGGGATCGGCGCATCGCCGTTTTTTCGGATACCATCGCGCACGTCAAACTCGGGTTTCTGTTCGCGCTCTATCCCGACTACGCCCTGATCGGCGCCGAGCTGGGCACGATGATCCGGCAAGGCGCTCCCCCCGCCCGCTCGCGGTTTTCGCGCGCCGGCCAGCTCGCGCTCAACGTGCGGACCGCCCGGCACCTGGGCATCGCCCCCCGCAGCGCGCTGATACGGCGCGCCAAACCCCTGTTTCCGGAACCGTGAGGCTCGCTTATGGTCGCTTTACGGCCGCCTTTCACGCTGCGTCAACTGCTCGCGAGCCTTTATTTGGTCGGCACGCTCGCGCTGACGCTCGGCATCATCGTTTCGCTTCAGCAGCGACTGAACGCCTATTTCTACGATGATCTGTTAAAAAATGGCCGCGCGATAGTCCAGCGCGCCGCCGAAGCGAGTCGCTTGCCGATCATCCAAGGGACGGTCCAGCACATCAGACCGAATTTGGAAACGATGACCGCCTACCCCGACGTGACCGGACTGGTCATCGTGACCTCCCAAGGCAAAGCGGTGTCCGCGCTCGGATCGGACCCCGTCACACCCGGTTTGGAAACCCTGATCGGCGCCGCGCCGGGCCACCCGCTCGAACGGCCAGACTCCATCACCGTGATTGCCCCCATCGTCGAGCGGGGGCTGACCGCGCCGGGCCGCGACTCCGATTTGTTCGGGGGCATGACCCGCCAATCGACTCCATCGGCCGCACCTCGGCCCACCGCCTCGCCAAACACCCTCGGATACGTTGCGCTGACCTTGACCAAGGCCAACATGCGAGCCGGCTTGCGCGCGATCGACCGCCACGTGCTCGCCGTCATGGGCGCGGGCGCCCTGCTGGTGACGCTGCTCGCGCTCGTCGCGCTGGACCGGCTCACCCGCCCGATCAAGCGGCTGGCGCGCACCATGTCCGATCCCGAAACCGCCCGGCAACTGCGGCCGGTCGAGGTGCGCGGGGTCCGGGAGGCGCGCGTCATCGCGACCGCCTACAACGAGCTGATCGCCCGCGTCGCCGCCTCGCGCGACGACCTCGCCCGACAGGTCGAGGCGGCGGTCCGGGAAGTGAGGCGGCAAAACGCCGAGCTGGTCGTGGCCCGCGAGAAAGCGGAGGCGGCCAACCAGGCGAAATCGCGCTTCCTCTCCAGCGTGAGCCACGAGTTTCGCAAACCGCTCCACGGGGTGATCGCGGGAGCGGACCTGCTGTTGAAAACCCGCTCGCTCGACCGCCGCCAGCGCGAGTACACCGCGACGATCCATCATTCGGCCAGCCTGCTCCTCAATCTGGTCAACAACATCCTGGATTGGTCGCGGATGGAGGCGACCGACGATCTGGCGCTCAGCGAAAAGGATTTCTCGCCGGCGGAATTGTTGGAGCAGACGCGGGAAATCGTCGCGCCCGAAGCGCAAAGCAAGGACGTGCGGTTAGAGCTATCGGTGGATCGGGCGGTTCCGGCGCGAGTGCGAGGCGATCCGACCCGGCTCGGGCAGGTGCTGTTGAACCTCGTCGGCAATGCGGTGAAATTCACCGAGCGGGGCGCGGTGACCGTCGCGGCGCGGTTGGCGCCGACGGGGTCCGCCGCCGCCCCGGATACCGCGATAAGGCTGCGCTTCGACGTGACGGATACCGGTATCGGGATCGAGCCCCGGGCGCTCGCCACCATTTTCGAGGGCTTCGCTCAGGCCGACGCCACGATCGGCCGCGATTACGGTGGCACGGGATTGGGTTTGTCCATCACCCGGCGGCTCGTGAAGCGCATGAACGGCGAGATCGGCGTGGAAAGCACCCCGGATGCGGGCAGCCACTTTTGGGTCGAGATCCCGTTTCCGCCAGCGGAGGATGCCCCTGCGGTGACCCGACCGGCAGCGGTGGCATCGGCGGCGCGACACACCCGGTCTTTGCTCGTTCTGGCGGCGGACGACAGTTGGATCAACCAGCGGATCATGGAGGCGATTTTGACGAACGGCGGCCACCGGCCTCACCTGGTCGCCGATGGCGAGGCGGCGTTGGCCGCTCTCCGGGGATCGACCCGCTTCGATTTGGCGATACTGGATTTGCAGATGCCGAAGCTGTGGGGTCACGAAGTCGTCAAGCGCTATCGGGAGAGCCAGGAGAAACCGGCTATCCCGGTGATCCTGCTCACCGCGGACGTGACGGCGGCGGGCCAGGCGGCGGCGCGCACCGAAGGTGTCAGCGCCGCGCTGCAAAAACCGATCATCGAGGACGAGTTGCTCGATGTCATCCACCGCTTGATCGCCGGTTGGCCGGCGCGTGGAGCGCGCGCGCTTCGCTCGTCCCCGGCGACGCGAGCGGACGGCGAGGAGTCCCGGACGCTCCGCCCGGCTTTGCTGGATCGGTTGCGCCAGCTCCCGCCGACGGTGGTGCCCGAGGTGATCGACAATTTCGTCCGAAATGCCCCCCGGCGAGTGCGGCGAATCGACGAGGCGGCCGAGGCGGGAGACGCATCGGCGTTGCGCGAGGCGCTGCACCTGTTGGGGGGCGCCTCGGGCACCCTCGGCGGCGAGCGGGTGGCGGCCGCCTGCGAGGCGATCCGGCAGGCCAGCGCGCGGGGCGACGCGGCGGCCGTGCGGGCGGGCGTCGCGGAATTGCCGGCGTCGGTGGACCGGTTGATCGAGCGCTTGAAAGCCTATCCGCCGCCCTAGCGGGCGGGCGTCGGCGGCCCGCCGAGCAGTTCGAGCACGTCCGGCGCGGTTTTCGCCGATAGCGGCGCGACCGCTCCCGCCGGCCCGTCGGCGGTCAGGGTTTGCCGGTACGCTTCGACCAAATCCCGCGCGACCTCCGACAGCCGCCGGCCGCGCGCGGTGGCGAAAGCGATCAAGTGGCGGTAGGCCGTTTCTTCCGACAGCCGCCGCAAGCCCATCAGCAGCCCCAGCGCCCGCGAAATCGCTTGGGTATTTTCGAGCGCGGCGCGCAAGTTCAAGGTTTCCCAACCCCGCTTCAGCGCGATGGAAACCTGGCGTAACAAGCTGTCGACATCGAGCGGTTTCAGCAGATACCCCAGCGCCCCGTAGTCCGTGCAGCGCCGGACGGACTCGGTTTCCGCTTCTTTGGTCAGCACCAAAAACGGCAAGCGCTGGTGGAGACAGCCGGCCAGGTCCACCCCGGAAAAGTCCGGTAAATGCAAGTCCAGAATCGCCAGATCGGGCGAAGCCGTTTCGGCGAGCAGCAACCCGCTCACGCCGTCGGCCGCCTCCAAAACGGTATAGCCGGCGTCGGTCAACACGGCGTTGAGGATCAACCGGATCGTCTCGTCGTCTTCGACGATCAGGATTTTGGCGGGATCGTTCATGGTGGCTCGCTCGCAAAAGGTGAGACGGCGGGCGACGCGAGGCGCTTGACCGGCGCGAGGCGCTTGACCGGCCCGAGAACAAGTATTTACACTGAGACCCGTGTGTCAAACTCTCGGCTAAAAAGCAGCTAGAGAGTCATTTAAATGAGACGCACGAGCCTCACCAAAAAGCGGTGACAGTCTCAAACTCAGTCCCTATTTTTGCCGGCGACACGCGGCAAGGGTCGGGTTTGACCTGAAACCGTGAAATCGGTGAGGCGACCATGACATCGACATCGAGCGATTCGCACTCCACTTGCGCCGGAACGGGCCGCGCGCCTTCGCTTCCGAATCCTTTCCCCTTTATCCGCCGCGAAAGCGGTGCTACAGTAATCCCGAGACGTACCCGTAATTTCGGCAGCAAAAAAAGCGGTTCTGGGGGAGGTATTAACCTCCCCCAGAACCTGACCAGACTAGACCTAAAATGGAGGTCAGCCATGGCTAGCACGCCGGTTTGCCGCGTTGCGGCATCCCTCTCCGCTCCCGCCGGATTCTCCGGCTTTCCCGTTCCGTCCGACTCTTCATCATCCCTCGCGTCGGACGAACTCCTGCAACGGCAACTCGACGAATTGGCGGCGATCCGTCGCCGGCTGCGACAGCTCGCGGACGGGTGGCCGGATGATGGCACGGCCGGTTTCCGGCGCCCCGCCGACGGCGATTTCCTGCTCTATCCGGACGTGTGGCGCTACCGGCGCGGGCTGGCCGCGCTGGAAGGCGCGTGCGGCGCGCTCGCGGGCACGACCCAGGCGCGGCTGGACCGCGCCCGCCCCGGGCTGGCGCGGTGGCGCGGCTTGACGCGCGTCTTGACCTTGACCGGCCGGGCCGGAGGTGGGTCATGAGCGCCGTCGCCCGCCCGAACGCGGCCGGCGGTCACCCGTCCGGCGACCCGCTCGGCTACCCGCTGGACGACCCGCTGGACGACCCCCGCCTGGACACGATCCCGGAGTTTATCAGAATCCGGGTCGTCGAAGTGGCCGACGCCGTGGAGGCGGCAGGGAGGCGGCCCACGCCCGAGCTGGTCGCCCGCGTGCTGGAGGAACTCCGGTGCGGGGCGGTCGCGCCGGAGGGGCTGGAGGCCGCGCTGGTGCTGCACTGGCGCGTCCGGCTCGACGAGATCGACCCCGAAGACCCGGCGGCGCTGCAAGCGCACCTCGATCTGGCGCCGGTCGCCCACCATCCCCGGTGCCATTACCTCGCGGGGCTGATCGCCGGCTTGCAGATCGGCGCGGCGTGGAGGGGGCGGCCATGAGCGCGGACATCCGCATCTCGGTCGGCTTTCCGGACCACCCCAAGACCGTCAAGCTGGATCGCCGGCTCGGCTTTCAGGGCATCCGCTCGCTGCTCGCGCTCTGGACCTGGGCGGCCCAGAACCGGCCGGACGGCGACCTCGGCGGCGCGAACGGTCGTTCGACGGTCGTCAGACGGCCGTTGGACGAAGAGGACATCGAGATCGCCGCGCGGTGGCCGGGCGAACCGGGTTTGTTCGTGGCGACGCTCGTCGCGCTCGGTTGGCTGGATCGAACGGAACGCGGCTACCTGCTGCACGAGTGGCAGCAGCACAACCCCTGGGTGGCCGCCGCGACCGACCGGAGCGACAAGGCCCGGTTCTCGCGGGTGGCCAAGACCCACCCCGACATCTACAAGTCATTGTGCGAGCAGGGCATTCGGGCGATCAGCGCCGAGGAGTTCGCGCGCCTGAAAGCGGGCTGGCCCCTCCGGGACCGTTCGACGGGCGTTGAAGGACCGTTCGACGACCGTTCAACGACCGTTCGACGACCGTTCAACGAACGCGCAACTCCTTCTCCTTCTCCTGCTCCTTCTCCAATAGAAAGAAAAGAAAAAGAAAGGGAGGCGCGCGAAACGGCGCGCCCCCTCGCGCCCGCCGGCACGCCGGCGGCCCCCACCCGATGGGTGGCTTCGCCGGTGACCGAGATCGACAAGATCGTCGATGCCGTCGAGATCGGCGAGGCGCGAGAGGACGGAGACGACGAAACGCGCGCGACAAACGGGGCGCCGGCGTCGACCGCCATCGCCATCGCCATCGCCTCGACCGCCATCGCACCGGAGGCGAGCGGAACGGCCGAGCTGGCGGCCGAGCTGGCGGCCGGGCAGACGGCCGAGCCGGAAAGCGTCGCCGAAAGCGCGGCGGCCGATCCGGTGGCCGATGCAGAACCCGCCGAGCCTGTGGCGGCCCCGGCGCCGCGACCCGATCCCGCCGGAGACGCGACCCGGCAGCCGGCCGATGGCGCGAACGATGTCGCGGCCGGCGCGGTGACGACCGCTGGCGCCAGCGACCGCCCGGCAGACCGTGCGGCCGAGCGGAACGCCGGACGCCGGCGCCGGTCGCCGGAGCCGGCGGCGATGCCCGAGCTGCCGCCCTGGTTGCCCGTCGAGCTGTGGGCGCGCTGGCTGGCGCACCGGCGCGAGATCAGAAAGCCGATAACGGCGGACGGGGCGCTGATGCTGCTGGCCCAACTGGAAAAGGCCAAGGGCTTCGGCCACGACCCGGCCGAGCTGGTGGGGGCCGCCATCGCCGGCGGCTGGCAAGGCTGCGTGTTCGCCGACCGGCACTACCGGCCGGCGCCGGCCCCGAGCGCGACCGGGCCGGCGCGCGAGAGCGCGCGGCGGCCCTTGCGGGACCTGCCGGCCGACCCGGCGGTCTACCGGGAGGCGGCGGGCTTCGAGACCGAGCTGGCCGTCGAGGAGGAAGCGTGATGGAACCGACAACCCCGAGCAAAACCCCGGGCAAAACCCTGAACGAGCTGCTGAACCCCACCGTCGAGCGGGTCGCGCTGCGCTGCGAGACGCACGGCGAGTACCCCGGCGAAATCCGCCGCTTCCTGAGCCGGGAAATCAGAACCCCCTGCCCGGCCTGCGCCGCCGAGCGGGCGGAGGCGGAGCGGCGGGAAGCGGAAGCCCGCGCGGTCGAGTCCCGCCGCCGCGAGCGCGCCGCCCGCCTCCGCGCGGCCGGGTTGCCGCTGCGGTTCTGGGATCGCGACTTCGAGGGCTACCGCGCCCGGACGCCCGAGCAGCGCAAGGCGCTGGCCACCGTGCGCCGCTACGCCGAGCACTTCGCGACGCTGGCCGGGCGCGGGACCTGCCTGCTGCTGTGCGGCGGCCCCGGCACCGGGAAGACCCACCTCGCCGTGGCCTTGGCGAAACACTTGCTGGAGGACGGGCACGACGTGCGCTACGGCGGCGTGCGGCCGCTGCTGCGGGAGATCCGCGAGACCTGGGACACGCCCGGCGCGCGGGAGAGCGAGGCCATCGGCCGGCTGGTCGATCCCGACCTCCTGATCCTGGACGAGGTCGGCGTGCAGTTCGGCAGCGACGCCGAGCTGCTGCTGCTGTTCGACGTGCTGAACGGGCGCTACGAGGCGCTCCGGCCGACCGTGCTGGCCAGCAACCTGACGGTCGAGGAGCTGCCGGGCTACCTGGGCGGGCGGCTGATGGACCGGCTGCGGGAAAACGGCGGGGTGGTGGTGCCCTTCACCTGGGCCAGCGAGCGGGGGTTGCGCCCGGCGGCGTGAGCCCGATCACCGGATTTCCCCGCCGAGCAGGCGCCGGGTTCGAGCGGGGCGGCCGAGGCGACGGCGGAGTTTGTGGCCCGTTCGGCGGGCCGTCATCCCGTTCCGGGTAATAGGTGTCCCATAGCATGTCCACCACGAATTTCGGCAAGTTCAGTCGGGGAATGGTGCGCTGCGGCGCCAACGCGTAATGCCGTTCCAGTTGTCTGGTAAATTCGTCGGCGAAGCGCGGCACCGCCGGGCGTTGGCCGTGCCATTGGAAGATGACGTTGAACCGGGCGATCAGCGCCTCGGCGGTGGTTCGCGCGGCCAGTAGCGGCAAATCCTGGCGGTCTTTCTCCCGGTCCGCGCTCAGCTTGAGCCAATAGCGGTTGCGAAGATTTCATGGCTTAGCTAAGCTAATAGTTGTCAATCGCCAGCAGTGAGTTTGAAAGGTGACGACCTACACCATTCACACGGCCAAAACCAACCTGTCCCGTCTGCTCGAACAGGCGTGCGCCGGCGAGGAAGTCATCATTGCGCGTGATCGAGAACCATTGGTGCGTTTGGTGCCGATCAAGACGGCCTCCCCGCGCCGGGTATTCGGTGCAATGCGCGGCAAAGCGGTGGTGACGGATGCGTTTTTCGAGCCGTTGTCACCCGCTGATCTTGAGGCTTGGGAAAGCTGATGCGCGGCTTGCTCGATACCCATGCGTTGCTCTGGTGGCTGGATGGCGACGAAAGGCTGTCGTTGCCGGCCAGGGAGTTTATCGGCGATGAAAGCAACGGAATTATGGTAAGCGCCGCTTCGGCGTGGGAAATCGCCATCAAGGTGCGCCTGGGAAAGCTGCCGGGTGCGGTGGAGGTCGCCGCGCGTCTTGCGGCTTGCCTGCATCAACAGGGGTTTGCTCCGCTGGCGATTCGCCTCGACCATGCGTTGCGGGCGGGTTCCTTGCCGGATATTCATCGGGATCCATTCGACCGAATGTTGATCGCCCAAGCCCAAGTGGAAAATCTGCTCCTGCTCAGCAACGAAGCGGTGTTCGACGACTACGGGATCAGTCGCTTGTGGTAAGTCCTCGGCTGGATATCGCCGTCGCGGCTTTTGCCGAGCGCGAGGAACCTGTTCCCGCGCAAAGCGCTGCTGCTGCGGGAACTCCAGGAGCAGTTGGCCGAGCAGGCGGCGGCGAATCACGGTCGCAAGGCCATCATCAACGCGCTGGTCGCCGCCTGTGAGCGGTTGACACGCGCCACTCAGGACCAAAACCGTGGTTGGCCGCGCGATATCTTGACGGGGAATGGGGAGCGACGGGTCAGATGGCCGTGTTTTGATATGCCCCGAAAAAGTATTGACAAAATGCAAATGATCTGCTCTCAATAAATCTATCGGTGTCCGGCCGCCCGCCGGCCAAGAGGCGACAAGAAGCAACAGGAGGCGAGATCATGGGACTCCACGCGCTGGATAAGGTCTTTCTCACGATCAACGAGCTTCACCACCGGCAGTGGTTGGAGCAGACCATGTTCCGGACGCGGGAACTCCAGGAGCAGTTGGCCAAGCAGGCGGCGGCGAACCAGGGCCGCAAGGCCATCATCGACGCGCTGGTCGCCGCTTATGAGAATGAGGATTGGCAAGCCATCCAGGCCATCCTTGGCGATTACGACACCCGCAGAGCTATCTATCAGGCGAAGTATTTCCCGACGCTGCAAAGCATGATGCCCGCCTGAGTTTCATGGGTCTTTCTCTCCATCCTCCATCGGCTTGACCTTCGCGGTCGTCTCCGTCGCGGCGGGCCGCGTCGCGGCGTTGGTGGCGATGGTCGTGCCGGTTTCCCGCAGCCCGCCGGGGCCGGAGATGGCCGAGCGGATCTCGTGCTGGAGCTGGTGGTGCTCGATGGCGCCCTCCATGTGGTGGCCCAGCCAGCCCAGGGCGGCGGCGGGCAGGCGGTGGACCAGCGCGAAGCAGCGCACGGTCAGGTCGACCGCGACCAGCACGAACGCGACCAGCAGGCCGGCGGCGACGACCGGGCCGGTGACGTTGCCGCTCATCGCGTTGACCGAGACGGTCAGGAACAGCCCGGACACCAGGGTGAGCAGGGCGTAGCTGATGACGGTGGCGGCCAGCAGGCCGACCACCATCAGCGCGGGGGTCAGCAGCAGGGACAGCAGCGCCAGCCAGCCGGGCATCGCGTCCGCCGTCAGCCCCCGGCCGTTGCGGAGGAAGCCCAGCGCCCAGCCCGGGGCGGCGACCAGCGCCTCGAACACCCGGACCAGCCAGTGCAGGCAGGCCACGGTCCAGACGATGAAGGGGACCAGCGGCAGGTAGATCGCCGCCGTCAGGGCGAAGCCGAGCAGGGCGAGGAACACGACGCCGAGGACCATGCCGACCATCGAGAAGCCGCCGGACGGCTCGCCGCCGCCGGTCACGGCGTCGGTCAGCCCGCCCAGGGCGTCGGCCACCCGCCTGGCGCCGCTCTGGGTGGCGATGGCTTTGGCCGCGCCGGCGGCGCCGGCGGCGGCGAGGGCGGCGAGGACGGCCGCCAGCAGGGCGTGGCCCAGCCAGGAGATGGCGAACAGCGGGTGGGTTTTCCCCATCATCGCCTGGACGACCCACTCCAGCGTGGCGCGCAGCACGCCGTGGGACAGGTCGTCGACCGCGCTGTTCTCGGGGTCGCCGCTGGAGCGCAACAGCCCGGCGCCGGCGTCGGTCTCGGCCTCCAGCACCACCGCCTCCAGCCGCTTGAACAGGTGGGCGTAGGTCTCCACCACCTCTTTCGGCAGCTTCTCCCACACCCGGATCGGATAGGGCTGCGGGACGTTCAGCGCCAGCTTGTTCATGTAGTCGGTCAGCGCCATGAAGCGGTAGAACCAGCTCCCCGCCGTCATCCAGCCCTCGGTCTTGGCCGTCGCGGCGAACTCGGCGAACGCGCGCTGTCCGGCCATGTCGATCGTGGCCGCGATCAGCCCCTTCAGCCGGGTCGCGTAATGCTCGGCGGCGACGTCGATCGCGCTGATGCAGCGCCCGCCGACCAGCGGGCCGGCGGGGGCGGCCACGCACTCGCCCAGCTCGGCCCGGCTCTCGAAGATCGCCGTCGCCAGCGGCTTCAGCTCGTCGCGCATCGCCAGCGCGGCGATCTCGTGGCCGGCGAGCAGCTCTTTCATGAACAGCTCCCGGGTCTCCTGGCCGTAGCCGACCAGCTCCTGCACCCAGCGGAGGAAATCGTCCAGCCAGTCGACGCCCGAGACGCCCCGCTGGAGCCGGATGCCCTCGGCCGGCTCGCGCACCGCGAAGCCGCCGCAGGCCGCCTCGCCCAGGTCCGCCGCCGAGTAGCGGACGGCGCGCTCGGTGGCGGTCCCGACCCCGGTGGTCTCGGCCTCGAACGCGACCTTGTACTTGGTGCCGCCGATGGAGGGGATGTCGTCGACCATCATCTCGCAGACGTTGGAGGCCAGCATCGCGACGGCGAGCTGGCGGGCCTGGGCGGGCGGCGGCTCGGCGTAGAGCGCCGCCCTGGAAAAGCGGTCGACCGCCACGTCCCAGACGGCGTCGGCCAGGCCCACCCCGCTCAAGGTCACCCACATCACGATGACCTGCGCCATCGCGAAGCCGTTGGACAGCGGCAGCATCAGGGCGACCGCGAGGGCCAGCCGCGCCGGCGTCCACACCGTGGAGCGTTCCTGGCCCAGCGGCTCCCCGTCGTGCGCGGTGTCCAGCAGCGCCGCGACGGTTTTGACGAAGACCAGGAGGCCCAGGACCAGCAGCATGAACGAGTTGATCGTGCGGAACAGGCCGCCGAACGCGCCCTCGTCCGCTGCGCCCACGGTGTCGGCCAGCCGCACCCGGTCGACGAAGGAG
>ERZ761602.5613-NODE-5613-length-14699-cov-4.663616_pt1 | contig 14699 bp, 13 predicted proteins | sample MGYA00512165_ERZ761602 | MGnify/ENA primary metagenome ERZ761602 (study PRJEB28899, sample SAMN02445085) | bioreactor sludge metagenome | biome: EBPR sludge; isolation source: Thorneside wastewater treatment plant | place: Australia: Brisbane, Thorneside...
GTGAATATCGCTCCCGGAACGGATGGGCTTTGCCATATTTCAGAACTTGAGGATCGGCGTGTGCAAAATGTCGAGGAAGTTTTGAAAGAAGGCGATAAGACTCCAGTGAAAGTTTTGGAAATTGATCGTCAGGGACGAATTCGTCTCAGTCGTAAGCAAGCTTTACTGGAAAGAGCTGCGAGCTAACGCTAAAATCCTGAGCTGAAATGCACGGGCGTAGGGGTAGAGCGGATTGAGATTAGAATCGAAAGCTCTGGTGGCCGAATTTGTGGACTATCTTCAAGTCCACAAAGGCTCGTCGCAAAATACACTTCTCAGCTATCAGGCCGATCTTAAGCAATTCTTCGAGTTCATCGACGACGAAAAAAAGTCGATCGTGAAGTTATCGACTTTGAATGAGGCCAAGATTCGGGCCTACATGGAGCACCTCACCGCACAAAATATATCGCTTCGAAGTATTCAACGTAAGATTTCCACGCTTCGGACGCTTTTTAAATTTTTGCAAAAGCAAGGTTATCACGAATCCGCCATCACCCCGCTCGATCAGATCAAAACGCCGCGAGTGGAGGCCGACCTTCCGGAAGTCTATTCCGTGGAAGAGGTGGACGCCCTCATTCGGGCGGTGGATTACAAAACCCTTCTCGGGGAGCGGGATTTAGCCATGCTGGAAGTCATGTATTCCTGTGGCTTGCGGGTTTCTGAGATGTTGGATTTGACACTGAATTCCATTCAATGGGAAGACGGCTCGCTTTTGGTGAAAGGAAAGCGAGGCAAGGAGCGCTGGGTCCCCATGGGGCGCCCGGCCCTGCAAGCGCTCAGAGATTATATGGATGGTTCGCGAAAGATTCTCATGAAAGGCCGATATCATGATTTTGCATTTGTAAATCAGCGCGGGTTGAAATTGACTCGCCAAGGATTTTGGAAAATCTTGCGGGCCTACTCGCAGCGCTTGCAATTTAGAAAGAAGCTGCATCCTCATATCCTTCGTCACTCTTTTGCCTCTCATATGTTGGAACGTGGGGCGGATTTGAGGAGTATTCAGGAATTGCTCGGACATTCCGATATTGCGACGACCCAAGTTTATACGCGCGTAACGCCGCAACGATTGCGAGAGGATTACGAGAAATTCCACCCTCGCGCTAAAGAGATGAAGAACGCGAAGCCAAGGAGATATTCCTAATGGCAGAAAATTTGGAACGGGCCAAAGAGGACGACGACTTTTCGGCCACGCCGAAATACGAAGTGAGCTTTGCCGACTGGAAGGGCCCCTATGATGTCCTTTTAGATGTTATTCACGAGCGAGAGTTGAATCTTTTAGACTTAGACATCGCCAGTTTGTTGGAAGGCTATCTGGAATACATCGAGAAGTCAGAACTCATTAACATTGACGAGGCGGGTGAGTTTTTAGTCGTCGCGGCCACTCTCGCGCAGATTAAATCTAAATTATTGCTGCCGAAGGAAGAGCAGGAGCCCGAAGAAGAGGAAAAAGATCCTCGCGCGGACCTGGTTCGTTACCTGATGGAGTATAAGAAAATTAAGCAGGTGGCTGATCAGCTTCGTGAGCGACCGCTGCTTGGACGCGATGTCTTTATGAAAGGCGCTAGGGAAGTATTTGAGGGCATCGAGGGGGAAGGTCATGGCACGTTGTTTCAACTCGTCAAAGGGTTTCAAAAAGTCTTAAAGGATTTGAAATCAGAAGTGCCCATGGAGTTTGAGCGGGAAGAGGTGTCCGTCTCCGAACGCTTTCATGAGATTTTTAACATCCTTAAAACGCAAGGAAAGGCGACCTTTTTAGAGGTCATCGGGGAACGCCGAACAAAAAATTGGATCATCGTGACGTTTCTTTGTTTACTGGAATTGGTTCGTTTGAAGAAAATGAAGGTAGTTCAGAAGGATGCCGACCTTCCCATGATCTTGGAGTTTATGGAAGGGGCGGAAGACGATTTGGATCACTCGGAATTTGATGGAGTGGTGCCCGCAGTGGATACCACCAATGAGGCGACGGCATGATGATGGATGAACGACTAACTCCGGAAGACGAAATCGGCCAAGTGGTGGGTGCAGCTTCACTTGAAGAGGCGGAAATTGACGCTCACTCCGCGATCCCGTCCACCTTGGATTTAAAGGCTCTGGTCGAAGGCGTGATCTTTGCATCTCAAGCGCCGGTGTCGGTCACGACGCTCTGCGATTTATTGGAAACGGAAAAGGCCCTCGTGCAGGCCCAACTGGACGTGCTTCAAGAAGAGTACTCCAATTCCACGCATGGATTTTCTTTAGTGAAAGTAGCCAATGGCTATCAATTCAGAACAAAAGTGGAGCTGAAGGCTCTCATGGCGCGCTTTTATGAAAAGCGACCGCCTCGGCTAACTCAGCCGATGTTGGAAGTACTTTCCATTATTGCTTACAAACAGCCCATCATTCGACCGGAGATGGAGCGTATTCGAGGTGTGGATTGCACAGCGGTCATTAAGACTTTGCTCGAGCGAGAACTTATTGAAATGCGTGGACGGTCCGAATTGCCTGGACATCCGGTGGTGTATGGCACCACTCCTAAGTTTTTAGAGTGGTTTCAAATTTCCTCATTAGCTGATCTGCCGCCGCTTTCCGAAATTGAAGTGCTCAATAAGAGTTTCGATGAAGGATCTGAACAGCTCTTGCAGCTTCTCAATCGAGACGATGGCTTTACGGCGGAAAATCTGCAGGACATGGATGAGACATTGCACTCTGTGAAACTGCGCGATCCCGCGGAGTTGTTGGCAGAACAAAATATCGTACCAAATGCAGTGCCTCCCGAGGCGTTAGTGTCGACTAGTCCTGAGGTCTCTCAAGAACAAGCCCCATGAAGTTAATTTGGATTCTTCCCATTGTGACAGCAATTACGGTGGTGAATGGTGCAGAACAAACCACGGCTGCAAAGAAGCCGGGCATTTCCAAAGTACGACCGAAAACAGATCCGTCGCCTCTGGTGACCGAGTGGTTAAAGCGCTATGCGAGCCCTTCCGCCTTTCAAGCACGAATAAAAAATGTGTACGATCGGCTGCGCCCGGACCAGGCGCAAATTCAGGCGGTTCTTTCGGGAAAAACAAAACTGAAATTAAATCCACCGCTTCGAGACGGTTCCAAAACATTTGAAAGCGCTGACCTTTTGGAGATGACTTCATCCAGGAAGTTGGAAGTCATCGATTGGGCCACTCAGCAAATGTTGGGCGCACCCGCGGAGGATGCGTTCGAAGCGGCCGAGCGAAATAAAAAAATGCTGCAGGTCATGGAAGATCTCGTGCGCTCTCGTCCGGCCGACCAGCTTCTTATTTTAGATGCAGGTGGATTGCATGGTCTTGATTTGTTTTTTTCCACATTTCTGAAAAACCCTGAAGATAAGCTCACCAAACGTAGAAATGAAATCTTCTATTTTTTCTCGCCCGTCACTGGCGATACTGCCCTTCGTACCAAAAAATACGAGGAGGTGTTTGAGCTGATTCGGGGCGTGGAGGCTTCACGGCGATTCATGAAAGATGTGGAGGTTCCTAATTATCTCTTTCTTCTCGCCAGGTTGCATTTCTTTCAGCAACTTTCCTCTGGCGGGTACACTTTAGAAAAACTTCTTCAAGAAGCTCCCGGCAAAGTAGGCGTTCTCGTCTTTATGGATCACCATGGCCTAGACGTTCGAGAGGCCTTTGAACGATTGCCTTCGGCGTCGGCATGGAAGCAGCTAGGATATAAATCTGTCGTCATCGCGACAGAAGAATTTAAGGCGGGTAAGACTTACGGATCGGACGATTACGCTCGCGTGTACGTGCTCACTGAGGAAAGCCCTGCGCTCGTCAAAGCCGAGGAGAAGATTAAAAAATGGGTGAAGCAAAATCGTGTAGTGTCTCATCCCGCGCAGGAGGCCCTTCATCAGCGACTCATTGAATACAATCGTCAGGGATTGCCCGTCACTTACACGGGCCTTGAAAGTCGGGAGCGCATGGAGCGCATCGGAAAGACGGACGAGGAAAAGGCGGAGTAGTCTACTCAAAACGAAGAAGAAGCGCGCCGGACTCAACACTTTGAGCTTCCTTTACTTCGATGCTAGAAACCTTACCCGCTGCAGCGCTTCGAATTTCATTTTCCATTTTCATGGCTTCTAAAACGAGAAGGGGCTGATCGGCTTCCACCTCTTGACCCGGCCTTATCAGAATCTTTAACACGCGGCCCGGCATGAGCGAACGCACTTCTTTCGATTGGGAAGAGCCTCCGGCGGACATGGAGATCGGATTCACGGTGAAGAGTTCGGATCCCACGGATGCTCTCCATTTGGTGGGAGAGCGCGATTCAAAAGATAATTTTAGTTCACTAGTTTCAATGGAATAGGGAAAGGCCTTTGGATTCGTGAGTGTGACTATCTCTCCGTCCACTTGAAACACGAATTCGTGACCGTTTCTGATTTCCAAAAGTTCGATATGGGAAGGATCCTTTTCACCAGGGATTTCAATTTGCCACCGCATCGTATGCCTCCTGCCAGGCGCTTCGAGAGGTCGCGCTAAAATCGATGCGGTTATCGAGGTAATCCTTCAAGCAAAAGGCCGCCAAAATTTTCGATGAGGGCTTGGGGGTTTTTCGCCAATCGGCACTTTCCAAAAGATGGGTGTGGTAACGACCTTTCTGGAAAAATTTGGAACCAAGAATCTCGAGCAAGAAGGCCTTATTCGTAATGAGGCCTTCAATTTCAGTCGCCCCCAGAAACAGTTTCAGCTTTTCACGGCAACTTTCTCGATCGGGTGCCCAAGCGATCACCTTCGCGATCATTGGATCATAAAAAGAGGAGATTTTTGTGGGACTCACCACTCCTGTATCGACTCGTACGCCTTTCCAATGAGGAAATCTTAAAAAGTGCAGCGGTCCTGGTTGGGGTAAAAAATTTGAGTCGCAGTCCTCGGCGTAAAGCCGCGCTTCGATCGCATGACCACGAGTAACAATATCGGATTGTCTGATTTTTAATTTCTGGCCTTGAGCGATGTTCAGCTGCTGTTCGATCAAATCGATTCCCGTGATGGCTTCCGTAACCGGATGCTCCACTTGGATGCGCGTGTTCATTTCTAAGAAAAAGAAATCATTTTGTTCGCTCACGATGAACTCCACCGTGCCCGCGCTTTTATATCCCACGGATTCTGCCGCGCGAACCCCCGCCTCCAAAATCTTTTTTCGCGTGGTTTCATCTAGGCTTGGACTGAGCGCTTCTTCCACCACTTTTTGATGACGGCGCTGCAGTGAACATTCGCGCTCATAAAGATGAAGCGTCGTCTTTCCATCGCCGAGGACTTGAACTTCAATATGCCTCGGATTTTCAATGTAGCGCTCCACGAAGATCATGGGGTTGTTGAAGGCTTTGATACTTTCAGATTGCGCGCGCTCCAAATTTTCTTTCAACTCAGACGGTTTTCGAACAATCCGCATCCCCTTCCCACCGCCTCCGCCCGCCGCTTTCACCAGCAATGGATAGACGAAATCCTTTCGAGCTTTCTGTAACTTCTCGACCTGCTGAACGGCGCTTTTTAAATCGGTGATGCCATCGGTGCCTGGAACGGTCGGTACTTTGTTTTTCGCAACCGTTTCTCTGGAGCGAACTTTGTCTCCCATGGCATCGATCATCTTTGAGGTCGGTCCCACAAAGGTGAGTTTGGCTTTTTCGCAAGCTTCCGCGAATTTAGCATTTTCAGAGAGAAATCCGTAGCCGGGATGTACCGCGTCGGCCTTCGTTTTTTTCGCCGCTTCTAAAATTCCATCTACTCGAAGGTAAGACTTTTGGCTTTCCGCGGGACCAATGCAAACGGCCTCATCGGCTTCCCGAACATGCAAGGCTGCAGCATCTTCTTCAGAATAAACCGCGACGGTCGAGAGACCTTGCTCTTTCGCGGCCCTTAGAATTCGAACGGCGATCTCCCCGCGATTTGCCACCAGAAGCTTTTTAAACATTGGCGCAACTCTAACGGTGATCGGAGAGACGCCTCAAGGGATTTCAGGCAGCTTCTAGCCCTAGATCCTTGAAGAATGCTTCCTGGGAGAGCGGTCGTCCCAAAAATTTTTCGAGCGACACATTTTCATCTCGGGATGATCCGGGCTCGAAAATCTCTTGGCGAAGTCGTAATCCCGTTTTCTCATCCAGCAGTCCCACATTTTTAAAAAGTGAGAACATGTCAGCGGCCATGACGTCTGCCCATGAGTAGCCATAGTAACCGGAGGCATAACCCACCATATGCCCAAACCCCGCAGCCGGAGATGTCTCTTCGGGATGGGGTAAAAAGGTTTCTGAGACGATGCGTTTCATCAGACTGTCGGCATCTTTTTGATCGCCCGCATCGTGTAGTGCAAGATCCGTTTTTGCAAAGCTCAGTTGACGAAGATAGAACAAGCCCATCCCAGCCTTCTTAGCTTCATTCATTCGATCCACCATTTCATGGGGAATCTTTTTATCGCTCGGCGTGATCATTTCAAGAATCTTGGGATCCCAGCACCAGTTCTCCATAATTTGCGAAGGCGCTTCCACAAAATCCCATGCCACACTGGTTCCAGAAAAGCGGTTGAACTGAGCGCGCGTGAGAATGCCATGCAAGATGTGGCCAAACTCGTGGAAGAGCGTTTCCACTTCGCCATGGGCGAGTAGGGAAGGACTTTGCGATGGAAAGTTGCACACCATCGCACAGACGGGACGTTGATATTTGCCATTCGTTAAAAGCTTTCCAGGTGTGAGGCCAAAAGCAGCAGCGTGCCCGTATTTTCCGCTCCGAGGAAAGAGATCCATGTAGAAATATCCAAGTCCCTCGCCAGACTTTGCATCATCGACGCGGATTAAGCGCGCATCTTCATGCCATGTTTCGTAAGTGCCCTTTGGCAATTCTGTAAATTTAAGACTGAAAAGTTTTTCGACGAGCTTCAGCATGCCTGCCAACACGGTCTGCAGGGGAAAGTGTTCCTTCAATTTCTGTGCGTCGATTTGAAATTTCAATTTCTTCGATTTGGATGCAAAGTAGCCATAATCCCAAAGTTGAATTTCCGCTTGGGGATCGCCCGTCTCTTCCCGTTTTAAGCGTCGAAGTTCGTTTAGCTCAATCTGAGCTTTCGGTTTCAATTTGGCTTCAAAGTTAGTCAAAAAGGCGTTCACTCGCTCGGGTGTCTTCGCCATCCGCTCCTCGAGGACGTAATGGTTCCAGGCCTTGTAACCCAGAGTCCGAGCGATCTGGTCCCGAAGGGAAATCATCTCATTGATGAGCGTTTTGTTGGTTTTGGTAGCGGTGTTTAACTTTTTAAGTACGAGCGTCTTCCGTAGCGCTTCGTTCTTGCAAAATTCCATGATGGGTAAATAGTCGGGATACTGAAGCGTGACGCGATACTTTCCATTTTCCGATCTTAAACCGCGAATAAAATCCTCATCGAGACCGTCTAAATCTTCCTTGGTTACCCAGACTTCATCTTCGTAATCATTAATGAATTGAGAGAAATCGGTCTCTAGCTGCGAAAGTTTCTTCTGCAATTCCTTCAGGCTTTCCTTTTTATCGGCGGCAAGTTCAAAGCCTAAACGGCGATAGTCGCGAAGAGTCTCTTCTAAATATTTTTTCTGCTCTCCGATGAGTTTGGCGGCCTCGGGAGTTTTTGAATAGGTCATCACCTTGGCATAAACGTGAGGATCGTAAGCGCGCTCAATGGCCCAATTTTGATATTCGTTGTAGGCCTCTTGAGCGGTTTTACGAATGGCTTCATCGGGCGAAACATTTTGGAGCAAGTGAATTCGATTGATCACTACCGTTTCATCAAAGCTGAGATCATCTAAAGCGCCCAAAGTCGAGGAAAACGTAAGGGAGCTATCCGATTGAGTGCCAATTTTTGCAACGATCTCTTTTCCTCGTGCAATCAGCGTCCGAACTGAATTCCAAATCGCTTCCGGATTCTTTTCAAAGGTAGGGATTTCAAGAATATTCATAGTTTCTCTATTAAGCCGGCATTTTCACGATAAGGAAATTCAAATGCTTGAAGTTTCTAGAGACTGTTCTTAGCGTGGAGTTATATGGCAAAATCGCAGGCAAAGTCGAAATCCAATCTGAAGACCTCCGTTGAAAAGTTAGAGGATTTAAGAGCTCAATCGAAGGAGGGCGGTGGAGCGGAGCGTCAGAAAAAACAGCATTTGGCAGGGAAAAAGACAGCAAGAGAGCGAATTGAACTTCTGCTAGATCCAGGAACCTTTCAAGAATCGGGTCCCTTTGTAACCCATGACTGCGTGGACTTTGGGATGGAAGAAAAAAAGATTTTGGGCGACGGGGTAATTACCGGCACCGGGTTCATCGATGGCCGATTGGTTCATGTCTTTGCGCAAGATTTCACGGTTTTCGGTGGATCGCTTTCGCATGCCTTTGCCCAGAAGATTTGTCGCCTCATGGATCAAGCCATGAAGGTGGGATCACCCGTCATTGGACTCAATGATTCTGGCGGAGCCCGAATTCAAGAAGGCGTGCGAAGTCTTGGCGGATATGCGGATATCTTTCTTCGCAACACGATGGCAAGTGGGGTGGTCCCTCAAATTTCGGCGATCCTCGGGCCGTGCGCCGGCGGAGCCGTTTACAGTCCGGCCATTACAGACTTCGTTTTCATGGCGGAAAAGACCTCCTATATGTTCATCACCGGTCCCGATGTAATAAAGACTGTTACCCATGAGAATGTGACGATGGAGGATTTGGGAGGGGCGGACACTCATTCCTCAAAATCGGGCGTGTCGCATCGGAAATTTCCCGATGAAGTGAGCCTGCTGCAGGGGATTCGGATGTTACTCCGCTACCTGCCTTCAAATAATAAAGATCGAGCGCCCAAAGCTCTGGCAAAATCGCCGAAGAAAAATCTGGATGCGCAAGTGATCCCTGAGCAGTCATCCAAACCCTACGATATTAAAAATGTTATCGACGGCATCGTGGACGCAGATTCGTTCTACGAAATTCAACCGGATTATGCCCGGAATATGGTCATCGGTTTCGCGCGCGTGAATGGGGAGTCGGTGGGTGTGGTCGCGAATCAGCCGATGCACCTGGCGGGATGTTTGGACATTGATGCTTCCGTGAAGGCGGCCCGATTTGTGAGATTCTGCGATTGTTTTAATATTCCCTTGCTCACTTTGGTGGATGTTCCAGGATTCTTGCCGGGCACGGCCCAAGAATTCGAAGGAATTATTCGTCACGGTGCAAAATTGCTCTACGCATTTGCTGAAGCCACAGTGCCAAAGGTAACGCTCATTACTCGAAAAGCTTACGGGGGCGCTTACGACGTCATGAGTTCCAAACATATTCGTGGGGATTTAAATTTTGCATTTCCGGGAGCGGAAATCGCTGTGATGGGCTCTGAAGGAGCGGTGAATATCTTATACCGCGAGGAAATCAAAAAAAATCCTGCCAGTGCGAAGGATTGGGCGATGGAATATAAAGATCGATTTGCGAATCCCTACCAAGCTGCGGCTTCAGGATTTGTGGATGATGTCATTCATCCCCATGAAGCTCGCGCGCGCATTGAAGTCGCATTTAAAGTCCTTCAAAATAAAAGAGATATGAATCCTCCGCGAAAGCATGGGAATATTCCCCTGTGACATCGACTGCGGATCGAAACGAAGTTCTTACCGATGTGCGAAAGTATTACGGATCGCGCACGGTGGACATCGAGTGGCTACCCGGCGATGCCAGCAATCGTAGCTACGCGCGCTTAAAATTTCAAAACCCAGATGAGAGTCGAATTCTCATGGTGATGAATGCCCCCGAGGCTTTCAAATCGGAAGAAGTCACGGGCAGTGATGAAGCAAAAATCAAAGAGCTTCCGTTTGTCACCGTGGATCGATCTTTTGAAAAAAGCGGCATTCGCGTTCCTCGAATTGATTACGTTTCTTCGGACTCGCGATTTTTGATTTTGGAGGATCTGGGAGATCTTCTTCTTTACGACTACCAGGCCGGCCAGGGAATTCAGCAGGCGATGCGATGGTATGAAAAGGCTTTGGAGGAATTGGTGCGCCTCCAAAAGGTTCCCCCGTTTTCACCTGCGAGGGATCGTCGCTTCACGCCGGAACTTTTGGAATGGGAATTTGAACACTTTGTGGAATACGCGCTTTTAAAGCGCGACAAGCAGATGACTCCCGCGGTGCTTGCCGAGATTCGAAATTTTGGAAAAAAAATAGTATCGGCGATGGCGAGTTCCGCCTATGTGCTTTGCCATCGGGACTTTCATTCGAAAAATCTCATACTGCTGGAAAAGGAAAATAAAATCGGCGTGATTGATTTTCAAGATGCTCTGATGGGTCCTCCGTCTTACGATCTTGCTTCTTTTCTTCGGGATTCCTATGTGCGCCTCACGGATGACCAAGAAAAACATCTTCTCAATTACTACGTAGGCCTTACTGGCAAACCGTTTGATGCAAATCTCTATGCGCTCACGAGTATTCAACGAAATTTGAAAGCAGCCGGTCGATTTTATTACATCTCGATGGTCAAGGGGCGCGATACTCATTTGCCTTATGTTGCTCCCACCATGAAGCGAGTCTTTAAGACGCTGCGTGATGTGGGAGAGGTTCGAGTGCTCTCAGTACTCGAAGGATTAATGCGTGAAGAAGTCGGAAATTGATGCAGTTTTTATTATGGCTGCGGGACGAGGCGAGAGACTTCGACCGCTCACGGATCAAACGCCTAAGCCCTTAATCTCCGTTCGAGGAAAGCCTATTTTGGCTCATCTCCTCGATCAAATTTCTGCACAACTCTCTGTGAAGCGCGTCGTGCTCAATGCTTGGCATTTAAAAGAACAAATTGAAGCATTTGCAAAATCGGCAAAATATCCCTTTTCCATTTTTGTATCGAGCGAAGAAGAACTTCTCGGCACGGGCGGCGGATTAAAACGCGCGCTTCCTTTGATCGGAGATGCGCCGTTTCTTATGATGAACGGAGACTGCCTTTGGGAAGGCGATTTGAAGAATTTTTCTGCGGCTCCGAATGGAGATCCGAAACTGCTTTCTAAGTGGTGGTTGGCCCCGGTGAGCGCGGAACAAACCCTCATTGAAATGGATGCGAGTGGAACCGTTTGCACTATTGGGAATCTCCATTCCAGTCCGGCGTCTGGAGCGACGGTGAAGGGTTGCTTCAGTGGTATTCAAAGAGTGGAAAGGGTATTTCCAGAGCGGCTTCCGGAGAAGGGCTGTATTCTTCGCAACTATATGATCCCGCTTTTGAAGGAAGGCTATCGGCTAAAAGCGGAGGCCGGGGGGCTGCAAAACTGGAGTGATTTAGGAACGCCGGAGCGATTAAAGGCCGCCGATCGTTTGGGGTCCGTAAACGAGTGAGTACGTCGGGTTTTCACATTGCGTCCTTTCTCTTGGCCACGCTAGACTTGCGGGCGTGGATAAACTCAGAAAGCAAGAATTAAAGACCCCAGATCAAATTTGGCAGGCATCTCGTTCCTTGATGGATTGGATGACCAATCAAATCACCGTCATCATTATTGTCATCGCGGTTATCTTCGGAGCGATTGTGGGTGGCGTCTATTTAAATCAATCGACGAAACGTAAAGAAGGCGAAGCGCAATATCAATACTCCCTCGCTAAGGCGCAGTTCGAGCAGTGGAAACTTCAAACGGGTGACGAGCGTTCGAAAACGGAAGCCGAGCTTACGAAACTTTTAGGAGAGTTAGAATCCAAGTGGGGCAATTCCAATGCGAATGGCTTGGCTGGACTCATGCGATCGGAGCTGGCGCTTTCCAAAAAAAATAGCGAGGAAGCAATCAAGGCCTTAGAAGCCTATGTCAACGCTCTTCCGAAAAATTCAAAGGACCTCGGATGGATGCCTCTGGCCGGCGCTTACGAGCAGGCCTCTCAGTTCGATAAGGCCGCCGCGACTTATGAATCCATTGCGCAAAATAAAGATTCCACCTTTGCCCCTAGCGCCCTCATGGGAAAGGCGCGCAATCTTCGATTGGCTGGCAAGATCGATGAGGCCGTAAAAACCTATCAAGATTTCTTGGATCGCTATCCTGCATCGACGGAGATTGCCACCGTTCGCGGTCTTCTCGCTGAAACTCTTGAAGCGAAAAAATAGATGCGCTGGAGTGCCGCTCATATTCCCACCCTTCGGGATGCGCCTCAGGAGGCCGAGATTATTTCGCACAAGTTGATGTTGCGAGCTGGGCTCATTCGACGGCTTGCGAGTGGGATTTATTCGTTTCTTCCGATGGGATGGAAAGCGGTCTTGAAGTTTCAAAATATTGTACGGGAAGAAATGAATCGAGCGGGAGCACAGGAGGTCAGCCTGCCGATCGTTCAGCCGAAAGAGCTTTGGGAAGAAGCGGGACGTTGGCAGGTGTATGGAAAAGAATTGGGACGATTCACCGATCGGCATGAACATGATTTTTGTCTACAGCCGACTTCGGAAGAGGCGATCACGGACCTTGTTAGGCGGGATGTAAAGTCGTATCGACAGCTTCCGATCAATCTCTACCAAATTCAAACCAAGTTTCGAGATGAAGTGCGACCCCGATTTGGAATTATGCGTGGCCGCGAATTTGTGATGAAGGATGCCTACTCTTTTGACCTCACCCCTGAGGGAGCCTTCAAAAGTTACGAAGCCATGCGCGCGGCCTATCGCCGAATCTTTGAACGCGCTGGGTTGAGGTTCATCCCGGTGGATGCCGACACCGGAGCCATTGGCGGTACGAAGTCGGAAGAGTTCACGGTGCTGGCGGACTCGGGGGAAGACGAAATCGTTGCCTGCACGAAATGCGAATATGGCGCCAACCAAGAAAAGGCGGTTGGGGTGATCTCGGACAAACCCGCAGCAGCCAAGACAGGTGGAGCGTATGAAAAGTTCGCAACCCCTGGACTAAAAACCATTGCGCAGTTGGCCGAGTCACAAAAATGCAAAGAAGGCGATTTGGCAAAAACGATGATTGCGACGGATACCGAAGGCCATTGCATCGTGGTGGTTTTGCGGGGAGATCATGAGTTGCATGAATTGAAATTGCAGACGCATCTCAGTCAAAAAATGAAGTGGAAGGGTGTGCGCCTAGCTACGGATGTGGAAATTCAAAATTGGAAACTTCCGAAGGGAAGTTTAGGACCTGCAGAATTTCCTGTCGCTGGCGCGACCGTCGTGGTCGATGATGCACTCAGTTTGGAAGCTCCCTACATTGTGGGAGCGAATGAAGAGGGATTTCACTTTCGAAATGTTGTCTTTTCTCGCGATGCCAAAGTGAATCATGTGGGCACAATTCGTCGGGTCCAAGCGGGGGAAAGGTGCCCGAAGTGCGGAAACGCGCTCGAGATCAAGCGTGGGATTGAAGTCGGACATGTCTTTTATTTAGGAAAAAAATATTCCGAGGCGATGAAGGCAGAAGTGCTCGGGGAAGATGGAAAGTTGCAGTCCATTGAAATGGGATGTTACGGCATTGGAGTGACACGCACAATCGCGGCGAGCATCGAGCAGAATCACGATGAATGGGGAATTATTTGGCCTTTGGCTTTAGCACCTTACGAGCTTTCGATAATTTCGCTTGGCGAAGGAGAGCCTCAAAAGAAAGCGGAAGAGATTTATAAGACCTGTTTGGATGCGGGAATTGATGTCATCTGGGACGATCGCTCGCTTTCACCAGGAGTGAAATTGAAGGATTCCGATCTCGTGGGTATTCCTTACCAACTTATCATTGGCGAGAAAGGTTTAAAAAATTCTCAAGTCGAATGGAAAGAACGCCGAGGATCTAAGAAAGATCTTTGGCCGGTTGCCGAAGCGGGAACACGCGTGGTTTCTGAGATTCAAAGTCGGCGAAGAGAAAATCGCATTCCCTCTTAAAAAAGCATCGCTTGAAAAGCGTAACGGTGAGAAAATGAAGCTCCATTCATCCTTGGAGGGCTTACGCATGAGATTAGAATTCATTGGATTGCTGGTATTACTCAGTTTTGCGATTCTGCTTCCAAAACAAACAGAGGCGCTCGGAATTGGCGGAAGTTTTGGGGCGGATCTTCCTCTAGCTCATACCAGTGGAAGCAAAAATGAAGTGGGAATTTCTGCCGAAGGATTTTATCGCGTCGATCCTTGGGAAGTTCGATTTCATTATGGCGATCAAGGGGTAGACACTTACTCGGTGGTGCTTGGGGTGAAGCATTTCTTCACGCAGTCGGTGATTCGTCCATACGTGGAAGGAGCGCTTGGGCCCGTGATTGTAAATTCCCCTCGAAAGAGCAATCTTGCTTATGGCGTTAAGCCTGAAGTGACTTTGGGGGTCGATATTGGAATGAATGCATGGCTCTCGACGTCTGTCCAAGCGCGCTATTTTGGGCTCGCCTATTTTGGCAGTACCGATTCTGGGAAGTTTGAGGCGAATCACGGCTTCACATTGAATGGCAGTTTAATTTTTTGGTTTGATATTTAACAGTGGGAGGTCGGAGGAATCTGCGGCACACTCTCCCAATTTTTCCCCACGCAAACGCCCCAACGATTCTCCCAAAAATGCCAGAGTGCTCCGCTTAAATGCGTCTCCACGTAGAGGTGTAATGGCACGCCAATTGCTCCTTTAAATGGACATGGCAAGGATTTGGTATCCCATTTTGGTCAGTGTGTTTGGTCTCTATTTTTCGGCTTGTGCCGGAGTCAATTTAGAATTGGATAAAAGCAGTAACCCTGGCGGGAATAATTCCGTAACTCCTTCAGGAGATGATCCAC
>ERZ761602.5614-NODE-5614-length-14698-cov-12.066038_pt1 | contig 14698 bp, 13 predicted proteins | sample MGYA00512165_ERZ761602 | MGnify/ENA primary metagenome ERZ761602 (study PRJEB28899, sample SAMN02445085) | bioreactor sludge metagenome | biome: EBPR sludge; isolation source: Thorneside wastewater treatment plant | place: Australia: Brisbane, Thorneside...
CTATTATTCTAGAATACTTTCAGTTGTTCCAGTTATTCATGCTGAAAGTAAATCTTTTAAAGATAAAATGACGATTGAAATTACTCATTCTACTTTATCTGAAAGAAAATTTAGAGGACAAGCTGTATATTATCGTGTTATTGATGAATTAAATAAAAATTCAGAATTTAAACCCTACTTTGAACCATTTGAAATTTCTAAAACATCAACAATTGAAACTTACTTTAGAGAATCAATTGAGTCAAAAGGACCTTTGAGTGCAACTGTTTCAGCCACTTTCTTCAAAAAACCAAACAATTTCACCATCGATATCAAATCAACATACAATCCGCAATACCACGCCGGTGGTCCGGAAGGCTTGATTGATGGTATTTTTGGAACAGAAAACTGGCGAAAAGGCGATTGGCAAGGTTATCAAATCCACGATTTTGAAGCAATCATCGATATGCAATCCACCCGTGAAATCAATCAAATTACCGCCAATTTTCTACAAGATACCCGTTCGTGGATTTTAATGCCAACCAAAGTGGAGTATTATATCTCAGATGATAATGTGAATTTTACGCTTTTCGACACACAAAACAATACAATTGACCCGAAAGACTACAATTCCATCATCAAAGGATTTAAAAGCATCAAAAAACATGTAAAAGCTCGCTACGTAAAAGTAAAAGCCACCAACTTCGGTAAGTTACCCGAATGGCATCAAGGTTTTCCGTTTGATGGGGAAGCGTTTATTTTTGTGGATGAAATTACGGTGGAATGACCTCCCCCCAACCCCCTCCAAAGGAGGGGGAGACGAGACGTTTATAAAATGCGGAAATATTTTGATTAATAATCCGTTTCAATCCATTTTAAGCGAAGCGGATCAAAAAAATCAGCGGAAATCTATTAAATCATTCTAATCCGTGTTCCATTGAAAGAGTTTTCAGTCAAAGTCGCACTTTATTGCATCAAAAAATCTGTAAAAATCTGCGTTTTGCAAAGCAAATCAGTTCAATCCGCGTTCCAATAAAAGATTTCTATTACAGTCGCAGTTTATTGCATCAATAAATCCGTTTCAATCCATTTCAAGTGAATCAAATCAAAAAATAAGCGGAAATCTATTAAATCCTTACTATCCGTGTTCCATTTAAAGGTTTACTTGTTTTCTGTGAGCAACTAATCCTTCCAACCCCAAGGCGACTCAGGATTTTCAACTGTTTCACTCAAATCAAAAGACACCGAAAAAACCCGATCTGTTCCAATTCTGCGTAAATTATATGTAAAAGCTTTTTCATCAACCGTTATCCACCAAACATTCATTGAAGCATACGGAATCAATTCGCTCGTAAATTCATCAGCCGGGAAAAACTGAATGTTGTGAAGTCCTCCATTGGTTGAGGTTCCGCCATATTGCGTTACTTTATCCGGTTTGCCGTTTTCCTTACGATGGTCGTGTTTGAGTGTGATTTTACCATTTTTATAGGTCAATACCCAAGTTCTGGATTTATCATCACCCACAAAAAACGGAATTCGGATTTTATTTTTTCCACAGCTTTTTACGTGCATGACTAGCTTTTTTCCACGAAATTCATCGTTCGCAGGAGCTTCAATTATTTCGCCTTCAAACGATTTTCCGCAATGTTTTTGAAGTGTTTCCCAGAATTTTTGGGTTTCAGATTTCTGTTGGGCATTCATTGAAAAGGAAATCAATAAAGCCAATAAAAAAGTCCATTTTTTCATACAATTGTTTTTTTGTGAAGATAAGAAAAAATCTCAAATTCGTATTTTGTATCTTTATCAAAAAGAAAAAAATGATTGTTTCACTCATTCAAGCTCCCTTAGTTTGGGAAAATCCATCCGAAAACCGACTTTATTTTGAACAAAAGATAAAGGCAATTTCGCAACATACCAATTTAATTGTACTTCCAGAAATGTTTACCTCCGGATTTACAATGAATCCAAAACACGTTGCGGAAACAATGCAAGGCGAAACGATTGCGTGGTTAATTGAACTTGCAAAAGCAAATAACGCTGCTATAACTGGCAGTTTAGTCATCCAAGAAGGGGAGCTTTTTTTTAACCGTATGGTATTTGTTTTCCCATCCGGAAAAGTGGAGTATTACGACAAAAGACATCTTTTCACCTTAGCCGGCGAAGAAAAAGTCTATCAACCCGGAAAAGAAAAAAAGATAATTGAATATAATAACTGGAAAATCTGTTTGCAAGTGTGTTACGATTTGCGTTTTCCTGTTTTTGCCAGAAATACCGAAGACTATGATTTGCTGATTTATGTAGCAAATTGGCCAAAAGTAAGAACAAATGCGTGGGACATTTTACTGAAAGCCAGAGCGGTAGAAAATTTAACATACGTGATTGGTGTAAACAGAATTGGATTTGATGATAACGAGCACGAATATGTTGGCCACTCACAAGTGATTGATGAATTAGGGAATTATCTCTTGGAACCGCAATTAAATGAACATGTTTTTCATGTTGATTTAGACAAAGAAAAAATGCTTGAAACGCGAAAAAAATTGAATTTTTTGAATGATCGGGATGATTTTTCTATTTCTTCTTGAAAAATGAGACTGAAAACTCCAACTACTCATCCGTTCAAAACCTGAAACTTGAAACTTCAAACCTTAAACTTTCATCAACCACCAGTAAACTTCAACGTTTGATCAACATCCCAATTTGCTCTCACTTCAACGGGTGTCGGAAAATATTTGACTTCTTCGGTTTGGCGTTTTTCTAAATAGTTTCCGGTATCCCAAATTTTGTTTTTGTTTTCGTCATAGATGATTCTAACCGTAAACATGGCAGGTTGCACAAGGTTAAAATCTAGAACTGTTTCTCCTTCCGAATAGGCTGAGGCCAAAACTTTTCCTTTGTCATCTGTCAATTCAACAATGATTGGAAACGATTTTATTCCTTCCAATTGAAGACGGAGATTACCATAATCTGCAACATCTCTGGTTGAAACTCGATAGCCGGTAGAATCGCTTTCTCTTTCTAATAAATCAGTAAAAGCACCTTTTTCAAGGGTGAAACTATACTTTTCAACTGGTTCTCTTTTAAAATCAATTTCAACTTCTTGTTTTAATTCATCATATTTGGTAGTAAATGCAATAGCAACAGAATCCTTATTAATCAATTTAATTTTTGAGTCATCAATTTTTATCAATGGAATTGAACTACTGAGCGTAAATTTATCCCTAAAATGCAAAGTACCACTTTGTTTCGCTTTAATGCTAAGTGTATCTGCTTTTTGATTTTTCATCTTCACGTTAAATTCCTTTTCAAAATCATTCCGAATTATTTTTAACGAAAGTGAATCGGTTTTTATGGGTTTAAACCAAATTTGAACAGAATCCTTTCCTTCAAAAGGCGTAATGACTGTTGGAATAACTTCGTTACCGTTTTTCAATTCTGCTTTGAGGTTGTCGGCTTTTCCTTGATGACCAACAATTATTCGGTTTCCCGAAGCTTGTGATGGTTTCAAAGGCTTAAAAGGAAGCACTTCTTTAAACAACTCCAACTCATACGCAAAATCACTAGGAATGGTTATCGTTTCACTAAAAAATGCAATTTTGTCAGATTTAGGGTCGTATTTGTTGTTGCTACTCTCATCTTTCATGGCTACTAAAAGATAGTTTCCTTCCTTTAAATTTTCAAGTTTGAAAGTTTTACTGCTATCTAATGTGTTGGTAATGTATCGTGGAGCTTCTTTATAAATGATGGAATCGTAGAATTTTTCGTTTTTTTCATATAGCATAACCGAAACGAAATTATCAGTTTTTAAATCAAAAGCATCTTTAATTGTGCCGTTTAATTCAAGCGAATCAATGTAGGTTCCGGTAGAAAAAATATACTTGAATTGTTGATACGGATTTCCTTCGTTGTTATCCTGTATACTATTTCCAAAATTGAAACTATAGGTAGTATTTTCAAGTAATGTGTCTTTTATGGTGATCGTAATTTCTTTTGAAGCAACCGATGGCGTTATCAGCGGTTGAAGTTTCATAGGCGGCGAAATAATCAATTGCTTGTTCGCGTCTTTCAACTTTACATATTCATCAAATTGAAGTTTAATGACGTTTCCTTTAAAATTTGTTGAAAAATTCTTAGGTTCACTTAGCCTCAAAACAGGTGCAAGGGTGTCTTTCATGCCACCGGTAATAAAACCTCGCTTGGCACAGCCCGTAAACAAAACCGAAATAAGAAGCAGAAAAATAATTCGCATAATTTTACCAAACACTTAAAGTTGCCACAAAATAACAATTATATTTAGTGTAAATGAAATGTTTTAGGTTTTTCTTTGCTTATGATTAGTGAGTATAGGCCATGCAAATAATACTCAAACGTGCTCCGGGTATTTTGAGTATGGCTTTTCCGCATTGTTCTAATGTTGAACCGGTTGTAATAACATCGTCAATCAAGAGAAAATGCTTGTTGTGATGATTTTCGGCGAATTCAACTTCAAAAATGGTTTTTTTAGCCTCAGTTCTTTCTAAAAAGGACTTTTTGGTTTGAGTTACAGAATACGTATTTCGGTGTAAAATATCATCATAAAAGGGTATTTGTAATGATTTTGAAAGTGATTGACCAAATGAGGTTAACTGATTGTATCCTCGTTCTTTCATTCTCTTTTTATGTAAAGGAACCGGAATAATTGCATCAAATTTTAAATCGGAGTGAATTTTTTGAAGCTCTTCTCCATACCAATCACCTAAAAAAGTTCCCACTTGCTGACGATTTCTGTATTTTAAATGATGAATAAGTTCTTGCACCATTCCTTTTTTATGAAAATAAAGCAAGGCAGAAGCATGTTCTAACGGTAAACGACCATAAAATGTTCGTAAAACCTCGTTGTCTGGAATTTCAGTGTGTCTTGTGAGTGGTAATTGATGTCTGCACCGTGCACAAACATAAATTTCATTGGTAAACAAAGGATTTTTGCAGGCGAAGCAAACTTCTGGATAGAATAAATGGAGTATACTTTTCAGCATTTTGGCTTGTATTAGGTTCGAAATGGCGTTTAGTTGAGCAACAAAAATATGATTTTTTTTAAAACTTTAACAACTATGCGACATATCTACACACTTTTTATATTTTTGCACCATTATGGCAAAACAAGAAGATAATTTTAAGAATGTAATTTCACATGCAAAAGAGTACGGATTTATTTTTCCGTCCAGTGAAATTTATGACGGTTTAAGTGCCGTTTACGATTATGCTCAAAACGGAGCAGAATTAAAGAAAAACATCAGAGAATATTGGTGGAAATCGATGGTGCAAATGCATGAAAACATCGTGGGAATTGATGCCGCGATTTTTATGCATCCAACCACTTGGAAAGCTTCCGGACACGTGGATGCGTTCAATGACCCGTTGATTGACAACAAAGATTCGAAAAAAAGATACCGTGCTGATGTGTTAATTGAGGATTATGCCGAAAAATTAAACCAAAAAGCACAAAAAGAAATCGATAAAGCCAGAGAACGTTTTGGTGATGCTTTTGATGAGGCTCAATATGTTGCAACCAATCCTCGTGTGATGGAATACAAAGCCAAACAACGCGAAATTTTGGAAAGAATGGCTCGTTCGTTAGGCAATGAAGATTTGGCCGATGTAAAGGCTTTAATTGAAGAATTAGAAATCGCTTGTCCGGAATCTGGTTCCCGAAATTGGACCGAAGTGCGTCAGTTTAACTTGATGTTCGGAACCAAATTAGGAGCTTCTGCCGATTCTGCTATGGATTTATATTTGCGTCCGGAAACTGCTCAAGGAATTTTTGTGAATTTCTTAAACGTACAAAAATCGGGTCGTATGAAAATTCCATTTGGAATTGCTCAAACAGGAAAAGCGTTTAGAAACGAGATTGTTGCTCGTCAATTCATCTTCCGTATGCGTGAATTTGAACAAATGGAGATGCAATTTTTCGTGAAACCGGGCGAAGAAATGAAATGGTATGACTACTGGAAAGAAACCCGTTTAAAATGGCATTTATCGCTTGGTTTAGGTAGAGAAAATTACCGTTTTCACGACCATGAAAAATTAGCTCATTATGCTAATGCTGCGGCGGATATCGAATTTAATTTCCCATTCGGATTTAAGGAATTGGAAGGAATTCATTCCAGAACCGACTTCGATTTAAAAGCACACGAACAATATTCAGGAAAGAAATTACAATATTTTGATACTGAGGAAAATAAAAACTATGTTCCGTATGTAGTAGAAACTTCAGTTGGTTTAGATCGTATGTTTTTGGCTGTTTTCGCTAATTCATTAACAGAAGAAGCCTTAGAAGACGGTTCAACTAGAACAGTTTTGCGTTTACCATCGGTTTTAGCACCAACCAAAGCAGCCATTTTACCTTTGGTAAAAAAGGACGGTTTGCCTGAAATTTCACGTAAAATTGTAGAAGAATTGAAATGGGATTTCAATGTAGCCTATGATGAAAAAGATGCCGTGGGTCGTCGTTACAGAAGACAAGATGCATTAGGAACACCGTTTTGCATCACAGTGGATCATCAAACGATAGAAGACGAAACGGTTACCATTCGTCACCGAGATTCGATGCAACAAGATCGTGTGAAAATTTCTGAATTAAGAGATATCATCTCAAATGAAGTTTCAATGCGAAATTGGTTGATGAAAATGTAATAACCATTCAATAATATGTAATAAGGCTTTCCTATCGGGAAGCCTTATTTGTTTAAATTTGCAAGACATTTTTGGATTATGGAATCGAATGATTTTCAAAATTACTTTTATTTTTTAGTTGCTGCACTTGTTTTGGTTGTGGGAATAGCTCTTATTTTGGGATATAAACTGTTTAAATCCCTGAAAAGAAAAGAAGCTATCGAATCGCAATTTCAGCAATTAGAAGATAAAGTCAGCAATTTACAACTGGAAACGTTGGAGGCAAAACTCAATCCGCATTTGTTTAAAAACATCTTGAATTCTATTCAATCGCATGCTTATCAAACCTATTTTGCATTAGATAAACTAGCGAATGTGTTGGATTATATTTTATACGAAAGTCGAAAAAAATTCGTCACACCAAAAGATGAAATTGAATTTGCTTGTAACTTAATAGAAATCAATAAAATAAAAGTCAGTCCGCTTTTTGAATTAAAGGTAAAAATGAAGGTAAAGGAAGAAGAATTACTTTACAATCAAAAGTTAATTGCTCCGATGATTTCTATCGATTTAATTGAAAATGCATTCAAACACGCCGATTTACAAAGTGCGGATGCTTTTATTTCCATCGTATTTGAATTTAAAGAAAGTGTTTTTAGTTTAACCGTTTCCAACAAAATTTCTCGAAAATCAAAATTAGAGAAAGAAAAAGGAGGTTTTGGAACACAAACTCTTGAACAAAGATTAAAAATCATCTACAAAGATCATTTTAAACTGGATCGATTTGTAGAAAAAGACGTTTATATTGCTCACTTAAAAATTAATTTACTTGAACACAAAGCTGAAATGCTTGCTGCTCGACGATGAGTTGCCCGGATTAACTTATTTGAAAATGCTTTGCGAACAAATTCCTGAATTGGAAGTAGTCAAAGCATTTAACAACCCCGATGTGTTTTTAAGTGAAATCCCCGAATTAGATTTTGATTTATGCATTTTAGACATCGAAATGCCAATGATTTCGGGCATTGAAGTGGCAAATCTATTACAAGGAAAACTTATCATTTTTGCTACAGCTTACAAAGAATTTGCGTTGGATGCTTTTGAATTGGATGCAGTGGATTATCTGCAAAAACCCATCAAAAAAGAGCGATTGCAAATGGCTGTTCAAAAGGCGTTGAAAAGAATTCAGCAGGAAATTCCAACCAAGAAATTTACTCAACTACAAGCAGATAAAGGTAAAATACTATTATATTTCGACAAAATCAACTACGTCAAAACCGCCTCGATTGATAGCAGAGACAAAGAAGTTTTGCTGAATGATGGCTCAACCGTTATTTTAAAAAATATTTCTTTCGAAAAATTACTGGAATTATTGCCAACTTCAGATTTTTGCCGAATTAACAAACACGAAATCATCAAACTTAGTATTGTTCAGTTTTTTTCAGCTGATTTGATTACTACAAATTGTACTTTAAGAGAGAAAAACCTTGTGCTTACGTTAGGAAATTCATTCAAAAAGGATTTTTTGTCAAAACTAACTTTATAAGTTGTTACATTTTTTTGCCCTTTCATTACAAAAATGAAATGTCCTATTTCAGTAGCGGATTTTACTATTTTGAAATGATAGAATTTTGAGAAAATTAATTGATTTTCTCATGAAAAACTTTAAAAACTCTTTCTTTTATATTTTAATCATTGGTGGTTTTTCTGCCTTAATGTATTGGATTGCCGTTCAAGGCGAAAAACTTGAATACAATAGAAATATTGAAGTCGTTTCTACCAATTTATCACAATGGGATTCGTTTTTAGAATCAATTACACACAACATTCATCATCCGTTAGCGATATTATTGGCTCAAATTGTGACTATTATTTTAGTAGCCAGAATGTTTGGATGGATTTGTAAAAAAATCGGTCAACCTTCAGTTATTGGTGAGATTATTGCCGGAATTGTTCTAGGACCTTCGTTATTCGGCATGTATTTTCCTGAATTTTCAGCCAATCTTTTTCCTGCTGAGTCATTGGGAAATTTACAATTTCTTAGCCAAATAGGGCTTATTTTATTCATGTTTGTAATCGGAATGGAGTTAGACCTCAAAGTGCTTCAAAACAAAGCTCATGACGCAGTTGTAGTGAGTCATGCCAGTATCATTATTCCATTTGCTTCAGGGATGGGATTGGCTTATTACATTTATGAATCGTTTGCTCCCGAAGGAGTTCAATTTGCTTCTTTTGGTTTATTTTTGGGAATTGCGATGAGTATTACGGCTTTTCCGGTTTTAGCAAGAATTGTTCAAGAACGCGGCATACACAAAACCCGCTTGGGAACGATGGTCATAACTTGTGCCGCAGCAGATGATATTACTGCATGGTGTTTGTTGGCTGCGGTTATTGCCATTGTTAAAGCAGGTTCATTTGTGAGTTCGCTTTATATCATTGCTTTAGCGGCTATTTATGTGTTGTTGATGCTAAAATTGGTTCGACCCTTCTTAAAAAGAGTTGGCGAACTATATGCCACAAAAGAAAAATTGAGTAAACCAGTCGTAGCCATCTTTTTTGTAACACTAATTGTTTCTTCGTATGCTACGGAAATTATTGGTATTCACGCCTTGTTTGGTGCGTTTATGGCAGGTGCAATTATGCCGGATAATATGCGATTCAGAACTCTTTTTATCGAAAAAGTAGAAGATGTTTCCATCGTGTTGCTTTTACCCTTGTTTTTTGTTTTTACGGGTTTGCGTACCGAAATCGGACTTTTAAATGATCCTTATTTGTGGAAAGTGACGGGTTTAATCATTTTAGTGGCAGTTGTTGGAAAATTTGTTGGAAGTGCTTTAGCTGCCAAATTTGTGGGTCAGAATTGGCGTGACAGTTTAACCATTGGTGCATTAATGAACACCAGAGGTTTAATGGAATTGGTCGTTTTAAACATTGGGTTTGATTTAGGAGTGCTCACGCCCGAAGTTTTTGCGATGATGGTCATCATGGCGTTAGTAACCACATTTATGACCGGTCCGGCATTAAATTTAATTGACCTAATTTTCAAAAAACCAACTGATGAAACCATTCCGGCTGAAGTTATTGATGCCGGAAAATATAAATTATTGTTTTCGTTTGGAGATAGTCAGAGTGGTAAAGCATTGTTGCGTTTGGGACATTTTTTTACTAAAAAACAAGGTGAAAATGCGTTGATTACAGCCATGCACTTGACACCTACCAGCGAAATCAATCAAATTAATATTGAAGAGTATGAAAGGGAAAGTTTTGACCCCGTTTTGAACGAAGCAAAAAATATGAATCAACCACTTTCCACTTTTTTTAAAGCATCGAATGATATTGATTCTGACATTGCCAAAACGGCCAATCAAGGCGATTTTGATTTGCTTTTAATCGGTTTGGGACAATCAATGTTTGAAGGAAGTTTTTTAGGTAAAATTTTAGGATTTACTACCAGAATTATCACACCAGATCGTATTTTAAATACAATAGCCGGGAAGGATAATATTTTTGAAGAATCGATTTTTGATGATAGAACCCGTCAAATTTTAATGAAAAGCGAAGTTCCGGTTGGTATCTTAGTGGATAAAAAATTCACCAAAGCAGACATTATTTTTGTTCCTATTTTTGATAAAAGTGATGCTTATTTGATAAATTATGCTCAAAAACTCATTCACAACAACGAATCTCAGATTACGATTTTAGATTCTAAAGGATTAATCAAAAATAACCCGGAAATTAAAGAAATGATCCGTTCCATTGAACAAAAAGCACCTAATCACATTACGCTGCTAAATGAACAAAAAATCGAAAAAGAATTTTTGCTCAAGCAGGATTTGATGTTGATTAGTCTCAACAGCTGGAAAAAATTGGTTGAAACTAGAGGAATTTGGTTGAGCAACACACCTTCAACACTAATAATTCAGAAATAAAACATTACAAAAATGAAAAAATCCCAAACTCACTCGAATTTGGGATTTTTCTTTTTAAACATTTTCTTTAATAAATTCCTCAGAAAAAGCTTTGATTTGATCGCGAACCCTTCTGAATTCTGCAATTAGTTCCTTTGCGGTTCCTGATGCTTTTGACGGATCTTCAAAACTATGGTGAATTGTTTTTGTTTTGGTTGGGAAAAAAGGACAAGCTTCTTTGGCATTATCACAAACGGTTATCACATAATCAAATTCAATATCGGCATATTCATCCACGTGATTAGAAGTGTGTTTGGAAATATCAATACCATCTTCTGCCATTATACCTATTGCAAACGGATTTAGTCCGTGTACTTCCACACCGGCACTGTAAACCTGTGCTTTATCGTTAGCAAAATGCTTTAAATAACCATGAGCCATTTGGCTTCTGCACGAATTTCCGGTGCATAGAACGAGAATTTTTTTCATTTTATTTGTAGTATTTGTGTTTTAACCAAAAAGATACTCTTACCAGCAAAATCAATGCAGGTACTTCCACAAGAGGGCCAATGACACCCGTAAAGGCTTGTCCGCTATTCAATCCGAAAACGGCAATGGCAACTGCAATCGCTAATTCAAAATTGTTTCCGGCCGCTGTAAATGAAACCGCCGCATTTTGATCATAGGGAGCTCCAACCGACTTCGTTACAAAGAAGCCAATGATGAACATAATGGCAAAATAAATGAGCATCGGAATGGCAATCAATACAATATCAAGCGGAATTGTGACAATTAATTCGCCTTTTAAACTAAACATGACCACAATTGTGGCTAACAAAGCGATTAACGTGATGGGTGATATGGTTGGGATGAATTTCGTGTTATACCATTCTTCTCCTTTAAACTTCACTAATATGATTCGGCTTAAAAACCCTAATAAAAAAGGCAAACCTAAATAAATAGCTACACTTTCAGCAATAGTGGCAATTGAAATATCGACTATCGCTCCTTCAAAACCAAAATAGGGTGGAAGTATCGTAATGAATATCCAAGCATAAAAACTGTAGAAAAACACTTGAAAAACACTGTTTAAAGCCACTAATCCTGCTCCGTATTCTTTGCTTCCTTCGGCTAAATCATTCCAAACCAAAACCATCGCAATGCAACGAGCTAATCCTATAAGAATTAATCCAATCATATATTCCGGATGATCTTTTAGAAAAATGATTGCTAAGAAAAACATCAAAAACGGACCAATTATCCAATTTAGTAGTAAAGAAATCGATAAAATTTTGGTGTTTTTAAATACTTTCGGTAATAATTTGTAATCTACTTTGGCTAATGGCGGATACATCATCAAAATCAACCCAATGGCAATAGGAATGTTGGTTGTTCCTGAACTCATTCCGTTTATATTTTCTGCTACAGATGGAATATAATAACCTAAACTGACACCAATAAACATTGCAATAAAAATCCACAATGTTAAGTATGAATCTAAAAATGATAGTTTCTTCATCGTCTGTAAATTAACAACAGCCTGATTCCGGAGTACAACATCCTGCTGTAATTTCGGATAATTTTACTTTTTGTTTCGGAGTGCCACAGGTTTCGCCACGGTCTATTGCTTTGCATTGTGTTTTGTCAGCAATTAAATTGACAATGATTTCATCTTCAGAAAATTGAAAATCTTGTGGATGCATTTGTCTCGTGTCAAACGTATCATTTCCAAACTCAATTTTAACGGTTACATTTGGATTTAAAGGCAGTGATTTTTCAACCACATCAATAATTTGTAATGCTTTTGATGCTTTCATCGAACGAGGAGTTTCCTTTTGAGAAGGCTCCCAAAGTTGCAGAATAATTTCTGTCCAAGCATTCATTTTTCCACCACAATCAACCGAAGTGATAGCGTTTTGTTTTATTTCTGTAATATGAAAAGAAGGGTGCACAAATTGATTTTCACCAAATTGAAATTGCAAATGCAAATCCGGGTGTTGCACTAATTGATTTTTAAATTCTGACCAGTTCATAATTATTTGGTTTTTTAACAGCAGTCAAACGGACTACCATCGGGTTTACTAATTGTTTTGATAAAAGCTTTTACTTTTTTCCAAGTTTCTTGATTCAAACAGTAACATATGTTGTTTCCGCTAATGTTTCCTTTGATTAAGTTTACTTTTTTAAGTTCCGCTAAGTGTCTTGAAACAGTAGATTGAGCTAAAGGAAGCACTTCTACAATTTCTCCGCACACACAAGAAGGCATGTTGCTCAATAATTTTATGATAGCAATGCGAGCCGGATGCCCTATTGCTTTAAGGATTTCGGCCATTTCGTTGGTCTCTTGAGAGAAGCCTGTTGTTTTTGTTATTCCCATATCGCAATATTACGATAAGATTTTAAATAATACAAGTTTTTTAACGGAAATTTTTGCGTGTTATCGAAAGCCTTGTAATATGCTTTTTTAGCCGTGTTTTTTAACTTAAGTTTGTTGATAGTTATGGGTTTAGGTTGAAATGCTGAAAGCCTGTAATTTAGAAATTTAACCGTGTAAAACGCCCCAATCTTTTTGCACAGAGAACCTACAAATCAAATTATTTAAAAAAAGCAAGACCAGGAGTTGTTTCCTGATTTTTGTATTCAAAAGATTTTGTAGGTTTATGATGCACTCTTACCTCATTCTTGACGATGATAGCAAAAGCATTTTGAAAATCCAGTCCGTAATGGAAGGGTTTTCAAATTTTCAGCTTATGGCTACTGCGACAAATTATGAGGACGGTTTGAATGCCATTTTAGAGTACCAGCCGGATTTTGTTTTTTTAGAGATCAATCCGCTTTCCTCTTCTTCTAATCTTTCTTTGTTGATTATTAATGAATTGCATCGTTTTTTAAAGAAGATTCCCAAAATTATTGCTATTTCGCACGATACAAGCAAAGCGTTTGAAGCGGTTAAATATGATGTGTTAGATTTTTTAGTAAAACCTTTTGCTGAAGCAGATGTACGCAAAGCGTTATTGCGTTTTGAAAAAAATAATGACACTCCGGTTATTCGTTTAAATCCTGAACCACGAAAAATTGCGGAATTCAAAATTGTTGAGCCAAATCCTGAAGTTCAAGAAAAAGATAATTTAGCAAGAGAGTTAATTCCGATTCAGCCTGAACCTGTTCAAGTTAATGCGGTGAATGAAGAATTGATTACGCTTTTAAAAACAGAGCTGTCCGGTTTGAAAGAGGCTATTTTGGAAATGGCAAATCAACATAAGCCGGCATTTGATTCGGAATCGATTACTTCACAAATAATTTCAACAATAGAAGAATCTCTTCCAAAGGAAAATACAACAATAGATTTAGAACCTATTCTTACCGAAATTAAAAACATCACATTTGATTCTCCAAAAACGAGTGTTTCAAATGATGAAGTGCACCGCAATTTAATTTGCATAAAATCGTATGGCGATTATCGATTCTTAGAGTTAGATGAAATTGCTTTTTTGAAAGCCGATAACAATTCTACCGATATTACATTAAACAATGGAGAAGTCATTACTGCATTTAAAACCTTAAAATATTTTGAAGAAAATCTTCCTTCCTACTTCTTCAGAATACACAATAGTTATATTGTGAATAAAAACTATGTTTCTCGAATTCATACCGGAAACACGGTTTGCTACATTAAAAATTCGAAAACACAACTCCCGTTTTCCAAGAGCTACAAAGACAATGTAGAGCAAATTATAGCCCAATTAGCAGGGTTAGAATTCAAAGACATCTAAAAAAAGTTATTCTACCAAGATTTTAGGTTATTCTACAACCAAACGAACACAATCCACCATTAACACCCTGATTTTGTTGGCTGTAGCAGATAAGCACTATACTTTTACACCGTGAATGATTGTGTCCACGTGATACATTTACATGATAACAAAAATAGTATCAAGCGTTCACTCAACTAAAACGAAATTCAACTTATAACTTAATATCACAACATTATGAAAACTTTATTCGCATTATTAGGACTTTTTATGTTTGCTTCTGTATCTTCATCTGATTTATCAGTAAATTCTACATCTGAAAATGGAGATGGGTCAGCTGTAACAGGAGGAAAAAGAGCTTTGGTTATCCAAATGTCTGAGAATGGAGATGGATCTGCTGTAACAGGT
>ERZ761602.5615-NODE-5615-length-14695-cov-4.871516_pt1 | contig 14695 bp, 13 predicted proteins | sample MGYA00512165_ERZ761602 | MGnify/ENA primary metagenome ERZ761602 (study PRJEB28899, sample SAMN02445085) | bioreactor sludge metagenome | biome: EBPR sludge; isolation source: Thorneside wastewater treatment plant | place: Australia: Brisbane, Thorneside...
TCTCCAGCCCGCGCGGCGTGTTCGAGCTGAAGTACTTCTTCACCTCGGCGATCCAGTCCTCTGAAGGGGGCGATGCGCACTCGGCCGAGTCGGTGCGCCACCGCATCCGCGACCTCATCGATCAGGAGCGCGCGCACCAGGTTCTGAGCGACGACCGGATCGTGGAAATTCTGAAAGAGGGCGGCATCGAGATCGCCCGGCGCACGGTCGCCAAGTATCGCGAGGCGATGCGCATCCCCTCCTCGGTCGAGCGCCGCCGCCAGAAGCTCGCCGCCGCCTGACATTCGCGGCTGCCGGCCGCCCCGAAGGCGGGCATTTGCCTGGGTTTTCCGCTCCGGTTGACTTGACGGCAGGACGCGCCTATCAGGACGCCCCTTGATCGCTGGGGGCGTATAGAATGGCCTCGACGGCAGACTATTCCGGCGCGACTATCATGCCCGGGCGGACGCAGAAACGCCCAGCAAACGAAGCGAACATGCATATCCAGATCAGCGGACAGCAAATCGACATCGGCGATGCCCTGCGCACGCATGTCACGGACAAGCTGCAGGGCGGCATCGCCAAGTATTTCGACCAGCCGATCGACGGCACGGTCTCCTTCGCCCGCGACGGCGAAGGCTTCGCCTGCACCGCCTCGGTGCACGTCTTCGCCGGCCTCACCCTGTTCGCCGAGGCACGGGCGGGCGACATCTATGCCAGCTTCGATCTCGCGGCCGATCGCATGGAAAAGCGCCTGCGTCGGCACAAGAGCCGCCTGAAGGACCACAAGGCCCGCGGCGCGACGGCCGAAGACACCGTCGGCCAGTACTACGTGATCGACGCCGCCGCCGAGTACACCGAGGCCGAAGACGGCGGCGGCGCGGGCGAGCCGGCGATCATCGCCGAGACGGCGGCCTCGGCCGCCACGCTCAGGGTCGGCGACGCGGTGGCGCGGCTCGACCTGTCGGGCGCTCCTGTCCTGCTGTTCCGCAACGCTGGACACGGCGGCCTCAACGTCGTCTATCGTAGACCCGACGGCAATATCGGCTGGATCGATCCGTCCTTCGATCCTAAGCGCGCCTGAACGTCCCAGCAGGCTCCCATGACCGGCGTTTCCCCCCTCCCGCAGAGCAGATCGCACCCCATGGCCGATCTTTCCGATCTCGTTACCCAGACCGGTGTCGTCGCCGCGCTCAAGGCCCAGAGCAAGAAGCAGCTGCTTCAGGATCTGAGCGCGCGCGCAGCGCAGCTGACCGGCCTTCCGGAACGCACGATCTTCGAGACGCTGCTGGAACGCGAACGGCTGGGCACGACCGGCGTCGGGCATGGGATCGCCATCCCGCACGGCAAGCTGGCGGGCTTGCCCAAGATCACAGGCCTGTTCGCGCGGCTCGAGTCCAAGATCGACTTCGACGCGATCGACGATCAGCCGGTCGATCTGGTCTTCCTGCTTCTGGCGCCGGAGGGCGCGGGCGCCGATCACCTGAAGGCGCTGGCCCGCGTCTCGCGACTGCTGCGCAACGCGCAGGTCTGCGAAAAGCTGCGCGGCGCGGAAGACCGCGCGGCGCTCTTTGCCATCCTGACCGAACCTCTGGCGTCCAGCCAGGCGGCCTGAGGTCAGTGAACGCTGACGGGCTCTAGATCGTTCTGGAGCGCGGCTGCAAAGGCCCGCTGGCGATCGTCCATCACGGCGATGCGGCGCCCGTCGGCGAGATGCAGCGCATAGAGCTTGACGCCTTCGGGCAGGACCGCGCCTTCCGGCATGGCGCCTTCGGCGATGAGCGTTTCCGGGCTGATCTGGCGGACGTAGACGAGCGGCTTGTTGCCGGCGATGTCGGCGAAGATTTCGTTGTCGGTCATGGCGTTACTCCTGCACCCCTGCATTGATGGCGATGGTCCGGACCTTCGGTTCCGGCCGCCTGCGGACGAGGCGGAGGGACAAGAGGCCGTTTTCCAGGTCGGCGCCGGCCACTTCCATGCCGTCCGCGAGGACGAAGGAGCGCTGGAATTGCCGGGCGGCGATGCCGCGATGGAGGTAGGACCTTGCTGCGTCCTCGGCCTGCTTGCCGCGGATCACGAGCTGGTTGTCCTCAACGGACACCGACAAGTCGCCCGGCGCGAAGCCGGCGACGGCGAGGGTGATGCGGAAGTCGTTTTCCGACGTCTGCTCGATATTGTAGGGCGGATAGCTCTCGGCGCCCGCCTTGGCGAGGCGCTCGGCCATCCGCTCGAAATGATCGAAGCCCAAGAGATAGGGGCTTCCGAACGCAAGTACTCGTGTCATGTGCCCTCCTGAGAGCGGCTGATCTGAGAGACCCGTCACAGGCGGCGTCTCCGAGATTGCTGTAAATGTGGGGTAGGCTCCGCCGCGGTTCAACCCGCTTCGCGGGCAAGGGCGGAATGCTGGAGCGTTAAGGGGTGGCGCGGGTCTTTCCCACACGGGCTGAGCGGAGCCGGGCGCGGCTCGGCACGGACCGGGGCGTTTTCGACACGCTGCGCTGGCTGGCGCGGCGAACGTGGTCGGTTGCGCCCGAAAACCCCCGGCTCGCTTTGGCTTTTCGTGCCGAGGAACGCGCCGGCCTGATGCTGGCGGCGCTGGTTCGGACGGCCATTGTCCTGGCCGCCGCCCTGTGGATCGCCCTCACCTCGAACTACCAGGGCGGCGCATTCGCCTTCGTGCTGGGCGAGGCGCTGGTCCTGGCGGTGATCGGGGTCGTCCAGTTCGATCTGGCGCGCCGGCGAATCAATCCGCCCTGGCTCAAGTATTTCTGGGCAACCCTCGACTGCGCCCTGCTGACGCTGCTGATCATGGCGCGCAATCCCTTCGTCGAAGGCGGGCCCCCACCATCGACGATCCTGCGCGAGAGCCTGATCCTGCTCTACCTGGTGTTTCTGGTGCAGGCGGCGTTCACCTTTTCGCCGCGTCTCGTCGTCTGGTGCGGCCTGTGCATCGTTGCCGGCTGGTCCGTGGTGCTGTTCTGGGTGATGGGCAAGCCGGGCGTCTTCTTCGACCTGGGACTGCCGGACGAGTCGGGCATCCGCGCCTATACGGCCCGCTATGCCAATCCGTTCTACTTTCCGCTGTCGAAATGGCTGATCGAGGTCTTCGCGGTGGCGCTGCTGACGCTCGGGCTCGCGGTCGCCGTGGCGCGGTCGCGCAGGCTGGTGGCGCAGGCAACCCATGCCGAGCGAGCGCGTTCCAATCTCGCCCGTCACTTCTCGCCCAACATGGTGGAGACGCTCTCGCTCAGCGACCAGCCCTTCGACCGCGTGCGGCGCCAGAACGCGGCGGTCCTGTTCGCCGACATCCGCGATTTTACCCGCTTCGCCGAAGGAGCCGATCCTGACGATGTGATCGAGTTGCTGCGCGCCTTTCACGGCCTCCTGCAGCATCACGTCTTCGAGGCCCAGGGAACGCTGGACAAGGTCATGGGCGACGGACTGATGGCCACCTTCGGCGTGCCGGTCGCCAGCTCGGCCGACGCGGCGCGCGCATTGCGCTGTGCACGCGCCATGCTGGCCGCGATCGATGAGTGGAACACCGAGCGCGAGGCGATCGGACTGCACGCGATCCGGATCGGGATCGGCCTGCACTACGGTCCGGTCGTCGCCGGAAACGTGGGCAGCGAGCAGCGCCTCGCCTTCGAGGTCATCGGCGATACCGTGAACACGGCGAGCCGCCTCCAAGTGCTCTCCAAGGAGCTGGGCGTCCGGATGGCGATCTCGTCCGACGTCATTGCCGCGGCGACGCGCGAGCTGGGCGAGGCGGCCGGGGCGCTGTCCGGCGACCTGCACCGCCACGGCGACATTGCCCTGCGCGGACGCGAGACGACGATTTCGGTATACAGTCTGGCATGACCGGCCAGACTCTTCCGCGCCGCGCCGTGCTTCTGGACGATGCCCGGCCCGGCGGCTCGTCGCGCCTGTTCCGCGATCCCGTCGCCTGGATCGAGGCGCGAACGCCCGAGGAGGCGCTGGACGCTCTGGCGCGGATCGACCGGGCGGTTGCGGACGGGTTGTGGGTCGCGGGCGGCTTCGCCTACGAGCTCGGCTATCTGCTGGAGCCTCGGCTCCGGCCGCACTTCCGGACGCCGCCCGATCCGCTGGTCGCCGTTGGTCTCTATGAGCGTCCGGTCGATGTCGAGGGCACGGCGGTATTCGGGGCGGCGGCCGCGGGCCTGCGATGTTCCCTGGGGAACGCTGCTCCGTCATGGGACGCAGCCTCCTATGCGGCAGCCTTCGCCCATATCCGCGACTACATCGCGGCCGGCGATGTCTATCAGATCAACCTGACCTTCCCGCTGTCGTTCCGGATCGATGGCGACCCCCGTGCGCGCCTGGCCGGCTGGCGCACCCTTGCCCGCGCCGGCCATGCGGCCTGGCTGCGCCTCGACGACCGCGACGTCTTCTCGTTCTCGCCGGAACTGTTCCTCCATTCGGACGGCGGCGGGCTGATCCGAGCCCGGCCGATGAAGGGCACGGCGGCGCGCGGACCGGACTTCACGCTGGATGCGGCGGCGCGGGCGGCGCTGGTCGGCGATCCAAAGCAGCGGGCCGAGAACCTGATGATCGTCGACCTGCTGCGAAACGACCTGTCGCGCGTCTGCGCGCCCGGGAGCGTGACGGTGCGCGATCTCTTCACGGTCGAAACCTATCCGACGCTGCATGCCATGACTTCGGGCGTCGAGGGCCGGCTGAAGGACGGCGTGGCGCCGTCCGATCTCCTGCGCGCGCTGTTTCCCTGCGGCTCGGTGACCGGCGCGCCGAAGGTCCGCGCCATGGAAATCATCGCCGAGACCGAGCCCGCGGCGCGCGGCTTCTATTGCGGGGCGATCGGAGCGATCGGGCCGGGCCTTCAGCTCGATCTCAACGTCGCCATCCGGACGCTGGTGGCCGAGCGCGGATCCGGCACCCTGCGCATGGGGGTCGGTTCGGGGGTGGTCTACGATTCGCAGGCCGCAGCGGAGTACGAGGAGTGCCTGCTGAAGGCCCGCTTCGCGGGCGCCGAACCGTTCGAGCTGCTGGAGACGCTGCGCTGGGAAGACCGCGCCGGCTTCTTCTTCGAGGGGGACCATCTGGCGCGGCTGGCCGAAGCCGCCGCCTATTTCGGCGCGCCGTTCGAGGCGGGCGCCGTGCGGGCGGCGCTGGCGGCGCATGTCGCGGGCGGGGCCGGGACGCGGCGGGTCCGGCTGCGCCTCGCGCTCGACGGACGCACGACCGTGGAATCCGTTCCGCTGGATACGCCTTTCGCGGACGGGACCCCGGCGCGGCCGCAGCTGCGCCTGCATCTGGCGGCGGCGCGGATCGCATCGGGCGATCCCTTCGCGCGGCACAAGACGACGCGGCGCGGCGCGTACGACGCGGCGCTGGCCGAGGCGAAGGCGGCCGGGGCAGACGAGGCGGTGCTGCTGAACGAGCATGGCCGGATCGCCGACGGATCGTTCACCAGCCTCTTCGTGCTGAGGGACGGGGCGCTGGCGACGCCGCCGCCATCGGAGGGCGCGCTGGACGGCGTGCTGAAGCGCGTGCTGATGCGCCGGGGGGCGCCGCCGGTGATCGAGCGGGCGCTGACGGTGGACGACCTCGGCGCCGCCGAGGCGCTGTTCGCCGGCAATTCCGTGCGCGGTCTGATGCGGGCGCGCCTCGGCTGAAGCGATCTCACGGCTCGGGGCGCATCGTGTTGTCGAGCGCGCCGAGACCGGCGATCTCGACCTCGACGCGATCGCCGGCCTTCAGCCATTTCGGCGGCGTCATGCCCATGGCGACGCCTTCGGGCGTGCCGGTGAAGACGATGTCGCCGGGCTCCAGCGTCATGGCCTGCGACAAGAGCGCGATCTGGTCGGCGACCGGGAAGATCATGTTCGAGGTGGTTGAACTCTGCCGCGTCTCGCCGTTGACGCGGCAGGCGATCGCCAGCGCCTGCGGATCGGGCACTTCGTCGGCGGTGGTGATCCAGGGGCCGAAGGGCGCGTGGGTGTCGAAGCTTTTGCCCAGCATCCATTGCGGCGTCATCTTCTGCCAGTCGCGGACGCTGACATCGTTGCCGCAGCAATAGCCGAAGACATGGCCGAGCGCCGCCTCGGGCGCGATGTGCCGTCCGCGGCGGCCGGTGACGACGACGAGTTCGGCCTCGTAGTCGACCTGGTCGGAGACGCGCGGGATGTCGACGGGGTCGTAGGGGCCGTTGGCGGCGGTCGGCTGCTTGCAGAACCAGATCTGCCTGTCGGGTACCTCGGCGCCGGTCTCGCGGGCGTGCGCCGCATAGTTCTTGCCGAGGGCGAGGATCTTGCCCGGCCTGAGGATCGGCTGGCGCAGGGAGAGCGCGGCGAGCGGCAGCGTCTCGCGCGCCGTCGCGACGAGATCGGCGACACGCGACTTCAGCGCGTCCCAACGGGCGATGAGCGCCGTCATGTCGCGCGGCAGGGCGGGATCGAGGCGGGTGAGCGGCACGAGGCGGTCGCCGAGGACGGCGCCGAGATCGGTGCCGAAGGCGCCGCCATAGGTGGCGAGCTTCATTCCCGGCCCCGCGCGCTGCGGCCCGGGAGGACGGCCTGCTCGATCCAGTTCCTCAACTCGCGCGAGCGCACCGCCGGATCGAGCACGGCCTCGTCGAGACCGTATTTCCAGACCAGCGAGCGCGGCGCGGGACTGGCGTTGAGGGCGTCGAGATCGGCGATGTAGGCGGCCTGTTCGGCCTCGTCCGCGAACAGCCCCTGCTTGATGAGGATGTCGCCATAGCGGCGGAAGACGGCGGCGATTTCGCGGAACGTATATTCCGGGTGGTATTGCGTGCCCCAGAAGCCGCCGCCGCCGGGCGTGTCGATCTCGGCCGCCTGAACGGGGCTCCAGGCATTGGTGGAGAGCACGGTGGTGCCGGGGGCGAGCGTTTCGACCTCGTCGAGATGGACGGTGATGGCGTCGAAGATGCGCGGCTTGCCGAGATAGAGGCCGTGGCCGTGGCCGGCCTCGGCGATCTCGATGCGCCGGCCGATGCCGATCTCGCGCCCGTCCGGGTTCTTGCGCACCGTGCCGCCGGCCGCCACCGTCGCCACCTGCAAGCCCCAGCACGAGCCGAAGCAGGGGGTGGCGGTGCGGAACAGCGTGCGCACCAGATCGACCTGCGGGTCGATCGCCGGGCCGCAATCATAGACGTTGAGGGCCGAGCCGGTGATGGCGACGCCGTCATAGCCCTCCAGGCCGCCGCCGTCGGGCAGGTTCGCGCCGGGATCGGCCGGATAGCAGATGTCCACCACCGTGCCGCCGGGCGCGAGGCTGCGCAGCAATTCGGCATAGGATTCGCTCGCCGCCGTGCCGCCGCTGGCGACGGCGCGCTCGCGGCCGGCCCTGGTGTTGCCTTCGACGACGAGGAGGCGGAGGGACATGGGTTCAAAGACTCCGTGGATGCGACATACTATTTCACGATGCCGGCACAAAGCATCTTCGTTCCTCGCCTGCCCCCTGGGGGGAGGGGGACTGCCGCCAGGACCGGATCAATGCCCCGCCCTTGGGCATCGAACCTCGATTTCCGCCCGCGATGCGGCGATTTGAACCCGCGCATCGGAATTGAACGTCGCCTTTCGCGCCTTGTCGCCCATTGAACGCTCGGCCGCCTCCATGCCCCTCGCAAGCACCCGACCCTAGCATGACTAGGACTATTTTCCAAGTGCCGCCTCGGGGCCCAAGCCGCGGATGGTCCGCCTGCGCGGACCATGACAGGAAGCCGGGCCTGCCGCCGTCCTGGATGGCCGCCTCGAGGGCGGCCATGAGGAAGAAGGCTGCTTGCGGCCTTCAGCCGGCTGCGGCCTTGAGGTCGCCGGTGCGGGCGGCGAGGAAGATGCGCGTCATGTCGGCCTCGGTGATCGGGCGCGGGTTGCCGCCGGTCGAGGGATCGCGGAAGGCGTCGCGCCCGACGATCGCCGCCTTGTCGGCCGGAATGCCGATCTCGGCGAGGGTGTGCGGGATCGCCAGCGTCTTGCGGAAGTCGAGCACCCAGGCGAGCACCGCATCGACGTCGCCGCCCTTGAGGTCGAGCAGGCGGGCGAGCGGCTTCATCCGCTCGGCGATGGCGGGCGCGTTGAAGGCGATGAGATAGGGCAAGAGGATCGCGTTCGCGAGGCCATGATGGGTGTCGTAATGGGCGCTGAGCGGGTGGGCGATCGAGTGGACCGCGCCGAGGCCCTTCTGGAAGGCGGCCGCGCCCATCGAGGCGGCGGCGAGCATCTTCGCCCGCGCCGCGATGTCGGCGCCGTCGGCGGTGGCGCGCGGCAGCGCCTCCTTGATGAGCGCCATGCCGTTCAGCGCGACGCCGTCGGCGATCGGGTGGAAGCCCGGCGCGCAATAGGCCTCGAAGCAATGGACGAAGGCGTCCATGCCGGTCGCGGCGGTGATGTGGGCGGGCAGGCCGACCGAAAGCTCAGGGTCGGAGATGACGATTTCCGGCATCATCTTCGGATGGAAGATGATCTTCTTCTCGTGCGTCTCCTCGTTGGTGATGACGCTGGCGCGGCCGACTTCCGAGCCGGTGCCGGCGGTGGTCGGCACGGCGACGACCGGGGCGATGCCCTTGGGGTCGGCGCGGGTCCACCAGTCGCCGATGTCCTCGAAATCCCAGAGCGGGCGGGTCTGGCCGGCCATGAAGGCGATGGCCTTGCCGACATCGAGGGCCGAGCCGCCGCCGAAGGCGACGACGCCGTCATGGCCGCCGTCGCGGTAGATCTTCAGCCCGTCCTCGACATGGCGGGCGACCGGATTGCCGCGCACCTCGCCGTAGATCGCGTTCGACTGCAGCGTGCGCAGCGCCGCGGCGACCATGGCCGAGCCGGCGAGGCCCGCGTCGGTGACGAGCAGCGGCCGCGCCATGCCGGCGGCCTTGCAGGCCTCGGCCAGTTCGGCGATGCGGCCGGGGCCGGCCCAGACCTTGGTCGGATAGTTCCAGTTGCCTTTGAGCGTTTCGGTCATGGCGTGGTTCCGGGGCAGAGATTCAAGGAGCGATTGCGGGCGGCCGGGCGGACGCAGGCGCCGCTCCCCCTTCCGCCCCTTGGGGGCACCTTCCCCCAACCCGCGCGCCCGCCGGGCGCGCTGGGGGAAGAGAGGGGAGAACGCCTTCAGGCCGTCCTAGCCGATCTGGCGCAGGTGGAAGGATTTGGGGCGGGTGAGCATGTCGAAGCCGATGGGCGAGAGGGCGGCGCCGCGGCCGGTGTCCTTCACCCCGGTCCAGGCGAGCGCCGGGTCGAGATAGTCGCAGCGGTTCATATAGACCGTGCCGGTCTCGACCTGGCGGCCGATGCTTTCCGCCGCCTCGATGTCGGCGGTCCAGATCGAGGCGGTGAGGCCGTAGGGGCTGTCGTTCATCAGCGTGACCGCGTCGGCGTCGGAACCGACCGGCATGATGCCGACCACCGGGCCGAAGCTTTCCTCCACCATCACGCTCATGTTGTGGTCGACGTCGACCAGCACCTGGGGCGCGAGATAGGGCGTGCCTTCGCGGTCGGCCGCGAACGCCTTGGGGTCGATGAGGGCGGTCGCGCCCTTGGAGCGCGCCTCCTCGATCTGGCCGCGGATGAGGGCGGCGAAGCGCGGCTGGGCCATCGGCCCCAGCGTCGTCGCCTCGTCGAGCGGATTGCCGAGGACGTATTTGCGGGTCAGCGCCGCGAAGGCCTCGACGAAGGGCCGGAAGATCGCCTTGTCGACATAGATGCGCTCCACCCCGCAGCAGCACTGGCCGGAATTGTAGAAGGCGCCGTCCACGAGGTTCTCGACCGCGAAATCGAGATCGGCGTCGGCGCGGACATAGGCCGGGTCCTTGCCGCCGAGTTCGAGGCCGAGCGAGGTGAAGGTGCCCGCCGCTGCCCGCTCGATCGCCTTGCCGCCGCCGACCGAGCCGGTGAAGTTGACGTGATCGACCGCGCCCGAGCCGAGCAGGCGCGCGGTCTGGTCGTGGTTGAGGTTGATGTTCTGGAAGAGGCCTTTGGGGATGCCGGCCGCGTCCATCGCCTGCTGGAAGCGCTCGCCGACCAGGATGGTCTGCGCGGCGTGCTTGAGGATGACGGCGTTGCCCGCCATCAGCGCCGGGCCGATCGTGTTGATCGCCGTGAGATAGGGATAGTTCCAGGGCGCGATGACGAGGACGATGCCGAGCGGCTCGCGGCTGATGAAGCGGCGGAAGCCGGGCCTGGGATCGGCCGGCAGGACCGGCTTCAAACTGTCCTCGGCGATCGCCGCCATATAGCGCAGCCGCTCCTCGAAGCCCTTGAACTCGCCGCCATAGCGCACCGGGCGGCCCATCTGCAGCGCCAGTTCCGGCACGATCTCCTGGTTGAGGGCCAGCATCGCGTCCATGAACTTCATGACCGCCGCGACCCGCTCGGCGACCGGGACTTTCGCCCATTCGACCTGGGCGGCGTGGGCGGCATTGAGCGCCTGCTCGATGGCGGCCTCGGAGGCCGGCTTGCGGCGCGCGAGCTCGCGCCCGTCGACCGGCGAGATGCAGACGATGTCTTCCATGACAACTCCTTGGAACCGGCGGCCGGCGCCGGTTCAGATGATCTCGAAATAGCGCGCCATTTCCCAGTCGGTGATCGCCTTGCGGAACTCGCGCTCTTCCCATTTGCGGGTCGCCGCGTAGTGCTCCACGAAAGCGTCGCCGAAGAGATCGCGCGCCGGGGCGCTGGCTTCAAGCCGCTCCGCCGCTTCATACAACGTTCTGGGCAGCGCGCGTTCTGACGGAAACTTGACCTCGTAGGCATTGCCCACGATCGGCTCGCCCGGGTCGATGCGGTTCTCGATCCCCCACAGGCCGGAGCCGATGGCGCAGGCGAGCGCGATATAGGGATTTATGTCGGCGGCGGCGATGCGGTACTCGACCCGCTGGCTCTTCGGCCCGCCCTGGATGACGCGCAGCGCGCAGGTGCGGTTCTCGACGCCCCAGCTGGCGTCGGTCGGCGCCCAGAAGCCGGGGATGAGGCGGGTGTAGGAATTGACCGTGCAGGCGATCATCGCCAGCAGATCGGGCATCAGCGCCTGCTGGCCGCCGACGAACCAGCGCTGTTCCTGCGACATGGTGTGGGGGGCGGCGGCGTCGTGGAAGACGCTTCTGCCGTCCTGGCCGGCGAGCGAGACGTGGAGATGGCCCGACTGGCCGGGCCAGTCCTTCGACCATTTGGCCATGAAGCTCGCCATCCAGCCGCGCTTCTGCGCCAGCACCTTGGTGAAGGTCTTGAACAGCGCCGCCCGGTCGGCCGATTCCAGCGCCTCGTCATAGGCGATGGCGGCCTCCAGCACGCCGGGGCCGGTTTCGGTGTGCAGGCCTTCGAGCGGCATGCGCATCCGCTCGCACATCGCCATCAGCTCGGCATAGAAATCGGCGTGCACCGAGCTGCGCAGCATGGAATAGCCGAAGAAGCCGGGCGTGATGTTCTTGAGGTTCCGGTAGCCCTTGGCGCGGACGCTGTCGGGGGTTTCGTCGAAGACGAAGAACTCGAACTCGGCCGAGGCGTTGACCTTGTAGCCCGAGCCGGCGGCGCGCTTCAGCACCCGGCGCAGCACCCCGCGCGGGCAGATCGCCTCGGCCGCACCCTCGAACTCGGCGATGAAGAGCAGCATGCCGTCCTCGAACGGCACGTCGCGGCAGGTCGAGGGGACGATGCGCGCCATGGCGTCCGGGTAGGCGGTGTGCCAGCCGGTGAAGCTGACATTGTCGTAGAGCTGGTCGTTGGAATCCCAGCCGAGGACCACGTCGCAGAAGCCGAAGCCCTTATCGAGGGCGGAGAAGAACTTCTCGCGGCTCATATACTTGCCGCGCATCACGCCGTCGGCGTCGAAGACGCCGACCTTGACGTGCGTGAGGCCGCGCGCCTCGACCAGGGCGCGCGCATCGGCGGCGGTGCGGACCGCGTTGACATCCATGGGCGACACTCGTCCTCGTTGCCTGCGACGGCGACCGATCTGGCCGCGAATCCGCGCCGTGTCCAGATGGATTCGCATCCGCCGCACCCTGTTCCGCTTGACAGGCGGCGCGGCTCTGAAATCATCGCAGCGCAGCAAACGCGGCAAGGGGGCATCGTGGCGCAGGGGACCGGAGCGATCCGTCCGCCGGATACGGCGCGGCGGGGGCTGAGCTAGTGCCGCGGATCGTCCAGGCCTATGTGCGCGGCGTCGATGCGGTCAACCGCACGCTCGGCCGCGTGGTCATGTACGCCGTGTTCTTCTTCATGCTCGGCCTGCTGCTCTATGCGTCGATTTCGCGCACCCTCCTCGGCGCCCCGATCAACTGGGCGGTCGAGATGGCGCAGTTCAGCCTCGCCGCCTACTACCTGCTGGGCGGCGGCTATTCGCTGCAGCAGGACGCGCATGTCCGGATGGACCTCATCTATGCCCGCTGGCGGCCGCGCAAGCAGGCCTTCGTCGATTCGCTGACTGCCTTCTTCATCGTCTTCTATCTGGGCGTCCTGCTGCTCGGCGGGCTGTCGAGCACGCAGTACGCGCTGGAGTTCGGGCAGAAGAACTACTCCTCGTGGGGGCCGCCGCTGGCGCCCATCAAGATCATCATGTGCATCGGCGTCCTGCTGATGCTGCTGCAGGCCATCGCGATCTTCTTCCGCGACCTGGGCAAGGCGATCGGACGGCCCATCGCATGAGCTACGACCTGATCGCGCTGTTCATGTTCGGTTCGATGATGCTGATGCTCCTGACGGGGCAGCGCGTCTTCGGGGCGATCGGCTTCGTGGCGGCCGTGTTCGCGCTGGCGCTGTGGGGCACCCGCGGCTTCGAGATGCCGTTCAACGCGGCCTCGTCGCTGATGAACTGGTATCCGATGCTGACGCTGCCGATGTTCGTCTACATGGGCTACATGCTGTCGGAATCCGGCATCGCGGGCGACCTCTACAAGATGTTCCACGTCTGGTCGGGCCGCATGGCCGGCGGCCTGGCGATCGGCACAATCGGGCTGATGGTGCTGATCTCGGCGATGAACGGGCTGAGCGTCGCCGGCATGGCGATCGGGGCGACGATCGCGCTGCCGGAAATGCTGCGGCGCGGCTACGACAAGGTGATGATCACCGGGGTGATCCAGGCCGGCAGTTCGCTGGGCATCCTGATCCCGCCCAGCGTGGTGCTGGTGCTCTACGGTCTCATCGCCCGCGCGCCGGTGGGCGAGCTGTGGCTCGCCGGCATCATTCCCGGACTGCTGATGGCGGCGATGTTCATCGTCTATATCGCGGTGCGCTGCGCCATTCAGCCGCAGCTCGGCCCGCCGCTGCCGGCCGAAGAGCGTAACATCCCGCTGCGCGAGAAGCTGCTGCTGCTGCGGGCCGGCATCCTGCCGCTCGCGCTGTTCGGGCTGATGATGGGGTTGTTCATCAGCGGAACGACGAGCCTGGTGGAGAGTTCGGCGGCGGGCGCGGCGGCGGCGACCGCGGCGGCGGCGATCAGCGGGCGCCTCAGCTGGACCGTGCTCGACCGCACCGTCCGCAACACGCTGCTGATCAGCTGCATGTTCCTGTGGATCATCCTGGCGGCGCTGTGCTTCGGCGCAGTGTTCGACGGGCTGGGCGCGGTGAAGTCGCTGAAGGCGCTGTTCCTCGACGATCTGGGCCTGACCCCGTGGTCGATCCTGATCCTGATGCAGCTGTCCTACCTGATCATGGGGATGTTCCTGGACGACACCGCGATGCTGGTGATCGTCGCGCCGCTCTACATCCCGCTGGTGAGCGCGCTGGGCTTCGACCTCGTCTGGTACGGGATCCTCTACACGATCACCTGCCAGATCGCCTACATCACGCCGCCCTTCGGCTACAATCTGTTCCTGATGCGCGCCATGGCGCCCAAGGAGATCACCATCATCGACATCTACCGCTCGGTGGTGCCCTTCGTCGCGATCATGGTCTTGGCGCTGGTGACCATCATGGCGTTCCCCGAACTGGCGCTCTGGTTGCCATCGCAAGTTTACGGGGACTAGACTTTCCGCGGCGTTCGCGCGGCATCCGCTCGTTCGAGCCAACATGGAGGATGGGGTGATGGCGTTAGACAAGAGGATCAGTAAGCGCAAGTTCCTGACCGGCGCGGGCGCGGCGTCGGCGGCCGCCGCCACGGTGATCGCCGCGCCCTATGTGAAGGCCCAGAGCCCGATCAAGTGGCGGCTGCAGACCTATGCCGGCGCGGCGCTGGGCGAGCATGTGATCAAGCCGTCGATCGACGCCTTCAACAAGGCGGCCAACGGCGAGATGGAGATCGAACTCTACTACGCCGACCAGCTGGTGCCGCAGGCCGAGCTGTTCCGCGCCGTGCAGAACGGCACGATCGACGCCGCGCAGAGCGACGACGACTCGATGGCCTCGCCCGTCGACGTGGCGGTGTTCGGCGCCTATTTCCCGTTCGCCTCGCGCTACAGCCTGGACGTGCCGGTGCTGTGGAACTGGTACGGACTGAAGGACATCTGGACGGAGGCCTATAACGAGGTCGGCGGCGTCACCTGGCTGAGCACCGGATCGTGGGATCCGTGCAACGTCGCTTCGATCAAGCCGGTGCGCTCGCTGGCCGACCTGCAGGGGATGCGGCTCTACACCTTCCCGACCGGCGGCCGGTTCCTGGAGAAGTTCGGCATCGTACCGGTGACCATTCCCTATGGCGACGTGCAGGTGGCGATCCAGACGGGCGAACTGGACGGCGTCGCCTGGTCGGGCATGACCACCGCGGTGATCGGGCTGGCGTGGGGGCCGAC
>ERZ761602.5618-NODE-5618-length-14690-cov-4.810249_pt1 | contig 14690 bp, 15 predicted proteins | sample MGYA00512165_ERZ761602 | MGnify/ENA primary metagenome ERZ761602 (study PRJEB28899, sample SAMN02445085) | bioreactor sludge metagenome | biome: EBPR sludge; isolation source: Thorneside wastewater treatment plant | place: Australia: Brisbane, Thorneside...
CGTTGCAGGCAGCCGCATGAAAACGGTCGCCTTCAGTTCTGTTTCTTGAGAGCACCAGGAGCTGGACATTCCTCCCCGCCTTGCCAGCGCGCTCAGCGAACCTTTCGCCTTTGCCCTGCTCGCCTGGCCTGCCGCCGCGGCCACCATGTACTGGTCGACACCGGACGACTTGGCCTGGCGGATTGCGGCCCTCCTCTGGCTGGCGCTCTTCCACCTCGCAGCCTACCGCCGGGGTCGTGGCCCCGGGTTCGGCAATACGATGCTTCTGCTGAGCGGCACCGTGGCATGGGCCTGGTCGAACTTTCCCGACAGCTGGACACTTGCTGCCTTCCCGGTTCTGCTGATCGGTCTGCACGGCGCGCAGCGGGCACTGCTGCGCCGGCAGGGCGGAGACACCAGAACACCAGGCGGGAGCGCCGATCATGAGGCGTCATCGGGTGCCTGAAGGTCGATGACGCCGCATCGGGATGGCTGGCGCCCAGCGCCGAAAACGGGCCGGCAAGCGCCGATCGCCGTCGCTCGGCAGACCGTGATCGAGGCGGCCGGCTGACGACAATCATCACGGATTCAGGCGGTCAGCGTTTTTACCACCAGACCGAACGACGCGCAGGCCGCGATGAGGGGAATCACGCCGACCTTGAAGCGCAAAAGGGCAATCGCGGCACCCAGCGTGATCAGGGCAGACACCACATCGAATGGCCCGTCAAGACCCTTCGGCCAGAGGACGTGATAGCCGAAGAAGAAGGCCAGATTGACGATCACCCCGACCACCGCGGCCGTGATCCCGGTCAGCGGAGCGGTGAATTTCAGGTCGCCATGAGTCGACTCGACCAGCGGTCCGCCGGCCAGAATGAACAGGAAGGATGGCAGGAAGGTGAACCAGGTAGCCAGGGCTGCCGCCACCGCCCCGGCAAGGAAAAGGGCATCCGGCCCGAACACCGCCTTGACATAAGCACCCACGAAGCTGACAAAGGCAACCACCATGATCAGCGGGCCGGGCGTCGTTTCGCCCAGCGCGAGGCCATCGATCATCTGTGTCGGCGTCAGCCAACCATATTCAACGACAGCGCCCTGGTAGACGTAAGGCAACACCGCATAGGCGCCGCCAAAGGTGAGCAACGCGGCTTTGGTGAAAAACCAGCCCACCTGCGTCAGCGTGTGATGCCAGCCGTAAACCAGCGTCAGCAGACCCATCGGGAGAATCCAGAGCAGCGCACCGACCAGTGCCACCCGCGCCAGCCGGATCCAACGGAAGCTCGCGTATTCCGGTGTCGGCGTCTCGTCGTCGATCAGCGCCCTACCGAATGACTTGTCGGCCTGGCCATGCCCGCCGCCCACCGCGAATTTGTCGGGCGCCAAGCGGCCCCCCACATAACCGATCAGCGCCGCCCCTGCGACAATGGCAGGAAACGGCAGATCCAGCGCGAAGATCGCCACGAAGGAGGCCAGCGCGATGCCCCACAACCATCTGTTCCGAAGCGCTCGCGAACCCATGCGATGTGCTGCCTGCAGCACGATGGCGGTAACCGCAGGCTTGATCCCATAGAACAGACCAGCGACCAGAGGCAGATCACCGAAAGCCAGATACACCCAGGAAAGGACGATCAGGATCAGCAGCGACGGCAACACGAACAGGGCACCGGCGACGATACCGCCCCAGGTGCGGTGCATCAGCCAGCCGATATAGGTGGCGAGTTGCTGTGCCTCGGGGCCGGGGAGAAGCATGCAGTAGTTGAGTGCGTGGAGAAATCTGCGCTCCGAGATCCAGCGCCGCTGCTCGACCAGTTCCTGATGCATCAACGATATCTGTCCGGCCGGACCGCCGAAACTGATGAACCCCAGCTTGAGCCAGAAAACGAAGGCCTGCCAGAAGCTGACTGCCGGCGGCCTCGGCGCGTTATCAGCGAGGGGCTGCGAAGCGATGTGGAAAGCGGGCTGGTTCATTGACTGGGTTCCTCATTGCTGCAGGGGACGAACAGGCCGCCACACATTGCCCGAGCGGGACGCTCCAGAGGAGCTGACGCCTGCCGCAACGCCGACACTACACGAACTGCCCTGGGCGGTCTACAACGGCCGCGACCAGTCGGCGGCTGGGCAACGGCCGGCACGCTGCGCCAGGAATGGTGGACGGCGGCGCACCGCCTGTGCGGTCCGAGCCGGCAGGCCGAGCGCCGACACATCGATTGCGGCGGATCGATGATCAACCCATAATGTCCCGGCGATGGACGTCGCACCATCGTACATCCGGTTGCTGCGGCACTCAAAGGAGAGAGACCATGGCTGGCAAGAAAGCTCTTTTTGTGGGCATCAACAAGTTTGCGAACTACGCCCAGTTCACCCTCAACGGCTGCGTCAATGACGCCAGGGACATGGCAGCCCTGTACAAGGATCTGCTTGGTTTCAAGACATCAGAAATGACCACGCTGACCGATGCGCAGGCCACCAAGACGAACATCATGGCCAAGCTGAATGAAATGGTTGCCGACGCCAAAGCCGGCAAGCTCGATTGTCTCGTCTTCAGCCTGTCGTCGCATGGTACGCAGATGAACGACGCGAGCGGTGACGAACCCGACGGCAAGGACGAGGCTTTCGTCCCGCACGATATCGCCGAGAAGAACGGCACCTGGGATCCGGAACACATCATTAGTGACGATGAACTGCACGACCTCTTCCTGCAGCTTCCGGTGAACGTGCTGCTCGAGGTTTACCTCGACACCTGCCACAGCGGAACCGGCCTGCGCGGTGCCGAGTTCGGCCTGCATGCGCCGCGTGCTCGATATGTTGCTCCACCCGACCACGAGTTCGACCAGAAGGCGGCCAGGGTGCGGGGATTCACCCTCGAGCGCGCACCCGCTGTCAAGGCCAAGGCGGGTGCCACCGACACCGAGAAAAGGCCGGTCGCCGGCGCGCACCACATCCTGTGGACCGGCTGCAAAGCCAGTCAGACCAGCGCTGACGCCTATTTCAGCGGACGCTACAACGGTGCGTTCACCTATTATTTTGTCAAGGTGATGCGCGACACCCAGAACAAACTGTCGCGCAAGGAAGTGATCAAGAAGATGCGCGCACTGATGAAAAACAGCTTCGCACAAACGCCGCAACTGGAAGGCAAAGCCACCAATCGGGGACAGGCAATCACTTATTGACCGGCACCCGCAGCGGAGAGGCCGGGCTTCTCAGGGTGCGCCCGGCCTCTCCCGGCCACCGCTGACCGGCAGCACGTCGTACAAGGAGAGCAAACCCATGCAACCCACCTCGTTTCTGCTTGCGCTGGCCACCTCCGCAATCGCCACCAACGCACTGGCCGACGAGCGCTCACCCGGTAACTGCAAAGCGCCACAGGCGGCGACCGACCTCTCACAGTGCGATTTCTCGCGCCAGAAACTGGCTGGAAAGAACCTGCGCGGCGTGCTCCTGGTGGGCGCCAAGATGGAGAGCGCGGATTTTCGCGGGACCGATCTGACTGGCGCCGACCTCAGTGGCAGCAACGCCAAGTGGGCAAACTTCACCGGTGCCAACCTGACAGGTGCCAACTTGCGCCAAGCCGACCTGTTCCACGCCACGTTCGACGAGGCCAACCTGACCGATGCCGACTTGCGGGGCGCTTACCTGTTCGGCTCCAACCTGATCGCAAGCAAGGCCTTACGCGCCGATTTTTCGGGCGCCTACCTCAAGGACATCCTGATGGAGGGTATCGATCTCTCCGGTGGTTCGATCCGCAACTGCTACGCTTTCCGTGGCGTGTTCTCCGGCGCTCGGCTGGTTGGCACCGATCTGTCCGGCGCCGACCTGACCGGCGCCGCACTCGATCAGGTCGACTTCTCGAACGCCGCGCTGCAGGGCACGCGGCTGGCAGGAGCCACCTTGCGACACGCCGTGTTCAGTGGCGCCAATCTTGAAGCCGCCGACTTCACCAACGCCGATGTCTGGAACACGAATTTCGCGAACGCGCTGAATGCCGGTGACTCGGTGCGTGAGGCGCTCGCCGAACCATTCGTCGCCAAGCAGCGCTGATTCGCGAGCTGCGGCGAGCCAGCGATCCCTGCGTGGTTCTGGCACCTGGCGTCATCGTGGGCCCTGCAGTCATTGGCCGCAACCTGCTCACGGCTGGCCGGCACTCGCCTGCAACCACCTGAATTGCTCGACAGACGCCGCGGACAACCGGAGCGCGGCCGTCGGGCGGCGAAAAACCAGCATCCGTGAGAGAGGGTGATCCCGGTTGTTCTTGACTTAAGTCATTGCCAGCCGACCCGGTCGATGTTGTTATGCGTCTGGTGCCGGAGTCGGGGGAAAAAGAGGACACTCCCCCGCCGATGACGCACACGGGTGCAGTGGGTCCCGCATACTCACCCAGCGACTCCATGCGACGCCGCATGCTTTCCAGCACGCTTGGCCTGACCGGCACCACGGTCACGGCCCAAGACAAATTCCAACCAGGGAGGACGACCAATGAAATCGAGTCTTTTGAAACGATGCGTTACTGCAGCAGGGATGCTTGCCCTGGCGATCGGCAATCTCGCAGCCCAGGAAGCAAAACCGGAGAAGACCAAGGCACTCGAAGAGGGACCGATGCAGATCGGTGGCTCCTCGCCGGTCGGTGGGGCCGACATGGTACAGACGCTGAACCCGAAATCGCCACCGATGACCAAGGCGGACTTCGAGATCGGCAAGAAGATCTATTTCGAACGTTGTGCCGGATGCCACGGTGTGCTGCGCAAAGGCGCAACCGGAAAGCCTCTGACGACGGATCTCACCATCGAGCGGGGTTCCGAATATCTGCGCACCTTCATCTTCTATGGTTCGCCGCAAGGCATGCCGAACTGGGGCAGTTCGGGCACGCTCACCGAGAAGGAAGTGGATGTCATGACACGCTATATCCAGCATGAGCCACCCACTCCGCCGGAGTACGGTCTGAAGGAGATGAACGCAACCTGGAAGCTGATCGTTCCGCCGTCGCAGCGTCCGAAGACGAAGATGAACAACCTCGACCTGGCCAACCTCTTCTCGGTGACACTGCGCGACGCAGGAAAAATCGCGCTGATCGACGGCGCCAGCAAGAAAATCGTTGACGTGCTCGATACCGGTTACGCGGTCCACATCTCGCGCCTGTCGAAATCCGGTCGCTATCTCTACGTGATTGGCCGCGACGCCAAGATCGTGCTGATCGATCTGTGGATGGAGAAGCCGGCACCCGTAGCCGAAATCCGCGTCGGCCTGGAAGCACGTTCGGTTGAAACTTCGAAGTTCAAGGGTTATGAAGACCGCTACGCCATTGCTGGCACCTATTGGCCGCCGCAGTACACCCTGATGGATGGCGACACACTCAAGCCGCTCAAGGTGATCGGCACGCGCGGCATGACCTCGGATACCAACGAGTATCACCCCGAGCCGCGCGTCGCGGCAATCGTTGCGTCGCATTACCACCCCGAGTTCCTGGTCAACGCCAAGGAAACCGGCATGGTGCACCTGGTGGACTACAGTGACCTGGAAAACCTCAGGGTCAAGATGATCAAGACGCCGCGCTTCCTGCACGACGGTGGCTTCGAGTCTACTGGCCGCTATTTCATGGACGCGGCCAATGCCTCGGACAGGATTGCGGTGATTGATACCAAGGAGGGCAAACTCGCCGCGGTGGTCCCAGTCGGCAAGACGCCACACCCGGGTCGCGGTGCCAACTTCGTTCATCCGAAGTTCGGGCCGGTATGGGCAACCAGCCATCTGGGAGACGAGACTGTGTCGCTGATTGGCACGGATCCCGTGAAGAACGGCAATAACGCATGGAAAGTGGTGCAGACCCTCAAGAGCGCCGGGGGCGGTTCGCTGTTCCTCAAGACCCATCCGAAATCCAAGAATCTGTGGGTCGACGCACCGCTCAACCCGGACCCGACGATCTCGCAAGCGGTTGCGGTGTTCGACATCAACAACCTCGACAAGGGCTTCGATCTTCTGCCAATCGGTGAGTGGGCCGGGGTCAAACCGGGCGCCAAACGCATCGTTCAGCCGGAGTACAACCGCGCTGGTGACGAGGTCTGGTTCTCGGTCTGGAGTACCGGCAGCGAGGAATCGGCGATCGTCGTCGTGGACGACAAGACACGCAAGCTCAAGGCGGTGATCAAGGACCCACGACTGATCACGCCGACGGGCAAGTTCAACGTTTACAACACGCAGAACGATGTCTATTGAGGCAGCGCACTGCCCATCCGACCTGGCTTGCCTCACCACCGTGCTCGGTAGTGCAGAAACCGGGTAGTTTCCATCCCTGTCCCCTGCCCGAAGGAGAAGGCCTCTGGGAACCCTCGGGCCCATCCTTCTTTTCATGGAGTAGCAAAATGAAAGTGTTTTCCCTCTTCCTGCTGGCGGCTGCCGGCACCCTTTCCGCAGGCGCCGTCCAGGCGGACGAAGCGCTCGCCAAGTCGAAAAACTGCCTGTCGTGCCATGCCGTCGACAAGAAGGTCGTCGGTCCCGCCTACAAGGATGTGGCCAAGAAATATACGGCCAAGGACGAAGCCATGCTGGCCGAAAAGATCATCAAGGGAGGCAAGGGAGTCTGGGGCCCGGTGCCGATGCCGCCCAATCCCTCGGTGACGCCAGACGATGCCAACAAACTGGTCAAGTGGATCCTCAGCCTCAAGTGAGATGCCGGTGAGCATGGAAACCGGCCAGGAGCCGGTTCCCTGTTCGGAGGCTGCAAGACCGCGCAGCATGCACCTGTCTCGGCGCAGCATCAACATCGAGGCGCTGCTCAGCAACCTGCCGCTCTTCCGTGGTCTGGACAGCGAAGTGGTGACGCGCGTGGCGCGTGCCACCCGGACGATCGGTGTACGTCGCGGTCATGTCCTGTTTCGCGAACGAGAAACGCCGACCGGCTTTCACCTGATCGTTTACGGCCAGGTGAAATTAACCGTCGGCTCCCCGCATGGCGCGGAGAAAGTGGTCGACATACTCGGGCAGGGCCAGACCTTCGGTGAGGCGACGATGTTCATCGATGGCAGCTACCCGGTGACTGCGCAAACCCTGACCGAGTCGCTGCTGCTACATGTCTCCAGGGGGGCAATCCTCGATGAACTCGACCGGGATCCGCGGCTCGTCCGTCAGATCATCGCCGGCCTCTCCTTGCGCCTACATCAACTGCTGACCGACGTTGAATCGTATTCGATGCATTCGGGTTGCCAGCGAATCGTCGACTACCTCTTGCGGGATCACCCGACCGGCGATGAGGGGTCGATTACGGTGACCCTCCCGGTAGGCAAGAACGTCATTGCCTCACGCCTGAACCTCACCCAAGAAACCTTTTCTCGCATCCTGCAAAATCTTTCTGCCAAAGGCCTGTTGGTGGTTCACGGACGCATGATCCACATTCCGCATGTCGGCAGACTGCGAACGCATGATCATTGAGGCGCGGCTCCCGGGACCCATCCGATGGTCCCGAAGCAGGCATCTTCCCCCATTCTGACCGATTCCAGACGTCCCCGCTCAAGGCACCACCCACTGTAGCAGGACGGTCGCCCCTGCACACAGATTTGCTGCGCTGTCGACATATCTTACAGCCGTCATCCGGCGACCTTCGCCACTCACATCCAGGGACAGGTAACCCTATGAATAGAAAACGTTCCTCTCTCAATGGCGTGCAACTTGCTTGAAATCTTGCCGGTGGGGCTAGATGATGCCGGTCAATGGCAGCACCACCGTCTCCAGCACCTGAACCAGCGTGGTCCTCGAGTTTACCCGTAGTTGAGCATGGGCACCCTGTTGGATCTGTTTGCTGTCTTCCTGCAGCATGAATCTCCATACGGAGGTAAGCATGAAAAAACTCATTCTGCTTGGCGTTGCACTCCATCTGGCACTGTCGGCACAAGTTGCCCGGGCAGTTCCTCCTTGCTCGGACGTGCTTGGGATGACCGTCATCCCGCTTACCAACGGTCTGGCCACCTATTGCGTTTCGGATTACGGCTGGTCCGACACCTGGTTCGTCGGCGGAGCACCGGCGGTATATGATCCACGACTCGACGTATTGTCGGGCGACGACGGCCCGAACCTGCACTTTGGCATCCTGGGAGGAGAGCCCTCCCCCTTCCCATCAGGCACCGGCTGGCTTTCGCCGATCATGGATGTGGGAACCTTGACACCCTCCTGGCCAACCGCCTCACCCTGGACGGTGACCACTGCCGTCCACTTCGTCGCCACGGGCACGGAATCGCTGATTCACCATCCACTGGGCCTGGACATGCTGATCACCACCAACCTTGATCCCTTTGGTCAGGAGGTGACGCAGCGATTCACGATCACCAACGTCTCTGCCGGCACCACCTTCACCGATCTGCGCTTCGCCGACTATTTCAACTATCACCCCAACGGCAGCACTTTCGAAAACAGCCGGAAAGGGACGGTGACCTATGACCCGCTGTCCGGGATCACGATTACCGGCCCCGACGACGGAACGCTGATTGCCAATGGCTCGATGCGCGGCGAGCGCGTTGACGACGCACATGGTCGCAACGGGCCCTTCCTGGCCACACCCATTGCCGTGTGGGACATGGTGCAGACCAACGTCTATCTTGACCCGGGCGCGGCCATTGCGATTGGCCCGGGCGACGTGGCCGGTGCGCTGGCCTGGGATCTGGGCGACCTCGCCCCATCCGAAACAACAACATTCACCATCTTCAAACTGGCAATGCCCCTGTCATCGGTTCCAGAGCCACCGACCATGCTGCTCATCCTCGCTGTCGGTCTTGCCTGGCTGATGTACAACTCAAAGGGTGGGGGCACTCCCCTGGCCGCCGGCCACATGCACGGCGAGATGTCGCTCATCGCTCGCCAGGCGCCCGGTCAGGACCACCAAACGGATAAACGGATCAGGGTGAGCGACGAATCAACCAGCTACGGCGCGCAGTGGCGGCCGGGAAGAGCGCAGAGTCGTTGGCCAGACACGCACATCCGGGTCTGACCGGCGCTTCGCCGGGAGGGCCGGCTAGCGAGTCCCCAGCCGATTGGCATTGTCCTCGACCTGGCGCAGGATCGGCCGCAGGCCCTGGCCGACCACCTCGGCAGTACGCCCCCAAAGCTGATACCAGCACAACGCGACCCCGAGCATCGCTTCGCCGAGAGCCGCCTGACGTGTCCTGAACTCATCGGTGCTGCGACTGGCGGCCAGGTCGGCAGCGCTGCCGACCACCGCCAGCGTCGCCTGACTGCCCTCGGCCAGGAACTGCTGCGCCTCACTCTGCATCGCCGAGCTCATGGCCACCACAGCCTCCAGCGGCACAGCCACCTTCTCCCGGGTCATCGCGCCCATTTCGCCCCAGTCGTGTTTTTCGCGCAGCGTCGTACCGCGCAGCAGGCGATTGCTGCGCTGGCCAATGACCTCCATCGAGCGGATCATCAGCCGGTTGGTCTGTCGCCCGACGCGGATCCACTGCAACACGGGAGCGAGCAACTGGTCACGGACTTCTTCTCGATTCATGATTGATTCTCCTTGAGCGGTTACGGGCAGATGCGGGGGCACTTGCGGCTGTGACAGGGCCAACCCCGACGAAGCACAAGATCCTGCGGGTAGCGTGGTGCGACGATCAGCGTTTCACAGATAACGTGCTGCATCGTCGAAATTGATCCCGGAAACCGCGGGGAGCTGGTCTCGCTTCACCCGGGCGACAATGAAAGCCCGGCGCACGGCGAAAGCACCACTCAGTTCGGCAAGGTGGAAATCCACCTCCGCGGCCGGTTCATTGCTTGACCCTTCGACGATCACATTCATTGTGCTCAGGCGCAACTGTTTTCGATCGAGCCGCAGATAGCGCTGCGGGTTCTCCAGCACCTCCTGCAGACACGCCAGCTCCATCTCCAGTGCTGACTCGCTGTCGCCGATCCCAGCCAGCTGTCGCTCATTTTCCATCAGTTCGGCTTCCAGTCTGGCCTGTTCGCTGCGCGCCGCCGGGGCCGAACCACCGAACATCGACCCGAGACCGGGGCCCTGTTGTTGCAGCAGGCGCAGACGAGCACGGATCAACGAACGATTCGCTTCGAGTTCCTGTCGCTCGGCACGATCCTGACCGATCTCGGCCAGTGCCTGCGCTAGAAGATACTCGAAAGCCTGTGCGCCGACCACGCGTTTGAGGCGCGACTCGTCACGCCCGCAAAGATGGGCACGATGGTCGGAGAAACTGACGCTGGACTGTACCACGTCGCGCTGCACGAGATCGCCATGCAGCGCCATCCCGAAAACCCGCTGCTCATTGAACGCCATGCCCAGGATCAGACACGCCTCATCCAGATCGGGAAACTTGTCGAACAGGGTACGCAGATTGTCCGATCGTCCAAGCACCGCGGGAATGTCGGTCGGCGCGACGAAGAAAGCCCGCAGTGCCGGATCGGATGACCAGGTTGCCGCAGCGATCGGCCGCGACGGGGGAAATTCGTGCACCAACGCGCGCAGGAACTCGATCGAGCTCTCGACCGCCGGTGCCAGACGCTTCTGGCACGAAGGGAGAACCGTCAGGCGTGGATTGGTAACGGTAATCGCCTTGTCGACCGCACCGCGGATCAGCTCCTCGGAAATCCGGTCCGGATCGAATTGAGCCGGCCGGTTCTTGAACCAGTCGAGAATTCCCATGCCTCACCTCCTCGCCGCTTGGCCTCAGGTGAATGTTATCAGGCAGTGCCGGCGCCGCAAAGCCTACGCTGCGATCACGTAAAGGGTTTCGACGATCAATGCGACGCCCACACTGCGCGGACCCGCCCCGACGCCCCCCACATTGATCGACTCCTGGCCGTCGTCACTCCAGGGGATGACGACGTACGATCGTCTCCCGGCGCTCCGGTCCGGTCGACACAATATCCACCGGAATGCCGCAGAGTTCCTCGATTCGCGCCAGATAAGCGCGTGCCGCTTGCGGCAGGGCTTCCAGCGTCGCCGCCCCGACTGTCGACTCGGACCAACCGGACATGCTCTCGAGGATCGGTTGGCAAGCCGCAACCTCGTCCGCGCCCATCGGCAACAGGTCGACCACCTTACCGTCAAACCGGTAAGCCGTACAGATGCGCAGCTCCGGCAAACCATCGAGCACGTCGAGTTTGGTGATGCACAGACCGGTCACTCCGTTGATCTGGATCGAACGTTTGAGTGCCGCCACATCGAGCCAGCCACAGCGCCGCTTGCGGCCGGTCACCGTACCGAACTCCTGCCCTTTCTGCGACATCTGATGGCCCGGAAGCCCCTCGGTCTCGATGTCCAGTTCGCTCGGGAAAGGCCCGCTGCCGACGCGCGTGCAATAGGCCTTGGTTATTCCAAGCACGTAATGCAGCATGCCCGGTCCAATTCCCGACCCGGCAGCTGCCTGACCGGCGACGCAGTTGGATGAGGTGACGAAGGGATAGGTACCGTGGTCGATATCGAGCAGGGCGCCCTGCGCCCCTTCGAAGAGCAGGTTACGACCGGCCTGGTTGAGCGCATGCAGCTCCGCCGAGACGTCGGTCACCAGCGGCCTGATCTCCTCCGCATCGGCCATGGCCTGGGCAAGCACGGCTGCAAAATCGATCGCTGCGGCATTCAGATAGCGGGTCAGCACGAAGTTGTGGTAGTCGAGATTGTCCCTCAGCTTGTCGGCAAAGCGTTCCGGAAAAAACAGGTCATAAACCCTTAGCGCACGCCGCGCAACCTTGTCCTCATAGGCCGGGCCGATGCCCTTGCCGGTGGTCCCGATACGCAACTCGGCACAACGCGCGGCCTCGCGCGCGTGGTCGAGCGCCGAATGGTAAGCGAGAATGATCGGGCAACCGGGACTCAGCTTGAGGCGCGAGCGTACGTCGATACCACCCGATTCGAGCACCCGGATCTCGCTGATCAGGTGATGGATGTCGAGTACGACGCCATTACCGATGAAGCAGTCGACCCCCGGGCGGACGATGCCGGAAGGAACCAGATTCAGCTTGTAGACCTGGTCACCGACAACCAGCGTGTGACCGGCGTTGTGCCCGCCCTGAAAGCGTACCACGCCGCCGGCATGATCGGTCAGCCAGTCAACGATCTTGCCCTTGCCTTCGTCACCCCACTGGGTACCCACCACCACGACATTCCTGGCCATATTATTATGATCCGTCCCTGTTGATTAGCTCGAGCAGCCACTGCCCGTCACGCTCCACCAATCGGCGGTCGCACAACGGCCCTTCGCTGCCCACTTCATCCGGCAGCAGTTCGACGACGACTTCCCCCCGATCGCGCAGGGCGGCAATGGCCGCCGCCAACACGCGGTCACCAGCCGCATAGGGCACCAGGACGGCGCCCGGTGGCGCATCGGTCGTTGTCCGCCGCGCCAGCTCGCGCAGATCGAGCGAGAAACCGGTGGCCGGCCGCGCCCGGCCGAAAGCGCTGCCGACCCCATCATATCGCCCGCCACGTGCCATGGCCGCCGAGTACCCCGGACAATAGGCGGCGAAGACGACGCCGTTATGGTAATGATAGCCGCGCAGATCCGCCAGGTCGAAAGACAAAGGCAGGTCGGGCAGCGAGCGCTGCAACTGTTGCAGCGCCGCCAGCGCGGCAGCAATTTCGGGCAGATCGGGCAGCAGCCTTGCCGCCGTCGCCAGAATCTCGACATCGCCATAGAGATCCGGCAGGCAAAGCAACGCGGAACGCAGGGGCTCTTCCAGCCGACCACAGATCTGGCCCAGGCCCGGCACGTCCTTTGCCTGCAGCAGGAGCAGCAGGCTCGCCTCCACCTCCGCGTCCACACCGGCAGCGGCGGCGAGCGCGCGAAAGACGCCGACATGGCCAAGGTCAATGCGAGCTGCGCTGGCTCCGGCTGCGCCGAGGGCGGTGGCCATCAGACGGATGACTTCGCGATCGGCCGCCAGACCGGCATGGCCGTACAGCTCGGCACCCAGCTGGATCGGCTCGCGGCTCGCCGCCAGCGAGGCCGGCAGGGTATGCAGGACGCTGTCGCAGTAGCACAGTCGCGTCACGCCCTGGCGATTGAGCAGATGGGCATCGATGCGGGCCACCTGGGGTGTGATGTCGGCACGCACACCGAGGGTTCGTCCGGAAATCTGGTCGACCAGCTTGAACGTGCGCAGGCGCAGATCCTGCCCCGAACCGGTGAGCAGCGAATCGAGGTGTTCGAGCAGCGGCGGCATGACCAGTTCGTAGCCATGCACCCGGAACAGATCGAGCAGGCGGCGGCGCAAACGCTCGAGGCATGCGGCTTCGGCCGGTAGCGCATCGGCCAGATGTTCGGGAAGCAGCCAGTTCATCGGAAGATCATCAGAAGGACCAAGCCGATCAGCATCGAGGTCAGGCCAACGAAACGTATCTGCCCATCGGTAAAGCGGATCAGGCGACGGAAGGTCTCGCGCCAGGTGGCGGGTGCAACAAAAGGCAACAACCCTTCCAGAACCAGCATCAGGGCCAGCGCCAGCAACAGGCTGTCGGTCATTTGCCTGCTTTTTCGCCGCCCCGGCCCATGCTCTTCATGTACTTGAAGAAGTCCGAATTGGGTTCGACCACGAGCACGTCGTTCTTGCCCTTGAAGCTGCCGCGATAGGCTTCCAGGCTGCGATAGAAAGCGTAGAACTCGGGATTGTTCTCAAAGGCCTGCGCGTAGATCGCGGTTGCCCTGGCGTCGCCTTCACCCTTCATCTTCTGCGCATCGCGATAGGCTTCGGCGACGATCACCTCGCGCTGCTTGTCGGCATCGGCCCGGATCTTCTCCGCCTCGGCAGAGCCCTGGGAGCGGAGCTCATTGGCCACACGTTTGCGCTCCGCATCCATCCGGCGATACACCGAATCGCTGACATCGCTCGGCAGTTCGACGCGCTTGACGCGGACATCCACGATCTGCACGCCGATCTTGCGCGCATCGAGGTCGGCCTTCTCACGCATCTGCTCCATGATCTTGTTGCGCTCGCCGGAGACAACGTCATGCACCGTGCGCTTGCCGAACTCCTCACGCAGGCCCGCATTGACCGTCTGCGACAGACGTGTCTTGGCACGCGACTCGTCACCGGCCACCGAAATGTAGTAGAGCTTGGGATCGATGATCCGCCACTTGGTGAAGGAGTCCACGAGAACGTTCTTCTTCTCCGAAGTGATGAAGCGTTCGGGCTCGGCGCTGTCGAGAGTCAGGATACGCTTGTCGAAGTAACGAACATTCTGGATCAGCGGCCACTTGAAGTAGAGCCCCGGCTCCTCGATCACCCCACGCACTTCACCCAACTGGAAAACGATCGCGTACTGCCGCTGATCAACCATGAAAATGGTCGCTCCGAGCACCACCAGCACGGCTACGAACGTGGCTGCAAAAAAGTTCATTCCGGCTTTCATCAGCGGGACTCCCGATCGCGCTGCCGCAATGTTTCGCGCGAGCGTGCTTCGTTCTTTTCGACCACCTGTGGCGGTACCTCATTGGCTATTGGCGCCGAGGGCGGCCTGCTCGCCACCGCGGGCATTTCCGGACTGCTGGCGGCAGGTGACGCAGTCACCGCGCCTGCCGCCTGCATCAGTTTGTCGAGCGGCAGGTACAACAGATTCCCCTGTCCCTTGGTATCCACCAGCACCTTGCTGGTGTTGGAGTACACCTGTTGCATGGTTTCGAGATACATGCGGCTGCGCGTCACCTCGGGCGCCTTGACGTACTCGGTGTTCACCTGACGGAAACGGCTGGCGTCGCCCTCGGCGGTAGCAATCACCCGTTGCCGATAGC
>ERZ761602.5620-NODE-5620-length-14683-cov-4.508477_pt1 | contig 14683 bp, 13 predicted proteins | sample MGYA00512165_ERZ761602 | MGnify/ENA primary metagenome ERZ761602 (study PRJEB28899, sample SAMN02445085) | bioreactor sludge metagenome | biome: EBPR sludge; isolation source: Thorneside wastewater treatment plant | place: Australia: Brisbane, Thorneside...
TGGTCGGGTACGCGCAGGCCTGCTTCTTTGAGGATGCGCATCGTCGTGCTTTTGCCTGCCCCATTGGGGCCCAAAAAGCCGATAATCTCGCCCTTCTCGACACGAAAGGACAGGTCGTGGACAGCGGTAATCGCGCCGTAAACCTTTGTCAAACCCGTAACTTCGATCAAGGGAGGCTCCTTCGCCGCTACTCTAACGCATTGGGGAACTTCCGTGCAATGTTATGGGGCTTTGGAAGTGCCAAAATGCGAATTCTGAGCTGCCTGTTTTTCGTCGAATTGAAAAATTCCTGCCGCCAAAACTGCCGTTCAGCGGGAAGAAAGTTCCCGTGAAAATGGGCTAAAGTGCTAATAGGGTGACGGATTGCTGCTGAATGTAACGGTCAAGACCTTCAAATGTAATGACTTATGCCGATATGCAGGGTATTCGGGGTATTTGGCACGGCCTATGCTCTGGTATCGGCAGTAACTCGGGAAGGAACCCGGGAGGAAGTTAACAATGATTGTTCAATGCTGTGTGTGCCAGAAGGTTCGGAAGAATGACCGGTGGTCGCGCCTTGCGAAACCGGTAAACCAGAATGAGATGATGGTCAGCCACGGATACTGCCCGGAATGTGCTGCCGAAGCGTTTGGCGACCTGTATCGCCGCGCACAGGCGCGCGAAGCTGCTCGCATGACCGTCGTGCACGCCGCGTAGCAACAAAAGTTTGATCTTACAGGGGCGCTGGGTTCGGAAACTGTACCCTCCGGACACAGCGCCTCTTCTTTTTCACAACGCACTGCTCTCGGGTCCGCGCCGATGACGATTGATGATAATGATGAGTGCCGGGGTGAGCAGTACGTTCGCAAAGAGCGCGGTGAGCAACGCGAGGCCGGAAAGAAATCCGAAGTATCGAATCGGCACAAAGCTTGAGGCGCAGAGCGTGAAGAATCCGATGGCGGAAGTGCCAGTTGAGTAAATGAGGGCGGGCCCCACTTCAGACAAGGCGCCGCTGAGCGCCTGCGAGGTTGTCTCGCCGGGTTTTCGCAGGAGCCTGTAGGATGCGATGAGGTGAATGGTGTTGTCGTCGGCCATGCCCAAGGCGACGCCGGCAACGAGAACGGTCGCGGCGTCAAGTGGAATGCCGAGCAGCGGCATGACGGCGAAAGCGGCAAGGGTGGGTAGCAGGGTCGGCGCGATGGCGAGTCCCATGAGCCGAAGCGAGCGCAGCCCGATGCCAACCATGAAGAAGACGGTGAGAAACGAGAACGCGAAACTTTCCACCTGTGTGATTGCCAGTTCCACCTGCGCGTCGTTGAGCAATAGCACGATGCCGGTGAGATGCGCGGAGATTCCGGCTTCGAGTTCCGAAAAAACGTTCTCGGCGAAATCCGTGAGGGCAAAAAAACGATTGGCATCCATCGCGCGGGAGATGATGGAAAGGCGCAGCGATTTTCCATCGGGAGCGACGAGCCGGTTCAGTTCTGCCCGGAGCCAATCCGGCGCCTCGGCGATCAGGCGTTGCGCGGCGACTTGCGTATCCGGCAAAGCGTATGCGGACGCTTCGAAATCGTTGTCCCACTGATTCAGTTTGCGCAACAAATCGAGCGGAGAGACGACGCGGGCAACATAATCGACCGAGGCGAGGCGCGTTGCCGTCGCATCGACCGCGGGCCAGCACGAAGGGTCGAGCCAGCCATTCGGGCATTGCACGACCGTTTCCAGGGTGTACAGGCCGGTGAGATTCTCGCTGACGAAGTTGTATGACTGCACTTGCGGCGCATCATCAGGCAGGAACGTAAGCGGATTGGGTTCCGGGTGCAGGCGCGTGATGCTGAACGCGCCGAGTACGCCAATCGCAAGAAAGACGAATACAATCGTCCACGTTCTGCGTTCGGCCAGACGTTCCGCGCTGAGCAGCACGGGCACCCAGAACGAACGCGCCTGCTTGCGCGGTGGCAGTCGTAATAATCCGGTCAATACGGGCGCGACTACCAGATTCGCGATCATCGATATGACGATCGCAATGGCCGCGAACATGCCGAGCTGTCTTATCGGTGGCATGGAGGACAAAACGAGAGACAGGAAACCCGCGGCAGTCGTGATGGCCGCGAGCGCGCAGGGCAGGCGCACTTCATTCCAGGCGTGCGCCACTGACGACGCCGTCGAGCGGCCTTCGTTGCAGTGACGATAGTAATGCGTGATGAAATGGACCGAATGCGCGAGCGACAAGGACCAGAGCAGGGGCGGTAGAACGGAGCTGACCATCGTGAGGGCATAGCCGGAGACATCAATTAACCCAAGCGGAATGACAACGCTGAGCCAGGCGCATACGCATGCCACAATCACCGCGCGGGCGCTTCGCAACAGGAGCAACAGAATAATGACAGACGCGCCAAGCGCGATGGGCATGACGCGACGCGTCTCGCGTTCGGATATTTCGTCGAGCGCGACGTTCAGCGTCGGGGGACCGACGATGTCGACGCGGAATCCAAAATCGCGCAGTGGGAGCAACGCATCATCAATGGCGACGACCATGGCTTTGCGACTGGCGCTGTCGTCGGGCGGATCAATTTCCAGGAATAGTCCGGCGGCGCGGTTGTCGTCGGATATAAAGAGTCCGCGATAAAACGGCGTGTCGGTAAATTCGCGTTCGAGCGCCGCGGGATCTTCCGCGCCGAAAACTTCGCGATACACCGCCGGAATTCCGCCCACGCGACGAACGGCGGGAATTTCTTCCAGCGCCGCCTGGACGGCGAGCATGACGTCGAGTGCCTGCGGTTCGAACAGGGGTTTGCCGGAAACGCAGGCGACGATGAATTCGTCCGCGCCAAAGGTTTGCTTGAATCGTTCGTAGTCCTGCGTGGCGGCGCTCGCAGGATCGAGCCAGTGTTCAATGGCATTGTCGGTGCGCAGTCTTGCGGCGGCAATACTCGCGGCAATGCCCAGCAACACGATGCCTACGGACAAGACCGTGAGAAACGCGCGCGGGAAGTATGGAGTGGACGTTGTGTTGCTACTGCTCAACTGTTCCGTCGATCTTGAAAGTTAATGCGCGACTGACCTGCGTTTGCACTTACAGTGCGTTGTACCGCGTCGGCAGACGATTTGAGTCTAGCCCGCATTTCTCACCGCTTCAAAGTTCCATGTTTCAACTTGAAAAGCACCAGGCGGTGAGAAATGCTCACGAGAAAACCCAGAGGCCCACTGAAAAATCCGGGCTAGCTTAGAAAATCTGTTGTTTCGCCGAGCCATTGCAATCCTGTTTCTTTGATTGCGGTATCGGGGACGCGCTTCATCGGCGAATATCTGGGATGGCTCGATTTCCCGTATGGGCTGTTGCGTTTCGCGTTGTAACAGCAGATGAGCGCCCAACGCGGATTCGGCGACGTGTTCTGATCGGAACGATGGAGCAGATTCGAGTGAAACCAAAGCGCATCGCCAGGTTCCATTGTCACGTACTCGAGCGAACAAACCTTCTCCGCCGCATCGCAGCGTTCGGGGTCGGCGCCAGTCTGATCGCCGACGCGAATATGGTTAATGCGTCCGATGTGATGAGATCCCTTGAGCACTTGCAGACAGCCGTTTTCCTTCGTGCACGGATCGATCGCAATGAAACAGCTCACCAACAGTGGAAACAGGCAGGTGTCGTTGTACCAATAGCCATAATCCTGGTGCCAAATCCACGCGCCGCCAACGAAGGGTTCCTTCTGCATCATCTTCGAATGCCAGTGATACACTTCGCCGCCGAGTATCTGTTCCGCGGAAGTTGCCATCCGTTCGCATCGGGAGTAGAGACTCAGCACGCCCTCGTTCTCGTCGTTCCACAGCGTAATCTTGCTCATCCCTCCGCCACCATCGGACCGTTCGACCGCCTTGCCGGAGATACTGGGATCCTGACGCGCCGCAGTCTTCAGGAGTTCCGCCTCTTCCTCGTCGAAGAGGTTCTTGATGATGATGTAGCCGTCTTCATTGAACTGGGCCAATTGGCTGGGGGTAAGCATTTCGAGACTCCCGATTTCAGTATGACATCGCGCCGCAGACGCATTGCAGATAATACCATGCGGGACGGCGAGCCAGCCAAGTTGCATCACATCAGGTCAGGAAGCCAAATACTCTTGCTTCTTCCCGCTGTCCAAGATTCAAGCAGACAGGCCGAGCGCGATTTGCAGCGAATTATTCAGTTCACCTAATTTCGATTGCGACAACATGCCAACGTAGTTTGTCAGGAACGACTTCGGAAGACTGACCAATTCGTCGCAATGAATGCTGCACTCATGTTTGAAACCGTCGTCTGGACCAACGAGGACTTGTGTGGCAAGTCCGTCATAGGCTGTGTAAACAGGCGCGCAAATGACGGTGGAAAAGCGAGAATCGATCAGTACCTGGCGGCTGACGATCACGAAAATCCGAAATTTCTTCGGATCACGCGTGGAAGGATTGGAGACGCGAAATAGCTCGGCGCGGGTCATACCGGAACTTGATAGAGAAGCACATCGGCAGCTTCTCTATTGAGAAAGTCTGCATTGGTATTGATGATGGACAAGTCTCGCTGATCGGAATCGTCCACAATCTAACTCGTGGCGAATTTGCGTAAAACCGCCTCGATTACCTCGGAACGGGTAGTGCCGGTTTTCCTGGCCCGAAGGTCAATTAGATCCAGCAAGTCGTCTGGCAGTTCTACTGTCGTTTTAATCATCATGATTCAACTGTACGTCTGTTTCAGGATTCTGTCAAGTGCAGGTTATGGAAACGGTTATAGCCGACCTTTCACCCAATTCAGGGCGTCTGGAACATAGATTTCCGTGAGCTTGTGGTCGCGATCGTACCAGATGAGATCTGAGTTGCCGCTCTTGATGTATTTCTTGTAGGAGGCATTCATGCGCGGGACTTCGTAGAACGAATCGGTCTTTCCCATGAGCATGAGAACGGGCTTGCCTTTGACGCCCCAGGTGAAATCGATGGGCGCGGTCGGGCCGTAGTCGAGTGAACGCATGGGCGGCACGCAGGTGACGGCAACTTTGATGCGTGGTTCGACGCAGAGCAGGTAAAACGCATCCATTCCTCCCATGCTGTAGCCGATGATGCCGACGCGCGCCATATCAACGTCCTTGCGATCGGCGACGTAGTCGAGCGCGCGACGGTAATCCTTCACGGTTTGCACCGCGATTTCCGTGAACGTAAAGAAATTGATCTTCGCCGGGGCATTGGCATCTTCGAAGGTATTGACGTGCAGGTAATCGATCTCGTTGCTGCGTTCGCCGTGGGCGGGCGCGTCAAGCGCAAGCACGGCGTAACCCGCTTCAAGCAAAGCCTTGCGCATTTCCCCGCCGCTGATATAGTTGCCATCTTCCCACCAGTCATCCTTGCCGCCGGACCAGCCGTGCACGAGCAGAACAATTGGCGCGGGCGTTGTCGCGGCGGATTTCGGAAGTTCGATGAACCCCGGAACGTGAAATCCCTGCGCGCCGCGGAACACGAACTTCTGTCGCAGCGTCGTTTCACCGTCCCACTCACGGACGATGCGGCCCTCCAGCGGGATTTCCTTGTTGTAGTCAAAGAAAGGAAGGCGCGCCTCGTAGGCTTCCTTCGAGATACGCGGATAAGGTCCGGTTTCATCGGCAAGCGCGGCAAACACACACAGCGATACGACTGCGAATACAAATTGTTTAAGCATTTTGGGTTTCCTGATGCGTGTGATCGATTGGATGCAGACCCTTGCAAAATGGCATTCCGCAATCCGTTCACCAAAATCATGTAAAATGCCGGACGATGTCAAACCTAGGACCCGACACCGCTATCGTACTCGTTGATCATGGGTCGACGCATTCCGCGGCGAACGATATGTTGGCCGACGTGGCGCGCATGCTGCGCGCGCAAGCGGGTGGCGCGATTGTTGAGTTGGCGCACATGGAGTTGGCCGAGCCCACCATCGAGCAGGCCTTTGCCGCTTGCGTGGCGCAGGGTGCGCGCACGATTGTGGTCCACCCGTATTTTCTCGCGCCTGGCAGACACAGCACAAAAGACATTCCCCGAATGAGCCGGGACGCCGCGGCGAAATACCCCGGTGTCAGCGTATCCGTCACGGAGCCATTGGGGATTGACCCGCGCATGATCGAGGTCATCCTCCGCCGCGTCCATGAGACCATTGCCGCGGAAATCCCCACGCCATGAGCAGCGCGATAGACGCATTTCGGGCTGCGATAGGCGCGGGGAATGTGGACGATGCCGATGCCACACGCGATCGCTATGCGCGCTCGACGCATCCGGTAGGAACGCGGCCGAGTTGCGTGTTGTACCCGACTTCGACGGCCGAGGTGCAGGCGATTGCCCGCGTGGCCTCCGAGCATGGCGTTGTGCTGTATCCCATCTCGCGCGGACGCAACTGGGGCTACGGCGACGCCTGCGCACCGCAGGACGGCGCGGCGATTGTCGACCTCGGGCGGATGAACCGCATTCTCGAAGTGAATACGGAACTGGCGTACACCGTGATTGAGCCGGGCGTGACGCAGGGTCAGCTCAACGCGTATCTCAAAGAGAACCGGACGGGCCTCTGGATGGACTGCACGGGCGCAGGGCCGGAGGCGAGTCTGGTTGGCAACACGCTTGACCGCGGGTTCGGCCACACGCGATACGGCGATCACGTCCTGACAACCTGCGGGATGGAGATAGTCCTCGCAGACGGGCGCGTCGTAAACACCGGCTTCGGCCACTTCGACAACGCGCGCGCGGCACATGTCTATCGCTACGGCGTAGGGCCGTCGATAGATGGGTTGTTCTGCCAGTCGAATTTTGGAATTGTCACGCGCATCGGCCTGTGGCTGCAGCCCGAGCCGGAAGCATTCACGTTTTTCTTTGTGACGCTGCCGAACGACGATGACGTCGAGAAGCTCATCGATCGCTTGCGACCGCTGCGCCTCGCGGGCATCGTGCAAAGCGCGGTGCATATTGGCAACGACTACCGCATCTTCTCCAGCCGCGGACGCTATCCCTGGGAAGAGACGAATGGCGTTACGCCGCTGCCCGAGACGATGCGCGTGCGCTTGCGCGAATCGCTGGGGCTCGGCGCGTGGAATGTCGCGGGCTCGATCACCGGAACGCGCGGGCATGTGCGTGCCACCAGAAAAGCCGTGCGCGATGCATTGCGCGGCCTGGGGCGATTGAAGTTTCTGACCGACAAAGAACTCGCGTTGGCGTCGCGCGTATTCAATCTGCTGAGCCGCTTTGGAATCGCAAGAAAAACCGCAAACCTGATCGAGTCCACGAAGCCGGTCTTTGCCGCGGCAAAGGGAATACCCGCGGACGAACCCGTGCGCGGCACATTTTGGCGATTGCGCAAAGAACCGCCCGCGCAGATCGTAGATCCGCTTGAGGCCGGCGCGGGCATCATGTGGGTGTCGCCGGTGTTGCCGATGACGGGCGCGGACGCGCGGCGGGTCATGCGCATTGTTGAACCGATCTTCGCGCGCCACGGCTTCGAGCCGCTGACGACGTTTACCCTGTTGAACGAGCGCGCCATGGTCGCGGTGATGAACGTCTACTTCGACAAGGCGTTTCCACTCGAGGCTGAGGCGGCCCTGGCCTGTCACCACGAGTTGGTGCACGCGCTGGCGAAAGACGGCTACCTCCCCTATCGGACAGGCCCCGGCACCATGAGCGCGCTCCAGTCCGAAACCGACCCCTTCTGGCAGGTGGTGCGCCAGCTTAAGGCCACGCTCGACCCCGGCGACATCATAGCCCGAGGCCGCTATCTGCCGCCGCTGTGAAGGGTTGCGTCGGCGCGCCTCGCTCCCCTGAATTTTTGTGATATGATCCAGTCTATACCTGCAAGGAGGTTTACCATGTTTACCCGTATAGCAGTTTTGGCGATTGTGGCGATGGCGGCACTGCCGTTTGCGGCAATCGCGCAGGATGATGCCGCGAAGCTCAAGGTGGGCGATGCGGCACCCGATTTTGACGTACCCGAGCAGAAAAATGTCGAAGGCGCGCCGAAGAAACTGTCGGACCTCAAAGGGCAAAAGAACGTGCTTGTCGCGTTCTACCCCAAGGCCGACACGCCCGGTTGCACCAAGCAGTTGTGTGGCTATCGTGACGACATCAGCATGCTGAAATCCGCGAACACCGAAGTGATTGCGATCAGCGTCGATCAGCAGATGGACAGCGAAAAATTTCAGGAGAAGTACAAGCTGCCCTTCTCCGTGGTGGGCGATCCGCAGCGCAAGACAATCGACGCGTACGGTATTCCGCTGAAAGAGTTCAACGGAAACAAGTTTGCGCAGCGCTCTGTGTTCCTCGTCGACAAGGAAGGCAAGATTCGCTACATCGATCTGGACTACAAAGTCGCCGAAGACAAAGACGCGCTGTACAAGGAAATCGAATCGCTCAATGCGGGCGGTGGCGCAGCGGAAGAGAAGAAAGAAGGGTAAAACCCCTTTCAAGGCTGAATAGTTTGAATGGTGCATCCCGCGCATCCGAAAGGGTGCGCGGGATTTTTATTTGACCGTGGCAAGCGCGGTCTGACGCCAAGCGCAGGGGCAGACGATGGCGATTGCCACGGCGTGCAATCAAAACGGTGTGGCGGGTTTACCAAGGTGCCCGCCCCGCCGACGAAGACTCTTGAGGATTCGTCAACGCCAATTGCTGCACACCCGGGTGTTCACCCGGCTTTTGCGCGACCCCTGATGATCGCTCACGCGATGAATTGGGTACCGCTTCTAGCTGACGTTTACTGGCTGGCAGTGTACATGCCAGGATCGGGCAGGTTCTCTTCGATGATTTGCACGCCGTTTTCGGTGCGCATCTGGTCCATTATCTTTGCATATAGAATATTGAATTGCAGCTGCGGCTTCGATTCTTCAAGCGTTTTTGGTTTTTCGTCGGTGCGATCGGTCACTACGCACACAAGCATGCCGTCCGGATATGGATTTTCGGTGACGCGGCCTTGGGCATCTTCGACTTTTGCGACCCAGCCCTTAATGGCGATAGGGCCGACAATCTGGCCAGGCTGGGCGTTTTCCGCCTGCTCCCAGAAAGAGGCATAGCGCGTTTTTGCGGGGTCGTGATCCAGTTCCGATTCAATGATTTGCGCGCCGATACTTTCATACTGCGGAAGTATGGCCTCCGGCGTTTCGCCTTTCTGGAGGCGTTGACGGATTTCGGTGCCGGCAGTGCGCGCTTCCGCCGAGCCGCCGGGCACCAGGATCCCCTTGAACGCAACGCGCTCGTAATGGATAAGCGTCCCGCTGCGAATGGCAAACTCGGATTGATATTCTTCGTCCGTTATGGTGATAAGCCCTTCCTGAATGGCCTGATCGATGCGATATTGCACGCCTGCTTCCGCGTGAAGTTTTCTCCACTCCTCATCGATTTTAATTTCGCGCTCTTCCTTCATGTATTCGATGTCGCGCTCATTGAGTTTATAGTCTTCGGGCCGCGCGATCTCGATGAAGAGGTCGCTGCGCTTGAAGCGGAGCATTTGTTCCGCAATTTCGCGTGGCACAAAAATTTTCTGCTGTTCCAGCAGGGCCTCGGCATTCTGGTTGCGCACTTCGGCGTCGAGATAATTTTCCAGCGCCTTGCGCACGTCGCCCTTCGTGCGAATCAGCGGACGTTCGTCCGGCGCCATTTCGCGAATGACCTTGTCAAAGTCTCCACGCGTTATCGCTTTGCCATTTAACGTCGCGATTTTTATGCGGTCCTTGTCGGCGATATAACCACAAGAAGGGAGCGACAGCGCACCGTAAACCGTGACGACCAGACACGCCGCACCGCGCAATAGACACTTCGTTTGCACCAGAAGACTCCTTTACTTCGCATCCAACTCAGCGGGTCGACCCGTGGGATGGGCCAGAGTTTGCGGCGGTAGTTTAGCCCGCATTTCTCACCGCTTCAAAGTTCCGTGTTTCAATTTGAAGAGCATCAAGCGGGGAGAAATGCTCAAGAGAAAACCCGGAGGCCCACTGGAGAGGATTCATCACACGCGCACCATGTAACCAGAAAACATTTCCATAGACCTCATAAACCGCTGTGTTTCCTTCGGTTGATGGCCTTATTGCATGTGCGTGTGAAGAATCCGGGTTGGCGTCCGATGCGAAGCGGTGCCAAAAGGCGGGCGCGCGCGGCGCGGAGAAGATCCGGAAAGACTAGCTCGCTGCGGAAACGGCTGCTTTCAGATCCGCGAGATGGACGCGTTCAAGCCAGGATTTCGTGAGGGAACCCTCCGGGTTCAGGATGAAGGTGCCGGGAAGTTCGCCGGTCCACTTCGAGTCTTTCACGCCGAGGATTTCCACGAGGGAGTCCGGGTCCACTTCGTCGAGAACGTAGACGGGGAAGGGAATCTTTTGCTCCGCGACATAGGGTTTCACGGTATCGTCGATAGCATACATTGGGTCCGCGCTCAGGCTTAGAAAGGCGACCTTTTCCGGATCCCGCTCCCTGTAGAACTGCGCGAGCTCAGGCATTTCTTCGACGCACGGCACACAGAACGTCGCCCATACATTGATTACCAGCGTTTTGCCCTTCGCTTCGGCAACCAGCGCCTTCACTTTGTCGGCAGTACCGGGCGTAACCGAAGGGGCCGTGCTAGCGGGTGCGGCGGCTTCCACCGGCTGTGAAACCGGCGCAGGCGCGGCGGCTGCAGGTTCCGCCGTTGGCGCAGGGGCAGGTTGCGATCCGCACCCCGCGGCCATCACCAGAGACAAAAAAGAAAAAGCGGCGGTGCGCCGGAGGAATCGTCCTCCGGCGCACGCGCCAACTACGGTGAAAAAAGATCGCATCGACTGAGAATTAGCTGGCTTTGCGCTTGATGCCGCAACCGTACGCCTTATGCGACGGCTCCGATACCGGCTTGCCGGCGATCAATTCGTCGAGCGCGGCTTGCGTGAAGCTCTTGTAGCCCGAGTCGGTCATTTTCTTCTGGTTGTCGATTGCGCCGTGGTACGCAAGCTTGCCTTCTTTGTCGACAATATAGATTTCCGGCGTGCGCGTCGCGCCGAGCGCGTCTGCGTAGGCGTTGCCTTCGTCCTTGAGGATCGGGTAAGGCAGTTTCTTGCCGGTGTCATTGCCTTCCGTCGCGTACTTCGCGATTTCCGCCGTCGAGGTGTCTTTGTGCGAATCGATGCTGAAGAAGGCTACGCCTTTGCCGGCATATTCCTCGGCAAGCTTCGCGAACGCCGGTTCGGCGCCTTTGGAGTACGGGCAGTGTTGCGAAGTAAACGAGATGACCGCAATCTTGCCCTTCGCGCTGGAAAGCGTGTGCTCCTTGCCTTCGTAATCTTTCAATTTAAAGTCAGGCACGGCCTTGCCCACCTCAAGCGCAGGCGGAACATCCGCGTTTACCAATCCCGACGTCAGCGCAAAGGCGACGCCCGCGACGACTACCGCCGCTACCCCGATACGTCCAATCTTCATGACAGCTTCCTCCGGTTTACTTGCGCGTGCAGCGCAGTGTGTTGCTCTCTAAACAGGCACGTTAAACACCAAATGTTAGAAAATAGTGCCCGCTTCCGCTCTAATAACATCGCACCCGTCGAGCGGATTCCCACATCGTAGCGTAGAAGGAGAAGTAGCGCAAGCAGGCAGGTAATTTCCTTACACAAGCCGGCTTTTATGAGTATTTTGCGATACCCTCAGAATCGGATTTTCCAAATCACTTCGGGAAACTGCAGCCCCGAGTTCACCAGTGTTGTGGTTTTCATCTGGCATTTATTGATCCTCACGGGCATTCCCGCTTTTCGCGGAATGCCCGTGAGGATGGCAGGTTTTTGATACTGCTACTTCGCGTCGCGCACGTATATGTTCCGGAATTGGACGAGGCTGGAAGCATTGTTCCAGGTTTTGGTGGCTTCGTCGTAACCGCCGTGCAATTGGAGCGCGATCGGGCCTTTCTCGGGGATGCCGGGCAGCTGCGCGCCGTCGAGGACCTTCTCGCCGTTTAGAACTACCGTGAGCCGATCACTTTTCATGGTGATGTGGAAGGTGTTCCATTCGCCGACGGGCTTATCCGCGTTTTTCTTCGGTGTGACGCCCGCCCGCACTTCCGCGGGTTGTTTATCGTCCATGCGGTAGCCGTAAACCTCTCCGGAGCCGACCGGCCAGCACCAGATGTTTACCTGGGCTTTGCTCGTGCCCCGGAGATAGATGCCGGAGTCCGCGTTTGGCGTCGCGACAGTGACGTCTTTTCCTTCGGCGTCTTTCTTGTGCAGGCCGGAAGGCAGTACGACAGGCACGTCATAGGAACCCTCGGTGCGTTTGATCTTCCATTCGCAGTAGAGTTCAAAATCGCCGAACTCGCCTTCGCTCCAAAGACTCGTTTCGCCCTTACGCCCTGTCTTGGGATCGCAATCAATGGTGCCATCCACAACACTCCAGCAGTCCGCCGCGACTTCTGGCACTTTCCATCCGGAGAGATCTTTTCCGTTGAAGATGGAGATCCAGCCTTCGCCGGGAGGCGGTGCGGCAAACGCGGTGATTTGGGTTAGCGCGAGGGCCGCGCAGCATATGAGCAATCGTTTCATGAGTGAGATTCTCCGTGTTTGCTTATCTTCGCAGATGAGCATGTTGTGTATTCAGATTTAATTGCATTCCGCTACAAGGGGGCCGGCGAGTTCCTTGAGGAAGAACAGGCGGCCTGGCAGCGTGGGCATGAAGGTGCTCGGAATCCAAGGCGTGGGGGCGTGATGCAAGGTCGCCCACAACGACATGCCCTGCCACATCATGCCGCGGCCCAACGAGCCATCTGCCCCGCCGATGATACGATCTGACTTCAGGAACAGGCCCGGGCCGATTGTGTTTGCGGTGGTCGGCACGAGGGTGGTCCTGCTTTTGAAGCTGGTGATTGCGTTCTGCTCGATCGTGAGCGGGTGCAATTGCGCGCCGAGGCGGAACTCCGCTTTCTTCCACGCATCGACCGTCTTGTACTCCGCGGCAAAGTGCGGTTCCCAAAACGCAATGTGGCAGACGCGGCCAATGCCAAATACGGTGATGAGGCGCGCGCCTTTTTTCTTCAGCGCGCGAATCCGATCGCCGAACGCGGGGAGCGAATTCTTCGTAGCGAAATGACGCTGCCCTTTCGGGACGGTGAGTTTGCCGAGGGGCCCGTAAAAAGCCTGCTCCATTGCGTTTTGAAAGGCACCGGGATCGTTTGCGGGGAGCGTATTGCCCTTGGGATCGCTCCACTCGTCCATGTTGAAGCCGTGCACATGTTTGCAGTCGACGTTCCATTCCTTGAGGAAGTACACGGCCCATTTGTACATCCCCATGGGCCCAACGGGAAGTATGAACGCGATTGGCTTTTTCTTGAGTTTTGCGTTGCGAATTTCGAGGGCGATTTCGTGGCCCATCATGATGTCGAAATCCGCGAGCGAATCGCAGGGGATCGGCTCAAACTTTTTGTTCCACCATTTTTCCGGTTTCACAATGGACTCGGGCGCGCGCGCGCAGAGATCATCGAGTTTCTTCAGATCCCAGCCCTTCGGGAAGAAGTTTTCGAGAAGCGATCCGCGCAGTGTGGTCATCAGGTTGATTGCCATGGATAAGTACCTTTCCGCTTATTCTTCGGCGTCGTCCAGATCGGCGTCTCTCTGCCAGATCTCGAAGCCTTCATAGATGTTTGCCATGCCGATGTATAAATCGTCGTCTACAGCGAGCATGTTGCGCGCGCCGTAGTTGTAGGGATCGCCGAGGCCGTCGGTAAAGACGGTATGCCAGGTAATGCCATCGTGCGAACGGTAAAGATCGCCGCCAATGCCGAGTTGTCCGCTGATGAAGGTGGGGCGGCGCTTGACGCCTCCCTGAAAATTCTCGATGGCTTTGCCGCCAAGGTTGGCGCCTGGTATTTCGAAATCGGTGGAGAGAAACGTGAGAAGTTGTTCTATGGATTCGGGGAACTCATCTATCGCGTATTGAATAATCGAAGTTTGATCCCATGTGCCGACGAAAAGCTGGCCGCGGTACTCGACCATCGACCAGATGTAGGCGTTCTGCGGCTTGTCAAAACCCGAATTGAGGCCGGAGATCGAATCAGGCCCGATCACGACTTCGAGATTGTCGTTGGTGTCGAGGCGCACGAGATCGGCGCCGCGCAGGATCGTTCCATCGCCGCTTGTGTTGATGCCGCCAAGGATCTGCGTGCCAAAGTAGATGTGATCTTTGAACACATAACTTGTGGCTGCCGCAAAGTTGCCGCGCCATCCGCCGCCGCCCTCGATAACGCGCTGAGGCGGGTTGCGGTCATTACCCTCCATCTTCCAGACCTCGAATCCGCGGAGAATGTTCGCGACAGAGACGTACAGGTGATCGTTGAAAGACGCCATCGTCCACACGCCGGCATTTGCGGGATCGCCGAAGCCGTCGTCGATGATCTGCCAAGATTCCGTGCCGTCGTGCGCCCAAACCTGGCTCGGAGAGCCGTCGCCGATTTCGCCGCCCGGCAATACGCCAAAGTAGAGCACGCGATTGTGGACGGCCATCGCGCGGATCGAACCACGATCGCCGTAGGACCACACCTTTTCCCAAGAGCCGGGTTCACCGGTTGCGCTGCGCCAGAGTGAAGGGTCCTGAGACATGCTGCCGGCGTATATGTAATTGGGGCCGCCTTTGGGCTTGTAGACCGTAAGCGAGCGGAACCCGGTCGTTTCGAATAGGGGACCCTGCTCGTAATTGCGAATGTCGAGCACGCTTTGCCAGGTGGTTGAGCTGATATCGG
>ERZ761602.5623-NODE-5623-length-14680-cov-4.682188_pt1 | contig 14680 bp, 9 predicted proteins | sample MGYA00512165_ERZ761602 | MGnify/ENA primary metagenome ERZ761602 (study PRJEB28899, sample SAMN02445085) | bioreactor sludge metagenome | biome: EBPR sludge; isolation source: Thorneside wastewater treatment plant | place: Australia: Brisbane, Thorneside...
GCTCGCACGCGTCGCGGGGTTCCTCGTCGCCTGAGCGCCTCGCCGAGCGTCGATGCTTCGTCGGCCGCTGACCCGGCCGACCGAGATGCTTCGGCTCGATGATTCGCTTCGAGGATTCGACGCCGGACGGCGGACGCTCGCATGACATCGAGTCACTCCGTGGGTCCGCCATCTCCGAGAGCGTCGATTCTTTCCCCATTCTGCGCGAATGCGCGCACCCTTCGATTCGATGTTCGGTCGCCCTTCGGCGTGCCGATCAATCCGAAGGGGGTGCCTCGTGGGTGACAAGAATCCGAAGCAGAAGACGAAGCAAGGCGCGCAGAAGCAAGCCGTGAAGGACGCGAAGGTCGCGCAGGCGAAGGCGGCGGCGCCGGTCTCGGGCGCGAAGGACGCGGGCAAGAAGAAGTGAGCTTTCCTCGCGCGTGATGGGCGATCGGGAGGATCCTGACGCCCGTCGCGCGAGCGAAGTGCGCGCCACCTGCAAGAGACGGAGCTGGTAGAGTCCGCTCGTGGTGGTTCGGCGATCGGAAGCGCCGCTCGGGATGAGCGGTGGGGGCGCGTTTCCGCGTCCGGTGCGGGGCTTCGCGGGACGTCGTGCCGAGCTCGACCGGATGCTCTCGCACCTCGACGAGGACGTGGTCTTCCTCGTCTACGGGGTCGGCGGCATCGGCAAGACCGAGCTCGTCTACCGACTCATGGCCGAGGTGCGTGAGCGCCCCGAGTGGTGTGACACGATCCCGGTCCACCTCGAGCTGCGCGCGGGAGAGACGACGACGCGTGCGCTCGCCGAGCTCCTCGCCACGATCGGCGCGCCCCCCGAGCCTCGCAGCGGGCAGCCGACGGAGGTCGCGCACCTCACCGAGCAGCTCGCGCTCCTCGCGCGCGTGCTGGACGAGCGCCCACACCTCGTCTTCCTCGACGACGTCCATCATCTGCCGCCGGAGCCCGTCGCGGAGGCGCTCGCACACTTCTCGCGCCACGTGCGGCGGAGCCGAGTGTTCGTGGCGTCGCGGCGCGAGATTCGGCTGCGACCCGACGCGGAGCCGCCGATCGTGACCACGCTCGGTCCGCTCGACGCGAAAGCCGCGACCGAGATGATGGAGGCGCTGGCGACGCGCCTGCAGGTCGAGCCGCCCGAGCCGGGCGTGCTGATGCGCTCGACCCACGGCAGCCCCTTCCACATCCGCCGGCTACTCGTCGGCTCGTCGGGCGACGACGCGCTCGGGCGCTCACTCGACGATCTCGGCGCGACGGCGCGACGCGCGCTCGTGTTGGCCGCCATCGCGCCGCATCGGCCGGCGGTCCGTGTGCTCTCGCAGCTCTTCGGCGGTCTGCGGCGCACGGAAGCGGACGAGGCGGCGCCGACGGACGACGTGGCGCCGCACGAGTCGGCGCCGGTGAGCGAAGCGGCTGCAGCAGACGACACTGGGGAGTCGCTGCGCGAGCTCGAGCGGCGCTTCCTCGCCGACGTGAAGGATGGGCGGCTCGTGGTGCACGATCTCGTGCGCGAAGAGCTGCTCCGCGCGATCGACGACGAGGAGCTTCGCGCGGGGCGTCTGGACGCGGCCGCGTGCTGCATCGCGGAGCTCGAGCGTGGAGGTAGCCTGCTGCACGCGGTCGACGCCATGGGCCTCGCGATCGCGGCGGGGCGGCCGGAGCAGGCATGGGCGTGGGTCGAGCGTTGGCACTCGAAGCTCGCGGCGGTGGGGAGCGACCACCTCTTGCTCGAGCCGCTCGATCGACTGCGCGACGCGCTCCCCGATCGGCGCGTGAGCATCGACCTCTGGCTCGCGCGCTGCCTCGTGCGCGCGTCGCTCATCGAGCGCGCGGACGAAGTGCTCGCGCGCGTGGGGGAGGCGCAAGCGCCCCTCGAACGAACCCGATTCTTCGCGCTCTCCGGCGAGATTGCCCAGCGACGCGGTGATCTCGCGAGGGCTGAGGCCTGCTTCGCGCGCGCGATCGAGACGGCTCCCGACGACGCCTCGAGGTTTCAAGCGCGCTTGCAGACCGCGATCGTCGCCTCGTACGGAGGCGAGGGCGAGCGCGCTCGACACGTCGTCGACGAAGCGCTCGCGGCGCTGCCGGCACCCACGCCCGCACAACGCGCGCGCGGACGCTGGGCGCGCACGCTCTCGTGGCTCTTCGACGAGCGCTTCGAACGCGCCGCGGAGGAGACGGCGCGCGCACGCGACGAGCTCTCGTCGACCGGCCTCGCCGATCTCGTGAACCAGCTCGCCATGCTGGAGACGCTCGCGGCGGTGGGCATGGACGACATGGTGCTCGCGCGCGCGGCGGTGCGTCGGATCGACGTCGCGGGCCTTCGTCGTCGCGTGGCCTCGCTCTACCGCGCGATCGTCCGACACGCGGACGGGGAGCCGCGCGAGGCGAGCGCCGAGCTGCTGGAAGCGCACGCCGAGCTCGCGGCGTCGGGTGACGGAACCAACGCCTACCTCGCGGCGCACTTCGGGGCGGCGGCGCTCGCGGAGAGCGGGCGGCTCGGGGAGGCGCTCGTGCTCTCGGAGCGGTCGATCGAGCTCGCGCGCGCGGCGGGGCTTCGGAGCTTCGTGTGGCGCTCGCTCGCCCAGCGTGCGCTGCTCGCCGCCGAGTCGATGCAGACCGTGCTCGCGCACCGCCTCGCGGACGAGGTGCTCGGGAGCCCGGAGGCGCGCCCTCGCTCGCGCGCGAACGCGCACTGCGCGCACGCCCACGCGTACACGATCGAAGGTGACGTCGCGACCGCGCTGGAGCACATCGCGCAGGCGCGGCGGGAGATCCCGGGGCTCGATCGCGCACGCGCGGCGCTCGACGTCGAGCACGCGGCGGTGGAGCTCGTGGGCGGCAACCTCGACGTGGCGATCGCGTGCGCGGAGCGCGTGACCGGAGCGCTCTCGGAGAGAGGCAGCTCGCGGGCGGACGCGACCTCGGTCGCGCGTCCGTACGACGCCGCACGAGCGCATCTGGTGCTCGCGGCGTCCTACGTCGCGCGCGCGCGCAAGACGGATCTCGTGCTCGCAGAAGGAACCTTGGCGGCGGCGCGCGGGCTGGCGGATCGCGGCGGCATGCGCGCGGTCGGCGTCGGCGTCGCGATCGTGGCGGCCGCGCTCGCGCGACGAACGCACCGTGGCCGCGCGCCGGAGGAGGTGCTCGACGCCGCGTTGCGCGAGCTCGATCCAGAGCACGCGACGGTGTACGCGAGCATCCTGCGCGCCGCGATCGACGGCGCCGCCGCGGCGATCGCGCCGGGAGCGGTCGCGCTGCTCGCGCACCTCGGGCTCGCGGACTCGGTGGAGTGTTACCTGGTCGATCGCGCGGGGCGCCGGGCCGCGACGCGCCACGACGTCGCGCGCGAACGGACGCGGCGCGAGCTGCTCGTCGACGAGCTCGATGGAACGATCGTCGCGCGCCGCGGCGAGGTCGAGATCCCGGGGCGTGCGTTGCAGTGCGCGCTTCTGTCGGTGCTCATCCGAGCGCGCGGCGCACCCGTCGAGCCGGGCGCCCTCTACACGCAGGTGTGGGGCGCGAGCGAGTACCACCCGCTTCAGCACCGCAACACGCTCTACGTCGCGATCAACCGACTGCGGAAGAGCCTGCAGGAGGCGCTGCCGGGCCGTGAGATCGTCGAGCGCGCGGGCGGCGGCTGGCGCATCGCGGACGGCATCGACGCGTGCGTGGCGGTGTCCACGCGGCCGAACGCCGCGCGCGAGTGACGGTGACGCACGCGACCCCGTCACGGGAACGATGCGCGCATCGTCCACCGCGCTCGTGCGAGCACCGACGTTCGACAGACGATGTAAGAACCACGCGTCGAGGGCGCGGTAGAGCGTCGGCACACTCGCACGGCCCGCTCGACGGGACGCCCTCGCTGGCACCCGGTTCGTCCCTCCCACGACCCAGCACCCCAGCACGGCCGTCCCCCGAGCGGGCCGCACGGGTGCTCACGCAGCTCGCGCTCGGGCGGTGTGCGCGTTCAGGCTTTCGCGTCCGCCCAGCTGGCGCCGTGGCCGACGTCGACCACGAGCGGCACGTCGAGCGCGAGCGCGTTCTCCATGCAGCGCCGCACGATCGCCTCCACGCGATCGACTTCTTCGGGGGGGCACTCGAAGAGCAGCTCGTCGTGGATCTGCAAGAGCATCTCGGCCTGCACGCCTTCGTCGACGAAAGCCTTCGCGACGTCGAGCATCGCCAGCTTGCAGAGGTCGGCCGCGGAGCCTTGGATCGGCGTGTTGGTCGCGATGCGCTCGCCGTACGAGCGTTCGGTCGGGTCGCGGCTCGAGAGCTCCGGCACGTAGCGGCGCCGGTTCATCAGCGTCTCGACGTACCCCTTCGCGTGGGCCTCCGCGACCGTCGCGTCGAGCCAGCGTCGCACGCCCGCGTAGGCCTCGAAGTAGCGGTCGATGAGCAGCTTCGCTTCCTTGCGCGGCAGATCGAGCGACTGCGCGAGCGCGGTCGCGCCTTGGCCGTAGATGGTCGCGAAGTTCACGGTCTTGCCGACGTTCCGCTGCGTCGGGGTCACGTCCTTCGCGGCCACGCCGTAGATCTGGCTCGCGGTGCGCCGGTGCACGTCGATGCCTTCGCGGAACGCTTCGAGCAGGAGCGTGTCCTGTGTGACGTGCGCGAGGATGCGCAGCTCGATTTGGCTCCAGTCCGCGCTGATGAGCACCCAACCTTCGCGCGGCACGAAGGCTTCGCGGATGCGCTTGCCGTCGTCGGTGCGGATGGGCGTGCGCTGGAGATCCGGATCGGTGGTGATCAGGCGACCGGACGCGCCCACCGTCTGCTGGATGCGGCAGTGGATGCGGCCGTCGTCCGCGATCGCCTCGCGGAGCACGCGTGTGTAGGTGTTCACGAGCTTCGCGAGCGCGCGCCACCGGAGGATCTGCGCGACGATCGCGTGTTTCGGGGCGAGCCGCTCGAGCACGTCGGCCGCGGTCGAGTAGCCGGTCTTCGTGCGCTTGAGCACCGGCAGCTTCAGCTCGTCGAAGAGCACCTCTCCGAGCTGCTTCGCGCTCCCGAGGTTGAAGGTGCGCCCCGCGAGCTGGTGCACGTCCTTCTCGACCTCGTCACGGCGCGCCTCGAACTCGCGGCCGAGCGCTTCGAGCACCGCGCCGTCTGCGCCGATGCCGACCCGCTGCATGCGCGCGAGCACACGTGAGAGCGGCAGCTCGATCTCGTCGAGGTAGCGGCGCTGGCCCTCTTGCTCGACGAGATGCTCGAGCACCGGCCAGAGCTCGGCCACCGCGGCCGCGAGGTGCGCGGCGTAGGGCGCGAGCTTTTCGAGCGACACCTCCGCGAGTGGAATCTTCGCGCTGCCTTTGCCACGCACGGAGTCCTCGCCGACCAAGGTTCGCTGCAGGTGGCGGCGGACGAGTTGGTCGAGGCGATGTGGGATGTCGCGGGTCGGATCGATCAGAAACGACGCGAGCCGCGTGTCGCCGACCACACCTTCGAGCGAGAGGCCGTGACGCTCCAGGATCGTCAGCGTGTCCCGCAGATCGTGGGTGATCTTGCGTTTGTCGGGATCGGCGAGCCAACGCTTGGCGGCGTCGTTCAAGCGACCCGCGGGCACGTAGCGCGCGCTCTCGCCGCCGTCCGAGAGCGGCGCGAAGGCGACACCGACGAGGGCGCCGTGCACGGGCGAGGGCTCTCCCGATACGCTGGACCCTTCTTCGGCGTCGGCGTCACTCGCGTCGGAGCTCGCGCCGGCGGAGAAGAGCGGCACGAGCGCCGCCGCGTCGAGCGCCAGGAAGTACGCGTCGACGTCGTCCGCTTCCAGCGCGCCGAGATCCGCGTCCGCGACCTGCGCCTTCGCGTCGTCGCCGCTCAGGAGCGAGAAGAACTCGAGCTCGCGGTAGAGCGCGTCGACCGCCGTCGGGTCCGGATCGGGCACCCGCAGGTCGTCGAGCCCGACCGAGAGCGGCACGTGGGTGTCGATGGTCACGAGGTCGAGCGAGAGGCGCGCGTCGTCCGCGTGCTCGATCAGGCGCTCCTTGGTCTTGCCTTTGAGCTCGTGCGCGTGCGCGAGGATGCCCTCGAGATCTCCGAATTGATCGAGGAGCTGGATCGCGGTCTTCGGCCCGATTCCGGGCACGCCGGGGACGTTGTCGATCTTGTCCCCGGTGAGCGCGAGCAGGTCGCGAAAACGTTCGGGTCGCACGCCCCACTTCTTTCGCACGAGCTCGGGGTCGTACGAGACGTCTTTCATGGTGTCGACCATGCGGACGGTGTCGCTGACGAGCTGCGCGAAGTCCTTGTCGCTGCTGACGACGTGCACCTCGTGGCCCGCCTCCGTGGCGAGGCGCGTGAGCGTGCCGATCACGTCGTCCGCTTCGAAGCCCGGCACCTCCAGCATCGGGAAACGTTGTGTCTCGACCAAGCGCCGGATCCACGGGATCTGTTGGCGCAGCTCGCTCGGCATCGAGGGGCGCTGCGCCTTGTACTTGGGGTACTTCTCGTCGCGAAAGGTCCGTCCGGGCGCGTCGAAGATCACCGCGCCGAACGCGGGCTTCTTTCCGGCGAAGATCTTCCGGAACATCAGCGCGAAGCCGTACGTCGCGTTGGTCGGCACGCCGCCGCTGGTCGCGAAGGTGCTCGGGATCGCGAAGAAGGCGCGGAAGACGAGGGCGCTTCCGTCGACCAGGATCACGCGTTCTTTGGCCACGCCGGGACGGTACACCGAGCTTGGAGTCAGGGGTGACCGCCGAGCGTGTGGGCGTGCTGCTCACGGTGTCGGCGGCTGCTACTGTCGCGCCGCCATGACGACGCTCCCCCGCACCCTAGTCCAACGCATCGAGCACTGGGCGACCACCAAGCCGAACGTGCCCGCGATCCACGGCAAGAAGAGCGGGCGTTGGGTCTCGCTCACGTGGGCCGAGTACTGGCGGAACGTGCGTGACGTCGCGAAGGCGCTCATCGCGCTCGGGCATCAGCCGGGCGAGTGCGTCGCGATCTGCGGCGCAAACCAGCCGGAGTGGGTGCAGTACCAGTTCGGCATCCAAGCCGCGCGTGGTGTGCCGGCGCCGATCTACGGCAACGCGACGACGGCGCAGATGGGCTACATCGTGAAGGACTCCGCGGCGAAGCTCGCGGTGGTCGACGGCGTCGAGCCGCTCCGCAAGCTGCTCGACGGAGAGCGCGACGGGCTCTTCGCGCCGGTGTCGAAGGTCCTCTTCTTCGATCGGTTCGAGATTCCGGCCGAGCTCGCGGCGCGCCTGGGGGATCGCGGGATGAGCTTCGACGAGGTGCTCGCCCTCGGCCGCGCGCAGGACGACGGAGCGGTGAAGGCGCGGCTCGAGGCGCTCGATCCGAACGAGACCTGCATCCTCATCTACACCTCCGGCACCACCGGACAGCCGAAGGGCGTCGAGATCAGCGCGGCGGGGCAGCTGGTGATCGGCGAAGGCACGCGCGACTTCGCGCCGCAGTTCTACGACGGAAGCGCGGAGTACCACGCGATCAGCTACCTGCCGCTCTCGCACCAAGCCGAGCAGCTCCTGACCAACGTCGTGAGCTTGCAGGTCGGCGGGCAGGTCTACTTCTGCCCCGAGATCACGCAGGTGCGCGACTACCTCGCGGAGGTTCGCCCGACGGTGTTCCTCGGCGTGCCGCGCGTGTGGGAGAAGTTCGAGGCGGCCCTGCGCGGTCGGCTCGGGCAGGCCACCGGCTTCAAGGCGAAGCTCGCGAAGTGGGCGATGGACACCGAGATGTCCTGCTTCGAGCAGCAGGTGGAGCGTGGGGTTCCCGCGCGGAGCTACCAGCCGCTGCGTCGGCGCGTGGCGGCCAAGCTCGTGACCAACAAGGTCAAGACGGCCCTCGGGCTCGACCGGCTGGAGATCGCGATCACCGGCTCGGCGCCCATGAGCCCGGAGACGCAGCGTTTCTTCGCGTCGCTCGGCATCACCGTCTTCGAGGTCTACGGGATGACGGAGAACAGCGGCGCGGTGACGATCAGCGATCCGCTCAAACCACGTTTCGGCACCGTGGGTAAGCCATTCCGTGGGGTTCAGGTGCGCATCGGGCCGGACGACGAGATTCAAGTCAAAGGCCCGAACAACGTCAAGGGCTATCGCGGTCTGCCGGAGGAGTCGGCCGCGCTCTACACCGAGGACGGCTGGCTCCGCACGGGCGACGCAGGCGCGCTCGACGCCGAAGGCAACGTGAAGATCACCGGACGCCTCAAGGAGATCCTCATCACCGGAGGCGGCAAGAACGTCGCCCCCATCGAGCTCGAGTTCTACCTGACGAGCATCGTGGGGGTCGGGCAGGCCGTGGTGGTCGGCGATGGAAAACCGTATTTGAGCGCGCTGCTCGCGCTCGATCCGGAGAACCTCGGTCCGCTCGCGGAAGCGGCGGGGGTGCCGAAGGCGACGATGGCGGAGCTCGCCGCGAACCCGAAGGTGAATGCGCACCTCGAGCGTGAGGTGCAGGCGAAGTGCAACGCGAAGGTCGCGCGGTACCAGAGCATCAAGAAGATCACCGTGCTCCCCAAGGAGCTCACGGTCGAAGGCGGCGAGCTCACGCCCTCGATGAAGATTCGGCGCAAGCCGATCGATCAGAAGTACGCGGCCGAGATCGAGGCGATGTACGAGGGCGGTACGCTCAACACGCCCGACGCCCACGCGTGAGCGTCGCCCCGTAGCCCGTCACTCTTCGTGGCGTTCGAGCCACTCGACGTCCGCGAGGTCCTTCAAGCGTCCCGAGGCGCGCTTGTTCTTCAGCAACGCGGCTCGGCCGATCACGCGAACCCGCCGTCCTTCGACGTCGATCGTTCGTGCGTCCCGCGCGGCTTCCTCGAACGTCACGCCATCGATCGTGGTCAGGACCTCGATGAGGTTCGGCTTCTCGCCCATCCGATAGCCGAGTCCGGGACTCGCGAACCAGGACGACTCGACGCCGTGCGCTCCGAGCGGCGCGCCAAACTCGAGGAGCGCGTTCATCACGCGCGGCGCGTTCTCGGGCGTTGCGTGTACGAAGACGTCGAGATCGTCCGTGCCGCGAACGTGCCCGTGTGCGGCAAGCGCCCAACCACCGATGAGCAGGAACTCGACTTCGTGGTCGCTCAGCGCGACCAAGAAGTCCGTGAAGTCGGGACCGAAGGACGTCATGGCTTTCGCTCGATGCGAAAGACCTCGCCCGGCCACTGCGCGCGTGGCAGGCGAACGACGGGCCCATGCGCGAGCTCCCACTGCGCGATCACGAGTGCTCGGAGGCGAGCCACGCGTATCTCGGGCGTCGCGTCGTCGTGTAGGGCCGGCTTCGGCGTCCCGAGTGAGACCACTTCGCCGGTCCAAGTTGCCCGTCGTCGCGCCGCCCGTTCTTCTCGGTCGCGCTCTTCGCTCATCTCGCGATGGATTCTACCACGCGGCCGCGGGCCTCACTCGGGTCGCGCCGCCGTGCGCACCTGGAAGAAGAGCTCCGGTGTCTTGCGGCGGTCGATCGCGCCCGCGACCTCCGACCGGAGGAAGCCGTGCATCTCTCCGAGCATCTGATGCGCCGCGTCGACGTCGGTGCCGGACGGCACCTCGATCACCACGAGCAGCCGCGACGCGTCGGGCGCCGGCGTCACCTCGGCGACGTAGGCGCCCGTGAGACGACCGTCCGTGCTCTCCGCGAGCACCATGTCGATCGTGCGGCGGACCTCGCCCGCCACCTGCATGTCCTTGCGCGACGAGCCGCCGCGTCTTCCACCGCTTTTACGAGATTTCAATCCCAAATCCTTGCTTCGTGCTCGTGCTCTTCAACGGGCCGAGAGCCCCAAGTTCTCGCGCATCCGCGCCTGCGGCTCTTCGAGGTTCGGCTCGAAGGGCACCCCGCGGATCACGTCGCACGCCTCGATGTAGCGGCGCGAGGCTTCGATGCGGATCTCGTCCGGGATCGCGGGGGAGGGTCCGTCGCCGGAGTAGCCGACCTGCTTGAGCCAGCGGCGCACGTACTCCTTGTCGAAGGACTCCGGGTCCTCGCCCGCCTCGAAGCGCTCCGCGTACGACTTCGCGTACCAGTAGCGGCTCGAGTCCGGCGTGTGGATCTCGTCGATGAGGACGATGCGCCCGTCCTTCGTCTTTCCCATCTCGTACTTGGTGTCGACGAGCAGGAGCCCGCGCTCCGCGCACACCTTCTGGCCGTGCGCGAACACCGCCTGCGCGAGCTCGGCCGCCGCGTCGAAGTCGCGCGCGGTGATCTTCCCGCTCGCGAGCAGCTCCTCACGCGAGACGCTCACGTCGTGGTCACCCTTGTCCGCCTTGGTGCTCGGCGTGAGGATCGCCGCCGGCAGCTTCTCGTGCTTGCGCAGCCCGTCGGGCAGTCGGTGTCCGCAGAAGACGCGATCGCCACGCTCGTAGTGCGTCCAGATGCTCGTGGAGGTCACGCCGGTGACGTACGCGCGCATCACGAGCTCGACCGGAAGCGGCTCGCACTCCACCGCGACCATCACGTTCGGATCCGGCACGTCGACGACGTGGTTGTCCGCGAGGTGCTTCGTCTCCTCGAACCACCACGCTGCGAGCTGGTTCAGCACCTGACCCTTGAAGGGTAGGGTGCCGAGCACACGATCGAAGGCGCTGATGCGGTCGGTGACGACGAGCACGCGCCGCCCGTCCTTGCTGTAGTTGTCGCGGACCTTGCCTTCGTACTTCGTGCCGAGCTCGGGCAGGTCGCTGCCCTCGACCACGAGCGAGAGACCACGACGGAGGGTTTCTTCGGAGACGGTCATGCGTTGTCGGTGCTCATCGGAGGGCGGTGAGTGGGTCGGCGCAGCGGCGGTGTCAACGGTGCGGGACGAACGAAAACGAGTGCGATCGATCGCGACGTGTGCGCATCACGCGCCCGCGAGGGCGCGCTCCACGATGGCGTCCACGTGCGCGAGCGCGTGATCGAGATCGAATTGCGCGTCGATGATCTCGCCCGAGAGCCGTGCCGCGACGTCCGGATCGCGCTTCAAGAAGTCGCGGAAGGCGCCCTCGCCGGCGAACGCGCGCATCGCGTTGCGCTGCACGAGCACGTAGGCCTCTTGGCGTCCGAGGCCGGTGCCGACGAGCGCGAGCAGGACACCCTCGCTCGCCCAGAGGCCGCCGGTGCGCTCGAGGTTCGCGAGTAGCTTCTCCGGGTAGACCACGAGGTCGCGGATCACGCTGGTGCAGCGGTCGATCATGAACGCGAGCGTCGCGGTCGCGTCCGGTACGAACATGCGCTCCACGCTGGAGTGGCTGATGTCGCGCTCGTGCCAGAGCGAGACGTTCTCGAGCGCGGGCGCGGCGGCCGCACGCACGATGCGCGCGAGCCCGCAGAGGTTCTCGGTGAGCACCGGGTTGCGCTTGTGAGGCATCGCGGACGAGCCCTTCTGCCCGACCTTGAAGTGCTCCTCCGCCTCGCCGACCTCGGTGCGCTGCCAGTGGCGCACGTTCGTCGCGAAGCGCTCGATGCCGGCCGCGATCACCGCGAGCACCGAGTGGAACATCGCGTGCCGATCGCGCGCCACGATCTGCGTCGACACCGTCTCCGGTCGAAGCCCGAGCTTCGCGAGCGCCTCCTTCTCGATGTCGAGCGTGAGGTGCGCGTAGCTGCCGACCGCGCCCGCGATCTTGCCGACCGCGATCTCGTCACGAACCGCGAGGAGGCGATCGCGCCCGCGACGCAGCTCCGCGTAGTGTCCGGCGAGGATGAGCCCGAAGCTCACCGGCTCGGCGTGGATGCCGTGGCTGCGACCCATCGCCGGCGTGCGTCGGTGCTCCTCGATGCGCGCGCGAAACGCGGCGAGCAGACCGTCCATGCGCGTCAGCAACGAGTCGGTCGCTTCGACCATCAAGAGCGCGAGCGAGGTGTCGAGCACGTCGCTCGAGGTCATGCCGCGGTGCAGCCAGCGCGCCGGCTCACCCGCGAGCTCTTCCACGTGCGTGAGGAACGCGATCACGTCGTGGCGCGTGACGCGTTCGATCTCGTCGATGCGGTCGGGATCGAGCGCGACGCGGAAGGGACGCACCTTGGCGGCGGTCCCTTCGGGCACGAGGCCCGCGCGCTCCATCGCCTCGCACGCGGCGAGCTCCACGTCGAACCACGCCTCGAAGCGCCGCTTCGGGCTCCAGAGGGCGTCGAGATCCTTCGGCGTATAGCGGGGAATCATGGCGCCGCCTTCCTAGGCCGCGCGTGGTGGGGGGGCAACGCGGCGCCGTGTCGTTTCCCTCGCTCGGGCACCGTGATGGTCTTTCGCGCGCGGATGTCTCGACGGCCCCGCGCCCGCCCCGCGCCACCGGCCCGCGTGCGAGAGCCCAGCCGACACGGAGCGCGCGAGCTGTGGCATCCTACGTCCGTGCTCCAGGCCACCGTCCGGCAAGAAGTCCACATCGTCCGCGAGGTCTTGGAGGGGGCGTTCTCGCCCGAGCTCGCGACGCAGTTGATGTTCGAGGCGCTGCAGGCGGTCGGCGACGTGCCGACCTCGGCGGAGTCGGTGCTGAAGTTCTGCCGCGGGCCGCTCGCGCAGATCGTGGAGGACGTGGTCGGTCAGGACGCGCGCGCGGCGGTGCTCGTGCGGCTCGAGCAGGTGCTCGTGAAGGGCGACATGACCGGCACCGACATCCCGATCGACGTCGACCTCGACGCCGAGCCGTCGCTGACGATGGTGATGCCGACGGTGTGGCGCGAGCCGGTGTCGGTGCTCGTGGTGTCGAGCACGGGCGACTTCGGGCAGCGGCTCCACGCCGCGCTCGGCGCGTCGCGCGTGACGGTGGCGACGGTCGACGGCGAGATGGACGTGCGCAAGGGCGTGTTCCAGATGAGCCCGCTGCTCGTGGTGGTGGACGCGACGGCGGCCCCGCAGATGGAGCGCGGCGCGATCGCGGCGGCGTTCCGGGGGCTCCCGGACAACGTGCTGCCGGTCGTCTGGGGCGCGGAGACCGAGTACGGCGACGGGCTCGCCAACGCGATGCGCGCCGCGGGAGTGCACGCGGCGATCAGCCTGCGCTACGGCGAGGGCATCCCCGCGTTCCTCGATCTGGTGCTGGCGCGCTATCAGCCGTGACCGCTCGTGGCGGTTCGCCCGTGGCTTCGTCGGCCGCAGCAACGTCGTCGTGGGCTCGTCGTTCGCCGAGGTGGGCGCTATAGAACCCGTCCGTGGCGCGAACGAAGCAGCGTACCGACCGCAGCGGACGGTCCTCCGAGCGGCATCCGGCCCCGTCGGAGCATCGGCGCGCGCCGCGTGGGGATCTGCTCGGCGCGCAGCGCGACCGGCTCCGCGACGAGGTCGGAACGATCGTCCGCGAGGCGCCCGATGCGGTGTGTCTGCTCTACCCGAGCCCCTACGCGGCCGGGATGTCGTCGCTCGGCTTCCAGACGATCTACCGCACGGTGAACGAGACGCCGGGGCGCGCTGCCCATCGCGCGTTCCTTCCCGACGACGTCGACGCGTGGCGTGGCTCACGCCTGCCGCTGCTCACGTACGAGACGGAGCAACCGGTCGGCAGCTACCGCGTGATCGGCGTCTCCGTCGCGTACGAGCTCGAGCTCGCAGGGCTGGTTCAGGCGCTGGAGCTCGCGAGCATCCCGGTGCTCGCCGAGGAGCGCGACGAGCGTCACCCCTTCGTGCTCGCCGGCGGTCCGCTGACCTTCAGCAACCCGCTCCCGCTCGCGCCCTTCGCCGATGCGATCTTGATGGGCGAGGCCGACGAGACGGTGCACCGCGCGCTCGACGTGATCTTCGCGTGCCGCTCGAAGGCGGACGCCCTCGTCGCGCTCGCGCGTGAGATCCCGAGCTGTTTCGTGCCGGCGATCCACGGCGACGAGATGCCGGCCATCGCGCGCGCGGACGACACGATCCTCCCCGCGCGCTCACAGATCGTCACGCCGCACACCGAGCTGCGCGACATGTTCCTCATCGAGCCGGAGCGCGGCTGTCATCGCGGCTGCACCTACTGCGTGATGCGTCGCTCGACGAACGGCGGCATGCGCACGGTGAGCATGGAGCGGCTGCTCGAGCTGGTGCCGAGCCACGTCAAGCGGGTCGGCCTCGTGGGGGCTGCGACCACGGATCACCCGGACATCGCGGAGATCGTGGAGAGCCTCGCGGATCGTGGGCTCGAGGTCGGGCTCTCGTCGCTGCGCGCGGACCGTTTGAACGATCGGCTCATGGGGGCGCTCGCGCGAGCCGGTCATCGCATCCTCACGACCGCGTCCGACGGCGCGAGCCAACGACTGCGCGACAAGATCCAGCGACGTTCTCGGTCCGACGTGCTCGTGCGTGCGGCGGAGCTCGCCCGCAAGCACGGCATGAAGCGGATGAAGCTCTACATGATGGTCGGGCTGCCGGACGAGAACGACGACGACATCGACGAGCTGATCGGGTTCTCGCTCGAGCTCTCGCGCATCATCCCGCTCTCGCTCGGCATCGCGCCGTTCTGCGCGAAGCGGAACACCCCGCTCGACGGTGAGCCCTACGCGGGGATCGAGGTCGTGGAGCATCGGCTGGATCGGCTGCGTCGCGGCGTGAAGGGCAAGGTCGACCTGCGAGCGACGAGCGCGCGGTGGGCCTGGATCGAGTACGTGCTCGCGCAGGGCGGGGTCGCCGAGGGGCGCGCGGTGATCGACGCGGTCCACGCGGGCGGGCGGTTCCGCGACTGGAAGGACGCGTTCGAGGCGATGCCCGTGGATCGCCCGAGACGGACGATCGTACGGCCGGGTGAGCGCATCGATCGTGCGC
>ERZ761602.5624-NODE-5624-length-14680-cov-3.970667_pt1 | contig 14680 bp, 14 predicted proteins | sample MGYA00512165_ERZ761602 | MGnify/ENA primary metagenome ERZ761602 (study PRJEB28899, sample SAMN02445085) | bioreactor sludge metagenome | biome: EBPR sludge; isolation source: Thorneside wastewater treatment plant | place: Australia: Brisbane, Thorneside...
TGGCGGCCCGTGCCGTTGCGCCCGCCTTGCGGAAAATCCATGAATCGCTCGCGGAACAGTTTGCTGCGCGGGCTGAAGAGGCCAAGGATCAGGCCGCTTAGCTAGCCCTATTGCTCTAGGGCTGAATGTCGATCCGCTACACGATCCGATACACGTGCCCGCTGCCTGCATCGCGCACCATGTCGATGCGCGCGCCGTCCCAATGATAGTCGAGATGCCGCCCTTGCCGCGGCAGGGGCGCGCGGTCTGGGTAGAACAGGCCCACGCAGGTGCCCGCCGCGCGGCGCACGCTTGGATAGATGACGCCTTCGGATCCTGCCGCCCTCAGCCGCATACCGAGCGCCTGGCCGGGGCCGTAATCGTCTGGAGAAAGCACGGCCTCGGCGCCGCTGCGCAGATCGTGAAGCGGCGCCGAAACGTCGAGCACGATCTCCCGGAACTGCGAGGTCCAGCCCGGCGGCTCGGCGGTTGCGGCCATGAAGCGCGCGTGGTGGTGCGCCGTTTCGAACAGCGCCGTTTCGAAGCTGTCGCCGATGTAGAGGACGCCGTAGCGCCCGTCGCTGAACCGGCTCGGCCGGTCGGTGCTGATGTGCGTGAAGGGCGCCATCAGATAGCTCGCGCCCGGCCCGGAAACACGCCGCGTCGGCGGCACGAGGTCGATCGTGCCGATGGTGGCCATCAGGCGCGGGTTGGTCTTCTGCTCTGCCGCGATCAGCAGCGGCCAGTCGGCGGGGTCGGCAATGTCCTCGAACAGGTCGATCGGCGGCCAGGCGCTGCGGATGATCCGCACCGCGCCTTTCCAGTCTACCTCCGCGACCGGAATCGCTGCATCATTCACCATCCGCCCCGCTCGGCATCGAGGTAGCGGCGCACGCGCATCAGATCGGTGAGTTCGCCGCCAAGCATGATGTCGAGCGCGCTCTCACCCCCGAAGACAATGCTCGGCGCCTTTACCCATGCGTAGCTGCGATGCGGTTCGCGGAAGATGATGCGCAGCGCCTTGTGGATGCCCATCAGGTTGGAAAGCCGCGCCTTGCCGTCGCGGCCCATGCGGCCCGGGCCTTCCGACTTCCATCGGCGGTAGGTGCGAAGCGGCAGGTCGAGCAGCGTTGCGGCTGCCTCGTCCGTGATTTCCCACGCGCGAAACAGATTCAGCGCGGCGCGGAACATAGCCGCGCCTTCCGCATCGGTGATGGGTGCGGGGCGAAACACCTGCGGGGCGGTGTCGACAAGCTGGAGCGAGGGGGTCACGGCGTCTCCTTTTGGCATCATATAATTCATATGATGCCATTTGGCAACCGTAACGGATCAGGGATTGCGGCCGGTCACCACCCATGCCGCGCCGTCGATAACGACACCATCATCATCGAGCCGGGATTCGAGCGCTGCACGTACTGCAGCCATGGCCTTCTCGTGCATGTCCGCAGGCTTGTCCGCGAGCAGGCGCGGCACCGGTCCGATCTGCGTCATGTAATCGAGTGCGTCGTCGAGTGCCGCCTCTCTGTCCGCGCCGATGCCGTAGATGAGCGGCGCGTCGAACGGCTGGATTTCGATATCGATGAAACCGGCGTCATCGAGAATGCCCTGAAGCCGGGCGCGGTTGCCGAACGCGTAGGGGCCGGGCGCTTCGGGGTTCGATTCCGGGATCGGCACGATGTCGCGCAGCGCTGCGATCGGCAGCTTCGCCCAGTCGTTTTCCGCTGCGCTGCGCCAGCAGACGAAGGCAAGGCGTCCGCCGGGTTTCAGCGCGGCGCGCATGTGGCGGAATGCTTCCGTCGGCGCGTCGAAGAACATCACGCCGAAGCGGGAAAAGAGCAGGTCGAAGGCGGCGGCGGGCAGGGCGGCGCGGCCCGCGTCCTCCAGCCTGAAGTCGATCGGCAGCGCTGCGGCCGCGGCGCGTTCTCGTGCACGCACGATGAGCGGCTCCGAGATGTCGATACCCACAATGCCGCCGCCAGGCTGTACGCCTGCGGCAAGCGCCAGCGTCGTGACACCTGCGCCGCAGCCGATATCGAGCACCGCCTCGCCCGGTTTCGCGGCCGCCGCCGCCAGCGCCGCGTCGCCGTAAGGCGCGAGGATGCGGTCGAGCCGTTCCTGATTATCCACCCAGCGCGCGCCGGTTGCGCCGTTCCAGTCGTCGATTTGGGGTGCGTTCGTCATGAACCGGTTTCTATCCTATTTGAGAATCGCTCTCAATAAGAAAAACAGGCTCGCCAGACTCATGCCGAACGGGCCTCCGAGTATTGATAGTGCTCGGAAAATCCCGTTCTGCGATGATGTGCGAACCCCAAACATGGGTCGCCAACTGGGCCGGGCGGTTTGTTCGGCCCAATTGTTTGTCGGCAATCTTCCCTAGCTCGTCGCGGTTTCCGTCACCGGCACAAGCTTGATCTCGACGCGGCGGTTCTGCGCGCGGCCCGTTTCGCTGTCGTTGCTGGCGATCGGCTGGCTTTCGCCCATGCCCTGTGTCGCGATGCGCGCGCGCAGCACGCCGTTCGAAGACAGATAGGTAGCGACGCTGTCCGCACGGCGCTGCGAGAGCGTCATGTTGTAGGCGTCGGAACCCGTCGAATCGGTGTGGCCGACCACGTCGACGAAGGTCTTCTCATACTGCGAGAGCACGCGCGCCACCTCGTTCAGCGTCGGCTGGAACTGCGCGTTGACGAGCGCCGAGTCGACGTCGAACGTCACCTTCGAAGGCATGTTGAGCACGATTTCGTCGCCCTGGCGCACGACGTCGATGCCCGTGCCCGCGGTCTTCTCGCGCAGTTCCTTCTCCTGCTTGTCCATGTAGGCGCCGACCGCTGCGCCCGCGAGCGCGCCGATGCCGGTGCCGACCAGAACTTCGGTGCGATTGCGCTTGCCGCCGATGATCGCTCCAAGGCCGGCACCCGCGCCCGCGCCGAGCGCGGCGCCGATCGCGGTCTTCGAGATTTCCTTTTTGCCGGTTTCCGGGTTGGTCACGCAGGCCGTCGTCAGCAGCAGGGCCGTGGCCCCGGTGGCTGCAATCAGTTTCGCTCGGATAGACATAAGCCCCTGATCTCCATTTCCGTTTGCGCCGCAAATACGCGGGAAGCCGCGTGCTTGTTCCAACAGCAGTTCAGATTAACGCGCGCTGAGCAGACCGTTCAGATCAAAAAACCGGCGCATCATCGCCGCCACCTGATCCATCACTTCGAACTGCAGCATATGGCCCGATCCCGTCACCTGCGCGGTCGCGATGCGGCGGTTCAGCTTCGAAAGGTCCGAAAGCCGGTTCATCGTCCGCTCGACGGTGATGACGAGAGTCGGCACCGAAAGCGCCGCGAACGCCGACGGGCCGTCCCAGTTCCAGATTGCGTCCCAGCCTGCGCATGCGACATCGGGATCGCTGGCAGCCTGCGTGTCGGCAAGTGCGCGCACGGCCTCCGCATCGGTCGGCGCGATCATCATGCCGCCCGAAAAACGGCGCATCAACGCGGGGAAGTCGTCCGTCGTCGCAAGGTCCGTCTTCATCCGGTCCCGCCCCGCGAAGGCCGCTTCCATTGGCTGGATCGCCGCCGGATCGAGCAGCACGGCGGCCATCACGCGCTCCGGTGCGCGCGCTGCGGCTTCCACTACAATCTGCGCGCCCATCGAATGGCCTACCCAGATCGCGCGCTCAGGCATCGCCGCCAGCACGGCGTCCGTCTGTGCCGGGATCGCATAGTCGCCCGTCTTCGGGCTCGCGCCGTGGCCGGGGAGGTCCGGCATCACCGTCTTCTGCGCCGGGAACGCGTCCGCGACGGGCTGCATGGCGCGGTGGTCGCAGGTCCAGCCGTGGACGAGCGCGAGCGCCGGTTCCTTGCCCTCGCGCGTAACGACATTCAGCATTGCGATCCTTTCCCCCAAGTCCGGGCTTCAAATGCCTGTTTCCGCCGTATAAGGAAAGGTGATCATGCAACCTTTCCCCTGGTCCGACGTCGGGATCATCTTGGTTCTCATTGCTTTGAACGGCGTGTTCGCCATGTCGGAGATGTCTGTCGTCTCCTCGCGAAGGGCACGACTGCAGGCCATGGTGAACGCCGGAAAGTCCGGCTCGCGCATCGCGCTGTCGCTCCACGACGAACCCTCGCGCTTTCTCTCCACCGTGCAGATCGGCATCACGCTCGTCGGCATCATCGCGGGCGCCTATTCGGGCGCGACGCTCGGCGGGCCGGTGGCGGAGAGGCTCCATGCGCTCGGCGTGCCGGAGCGGCTGTCCGGCGAGGCCGGGATTGTGCTCGTCGTCTCGCTGATCACCTATTTGTCGCTCACGGTGGGCGAACTGGTGCCGAAGCAGCTCGCGCTGCGCAGCCCGGAACGCATCGCCGTGCTGATCGCGGCGCCGATGTCGGTGCTCTCGCGCGTTACCGCGCCGCTCGTCTGGGTGCTCGAGCGGTCGACGAAGACGCTGCTGCGGCTGTTCGGCGCGGCAGCGGAAAACGCCGATCATGTTACCGCCGAGGAACTCCACCTCATCGTCTCCGAAGCGACCAACGCCGGGGTGATCGAGGAGAGCGAGCGCCAGATGATCAGCGGTGTCATGCGCCTTGCCAACCGCTCGGTGCGGGCGGTGATGACGCCGCGCACCGAAATCGATTGGCTCGATATCGAGTCCGACGAGGCCGAGCTTCGCGCCGAACTGATCGCGACCCCGCACACGCGCCTGCCGGTGGCCGAAGGCTCTGTCGACCGGATCGTCGGCGTCGTGCAGGCGCGCGATGTCGTGGCCGCGATCCTCGACGGGCGCCCGCTCGATCTTAAGGCACTGCTCCGGCCCGCGCCCGTCGTCCCGGATGCGATGGATGCGGCGGACGCGCTCGAAGTCTTGCGGCGAGCCGACGTACCGATCGCGCTCGTTCACGACGAATACGGCCATTTCGAAGGCATTCTCACCCCCGCCGATCTGCTCGCAGCGATCGCGGGCGCGTTCAAATCCGATCTCGACGAGGGCAGCGAGCCCGACGCTGTGGAGCGCGCCGACGGCAGCTGGCTGCTCGCCGGCTCGATGCCCGCCGACGAGATGGCTGAAACGCTCGGCACCCGGCTTCCGGCCGACCGAGACTACCAGACCGTCGCCGGCTTCGCGCTCAGCGTGCTCACGCACCTGCCCGAAATCGGCGAGACCTTCGCTTACGACGGCTGGCGCTTCGAGATCGTCGACATGGACGGCCGCAAGATCGACCGCCTTCTCGCGGTGCCAGCGGCGAACCCCGAACCCTAACGCTGCGCCCTCAGCGCCGCCACTTCGGTTTCCAGCCGGTGCAGCGTATCGATCACCGCCATGTCGAGCTTTTCGTGAAGCCGCAGGATTTCCAGCTCGGCGCGCAGGTTCACCTCATAATCGAGCCGCGCGGCGAGCCGGTCTTTGTCCGCCTGCCGGTTCTGGCTCATCATGATGACGGGCGCCTGGATGGCGGCGAGCGTCGATAGCATCAGGTTGAGAAAGATGTAGGGGTAAGGGTCGAAGGCAAGGCCCAGTTCCTTGAGGATCCCACTGTTCAGCAGCATCCAGCCGAACAGAATAATCGCGAACGCGATGATGAACCCCCACGAGCCGCCGACCTCGGCGACACGGTCCGCCAGCCGATCTCCGACTGTTGCGTCCTCTTCGGCGAGCAGGCCCGCATCGCGGCTGATCGGCGTTCGCTTCGAAACATGTTCGAGAACGCGCTTTTCGTGGTGCCCGAGATCTTCCGGCGCGCTGCCGAGCAGGCGCTTCGAAACTTCCGTGATATCGATGATCGGACGCATGGGACGGCCTCTTGCTGGTTCGCGCGGACTTTAGAAAACGCCGAGCCCACGATCCATCCCCCGCAATCAGGCGGCGAGCACGCCCCAGCGGCCTTCCCAGCCTTGGAGGCCCCAATCCTCGGGGTTTTCGGAGGAAACGATCGCGTCGCCACCGGCATCCGTCAGCAGGTTCACATCCTGCGGGGCGATCGACGTCTGCCTTGCGATCGAGAAGAAGATGCGCACGACGGGCCGGGTGAGATCCGCCGGGTTGATGTCGGTGACGACCGCAAGATGCTCCGAACGCAGGCGCACGACGGTGCCGACGGGATAGATCCCGACGCTGCGGATGAACGCGGTGAGGATGTCGGGATCGAAATGGCCGCGCGAGCCGAACATCGTCTTCAGCGCCATGTTCGGCACCCATGCCTCCTTGTAGGGGCGGTTGGATGTGAGCGCGTCGTAGACGTCGCAAACCGCGCCCATGCGCGCGACCAGCGTGATCTGGCTGCCTTTCAGCCGTTTCGGATAGCCCGTTCCGTTGATCCGTTCGTGATGATGGAGGCACACGTCGAACGCCATTTCGGGCACGTCGCGGCTCTGCGAAAGCAGGTGGTGGCCGCGTTCGGTGTGCGTCTTCATGATCGAATATTCGGCGCTGGTGAGATCGCCGGGCTTGCCCAGCACTTCCGCCGGCATCGCCATCTTGCCGATGTCGTGCAGCAGCCCCGCGACCCCGGCATCGCGCAGCGAGTCCCTGTCGAAGCCGCCGACTTCGCGGCCAAGATTGATCATCAGCGCCGCCACCGCCACCGAATGGACGTACGTATATTCGTCCTTGGATTTCAGCCGGAGGATGCTGGTCAGCGCCGATTGGTTGCGCGCGATCGACGCGGCGATCTCGTCCACCAGCGGCACCAGCATTTCCGCTTCCACGATGCGGCCGAGCCGCGCCTGATCGTAAAGCTCCGTCATCACGAGCTTGGCGTTCTCGGCAATGCGGCTCGCCCGCCCGAACTCCTCGGCAAGGCTGCAGGGTCCGTCCGCCGGCTCCGTTGCCGATGGCGCCGGGCCGGGCGCGTGCAGAGGGACAACAACCGTGGCTTCCGGCGGCGCCTCTTCAGCGATCGGCGGTGCAGCCTGAGGAGGCCCCACGTCTTCCACTGCCTCTTCCACTGCCTCTTCCGCTGCGACCGGCACCGCTTTCGGCGGTTGATCGACGTCGATGCCGCGCTCCGTATCGATCACCACGGCATCGGCGCGGCTCGTGCGCAGCGCCGCCACATCGTCGGCTTCGGTCAGCAGGAATCCGGCCTTCATGAAGGGATGCGAAAACCACGACCCCTCGATCGCATGAATGAACATGCCGGACCTGATCTGGTCGCGCCGAATTCGCTTTAACACCCGCAATCCCTGTTCTCTTTCAGACGCAGCCTGCGCCTTGCCCCGAACAGCTTATGGCACACCAGCCTTGAACGAGACGCTGACGGTTAAGGTTAACATCTTCGTAAATCTCGCGAATTCTTCGCTGCGTTCATGGACTTGCATCTAAGCAAGGTAGGCTGGCATTGTCGGCGACTTGTCGTGAGGAGTGTCTACGAATGCGTAATGTTGTTGCTGCGGTGTTGCTTGCAGGTTTTCTTGGGACAACGGCAGCCGAAGCGCGCCCGGTCGCCTTTGCCGATCGTGCGCCCGCTGGCAGCGCGGCGATCGTTCTGCCGCTTGCTGCAAAAGAGGATCTGGCTGTGCGCGGCGCTTCGCTCGATGCCGCGGCCCGGGATGCCATCGGCCGTGCGCTCGATGCCGCGGCGTTCGACTACAAGGCGAAATCGGCGCTCGTCCTGCGCGGCATCGGCGCCTGGCAACAGATCGTCGTCATCGGTGCAAAGGATGGGGTGACACCTGCCGGGCTTCAGGACATCGGAGGCCTTGCCGCACGGGAGACGGGATCGGCGGACGGTCCTGTGGCGCTTCTCGCCGCAGGCCTCGCGCCGGGCGTGGCGGATGCCGCCGCCAATCTCGCCATCGGCGCGGACCTCGGCGGCTACAGCTTCGATCGCTACAAGGCGCCTTCCGCAAAGCCGCGCGCGGCGGGCCGGGATGCGCCGCTCACCGTGGTCGGCGCAGCCGGTGCGGAAAGCTACGCCGGGCAGGGCAGGGCGCTTGTCGAGGGCGTTACGCTCACGCGCGATCTCGTCAGCGAGCCCTCGAACGTCAAATACCCCGAAGTGTTCGTGGAGCGCGTGCGCGAAGCGTTCAAGGGCGTCGCCAGGGTGCGGATCGAGGCGCTTGGCGTGCCGGAGATGGAAAAGCTCGGCATGGGCGCGATCCTAAGCGTCGGCAAAGGCTCGCCGCGCCCGCCGCGGATGCTGATCGTCGACTATCGCGGCGGCGGCAGCGAGGCGCCGATCGTGCTCGCGGGCAAGGGCATCACCTTCGATTCGGGTGGCATTTCGCTGAAGCCCGGCGCGGGCATGTGGCGGATGCGGACGGACATGGCCGGCGCCGCCGCGGTTGTCGGCACTGCGCTGTCGCTTGCGAAGAGCGGCGCGCCCGTCAACGTCGTGGCTGTTGCCGCACTGGCGGAAAATATGCCCGACGGCGGCGCGACGCGCCCGGGCGATGTCGTGAAAGCCTACAACGGCAAGACGATCGAGGTGACGAACACCGATGCCGAAGGCCGTGTCGTGCTCGCCGACGCCGTCTCCTATGCGGACGCGCGCTACAGCCCGGCGGCGATCGTCGATATCGCAACGCTCACCGGCGCGGTCGGCGGCGCACTCGGAGACGAGTATGCCGGGCTCTTCAGCCGCCACGACGCACTCGCCGCGCAGCTCACGGCGGCGGGCAAGGCGGTCGGCGAACCGCTCTGGCAACTGCCGCTCAATCCCGTCTACGCCGAAACGATGAAATCGGGCGTTGCCGATATTCTGAACTCGGCCGAAGGCGGCAGGCCGGGCGCGGGCCTCGGCGCGTACTTCATCGGCGCGTTCGTGAAACCCGAAACGCCGTGGGCGCATCTCGATGTCGCCTACACGGTCTGGACGGACAAGGGCCAGCCCAAGGCGCCGAAGGGCGCGGTGGGTTACGGCGTGCAGCTGCTCGACAGCTTCGTGCGCAACTGGAAGCCCGTGTCGCGTGCGGCTGGTGACGGCGGACGCTGATCGTTGGGGGCGGCCGGTAACGGTCGCCCCATTCTAGTGGGCGTGTGGATTCAGCTCAGGGCGAGGCGAATCGGCAGGTTCAAGGTGGCTGCGAGGGACCCATCCTGCGCGCCCGCTTGGGGCACGGCACATCACCCAGCCATGGGTTTCGTTTAAGGCTTCCAGTACATCGCCTGCCGCGCAGTCCAGTTCGACTGCCGTGTAATCACTGCCCGCGATTGAGCCTTCCGGGCCCGCGGCGATCAGCGAATCCGGCACCCAGCCCTCTTTTCCCGCCGCGCTGCGCGCCCACAGCCAGCGGTGGCCTTCCCAGATATCTTCCTTGCCGCTCAACACGATGCATTCTCCCGCGCCGACTGCGATGGGATCGCTGTAGACCGTCGTCCAGTTCTTGATGACGCGGTAACGCATCTGGCGCTGTCTAGCGCATCGCCTTTTCCGCCTGCGTCCACGCGAGCTTCGCAAGCGGCACCAGCCGTTCGCTCATCGCGGCGGCGTGGGCGTTGGAGGCGGTGCCGCGAATGTACCGCCCCTTGATGCCGTGGATGATCGCGGCAAGGCGGAACATGTTGAAAGCGACATAGAAATCGAGATTGGGAATGCCGCTGCGTCCCGTGCGGCGGCAATAGGCCTCGACATATTCGGCCTCGCTCGGAATACCGAGCGCCACCAGATCCTTGCCGACAAGGCCCGCTGTTTCTTCCGGCGGCATCCGGTACATCATCAGGTGATAAGTGAAGTCGGCGAGCGGGTGGCCGAGCGTCGAAAGCTCCCAGTCCAGCACCGCAAGCACTTTGGGCTCGGTGGGGTGGAAGATCATGTTGTCGGCGCGGTAGTCACCGTGGACGACGCTCGTCTCGTCACCCGGCGGGATGTTCGCGGGCAGCCATTCGCACAGCCGGTCCATCTCCTCGAAATGCCCGGCCAGTTCGTCGTCCTTGTATTGTCCGGCCCAGCGCCCGATCTGGCGGGCGAAATAGTTGCCGGGCTTGCCGAAATCGCCAAGGCCGATCGCTTCGGGGTCGAAATTGTGCAGGTCGGCGATGGTCTTGTTCATCGCATCGAAGTGCGCGGCGCGGCTTGTGGGGGATTCGTCAGGGAAAGACGTGTCCCACACCACGCGCCCGTCAACGCAGTCCATCACGTAGAACCACGTGCCGATCACGTCCTCGTCGATGCAGAGCCCATAGGTGCGCGCAACGGGAAAGCCCTGCGCATAGAGCGCGCTGATCACGCGGTACTCGCGGTCGACGGCGTGCGCGGATTTCAGCAGTTGCCCCGGCGGCTTGCGGCGCATCACGTAGTTCTTCGCGGGTGTCACCAGCTTGTAGGTCGGGTTGGACTGGCCGCCCTTGAACTGCTCGACCGTCAGCGGGCCTTTGTAGCCCTCCACATTGGCCTGCATCCATTCCGCGAGGCGCCCCTCGTCGAATCGATGCTGATCGCGCACGGCCTGCGTTCCGGAGAACTGCTCCTGCTTGTCGCTCACGCCGTCTATTCCTCCCGCGCTATGGCTCTCCAGCCGATATCTGACCTGTAGAAGCCTTCCGGCCACCTGATCTTTTCGGCAGCCGCATAAGCGCGGTCGCGCGCCTCGCGTACGGTGTGCCCGGTGGCGGTGACGTTGAGCACGCGGCCGCCGTTCGCAATCAATCGGCCTTCACTGTTCCGCGCCGTGCCTGCGTGGAAGATGACGACGCCTTCGCCCGCAGCCGTCTCGGTGCCTTCGATCACCGTGCCCTTCTTCGGCGTACCCGGATAGCCCTCGGCCGCCATCACCAGCGTCAGCGCGGGGGCATCATGCCATTGGACACTGACGTGTTCGAGCCCGCCGTCCACCGCCGCGAGCAGCACGGGCACGATGTCCGATTTCATGCGCAGCATCAGCACCTGGCATTCCGGGTCGCCGAAGCGCGCATTGTACTCGATGAGCTGGGGGCCGGTTTCGGTCAGCATCAGTCCCGCGTAGAGCACGCCCACATAAGGGATGCCGTCCGCCGCCATCGTGTCCACCGTGGGCTGCACGATCTCGCGCATCACCTGCGCTTCGAGTTCGGGCGTCAGCACGGGCGCGGGCGAGTAGGCGCCCATGCCGCCGGTGTTCGGCCCGGTGTCGCCGTCGCCGACGCGCTTGTGGTCCTGCGCGGAGGCGAGGGGGAGGGCGGTTTTCCCGTCGACCAGCGCGAAGAAGCTGGCTTCTTCGCCAGTGAGGTATTCTTCGATCACCACCTCGGCACCCGCTGCGCCGAAGCTGCCGCTGAACATGTCGTCGATGGCGGCGTCCGCCTCGCGGCGCGTTTCGGCGATGATGACGCCCTTGCCCGCCGCGAGCCCGTCCGCCTTGATGACGATGGGAAGTCCACGCGTCGCCGCATAGGCCTTCGCCGCGCCCGCGTCGGTGAACCGCTCATAAGCGGCGGTTGAGATACCCGCGCGCTTGCACAGGTCTTTCGTGAAGCCCTTGGAGCCTTCGAGTTGCGCGGCCTTCGCGGTCGGGCCGAACGCCTTGATGCCCGCCGCCGTCAGCGCATCAACCAGTCCCTCGACGAGCGGTTGCTCCGGCCCCACGACGACAAGGCCAACGGTGTTCGTGCGGCAGAAGTCGATCACGGCCGCATGATCCGCGGTGTTCAGCGGCACGCATTCGCAGACCTGCGCGATTCCAGCGTTGCCGGGTGTGCACCACAGCGTGTCGCACAGCGGCGACTGGGTGATTTTCCAGGCGAGCGCGTGTTCGCGGCCGCCGCTTCCGATAAGGAGGATGTTCATGGCCGGGCCTTGTAGAGCGTGCGCGGAGCGCTTAGCAACGCCTGATGGACGCCCCCGACAACGCCCATGAATTCACCGTCTCCGAACTCTCCTCGGCGCTGAAGCGCAGCATCGAGGATCAATTCGGCAATGTGCGTCTGCGCGGCGAGATTTCGGGCTGGAAAGTGCCCGCCTCCGGCCACGCCTATTTCGCGCTGAAGGATGATGCGGCGCTCATTGATGCGGTGATGTGGAAGGGAGGGCGCGCGCGCCTTAATTTCCGACCCGAAGACGGCATGGAGGTGGTCGCCACCGGCCGTCTCACCACCTATCCGGGCCGCTCCAAGTACCAGATCGTCGTCGAATCGCTGGAACTGGCCGGCGAGGGCGCGCTCCTCGCGATGATCGAGCGGCGCAAGGCCATGCTCGCCGCCGAGGGGTTGTTCGCGCCCGAGCGCAAGCGGCCGATTCCCTGGCTGCCGGAGCTGATCGGCGTCGTCACATCGCCCACGGGTGCGGTGATCCGCGACATCCTCCACCGTCTCGGTGACCGTTTCCCGCGTGACGTGCTGGTCTGGCCGGTGAAGGTGCAGGGCGACGGTGCGGCGGACGAGGTCGCCGCGGCGATCCGCGGCTTCAACGCCATGCCGCGCCGCCCGGACGTGATCATCGTTGCGCGCGGCGGCGGCTCGATCGAAGACCTGATGGCCTTCAACGAGGAAATCGTCGTGCGCGCCGCCGCTGCGTCCGAAATCCCGCTTATCAGTGCCGTCGGCCACGAAACCGACACCACACTCATCGATTTCGCCTCGGATCGCCGCGCGCCGACGCCCACCGCCGCCGCCGAACTCGCCGTCCCCGTCCGCGCCGAGCTGGTTGCAGGCGTCTCGTCCTTCGCCGCCCGCCTCGACCGCTGCATCGCCTCGGCGACCGAGACGCGTGCGGAGCGCCTCCACCTCTGGTCCGCCCGCTTGCCCACGCCGACAGCGATTCTTGGCATGAAAACGCAGAGGCTGGACGATGTGGGCGAGCGCCTGCCGCGTGCGCTGCGCGCAGGGCTTCAGAAATGGCAGGGTCGCTATGATCGCACTGCTGAGCCGCTTCGCGCCGCGATGCGCAGCCGTATCGCGGAGGTGCGCCACGACCTCGGCGGCACTGCGGCGCGCCTGCGCCCGACATTGCTTGCCGGGCTGGCCCAGCGGGATGCCGATCGTGTCACATCGTGGGGGCGCCTGCTCGAGTCGCTGAATCCGCTCGCGATTCTCTCGCGGGGTTATGCCGTGGTGGCACGCCCGGACGGCAGCCTCGTTAAGAGTGCCGAAGACGCGCGGCGCGAGGTGCGCCTTGGCCTGCGTTTCGGCGATAGCCCCGACCCGGTGGAGGTTGTTGTGGGTGGAGGCGGCGGTAAGCCTCGCAAATCCACGCGCGAAAACGATGCACCCTTGCAGGCGAAGCTCCTGTAGGCGACATTATGCCCGCTATGCTCAAACTCGGTGAAGGCCGCCCGGCGCGGCTCCAGTATCTTTCCGGCTCCTACCGCGTGCTCCAGCAGGGCGACCACGTGACCTGTGCGGTCACCGGCACGCGCGTCCCGCTGCAGAACCTGCGCTACTGGAGCCACGAGCTTCAGGAAGCCTATGTCTCCGGCGAAGCCGCCGCCGCCCGTTATGCCGAAATGCGAGCGCTGGGCCGCCTCTAACGCTGCCTCGCCCGCACGGCTGCAAGACGATGAAATCATTGCCGGCCTTGGCGGTGCCAGCCGAGCGATGCGGCGCGCACGTTTCGATCCTGCCGCATTGTTGTCACAGGCCTTGCCGCCACGTTGTTGAACGGTAATAAAATTACAATTTTAGTGTCGTTTTCGTTACCTGTGTGCACTCACTGTTGCGTGATCATCACACCACCGGTTTGAAGCGATCGGGCCGTCTTTGACCTGCTTTACACTTCGACAACATTTCGGGACAAACGCATAAGTCCAAAATGGACTGCGTCGATACGTGTTTCGGCATCGGAAAGGGGACGACGGACCGAAACAAGGCCAATCCACACCGGTGCATTCATGCAACAGGTATCGACGACAAAACTGGGACAAACTGTTAAAGGACTGGGACGTGAACAACGCGAAAATTTCGCTTTATCGTCGTGCGCTGTACACAAGCAGCGTATTTGTCACTGCTGCAGCCATCGCTGCTCCGGCATTCGCACAGGAGCAGGAAGCCGCAGATGTCGTTGAAGAGACGATCGTCGTCACCGGGTCGCGCATTGTGCGGCCAAACATGGAGGCGAACAGCCCTATCACGGTGGTGACTGGTGCCGATACCATCAAGAACGCCGACATTACGCTCGACACCTTCCTTAATACGTTGCCGCAAGTGAACCCGGCGGGCACTAGCACGTCGAACAATCCCGGCAACGGTGGTCAGTCGAACGTCAACTTGCGTGGTCTTGGCGCGAACCGGAACCTCGTTCTCATCGATGGTCGCCGTCCAATGGCATCGGCATCCGACATGTCGGTTGATCTCAACACGATTCCGCAGCAGCTCATCGAGCGCATCGACGTCATCACTGGCGGTGCTGGCGCGACCTACGGTGCGGACGCTATCGCGGGCGTCGTCAACATTCGTCTCAAGGACGATTTCGAGGGTATCGATCTCCGCGCCAGCTATTCAAACTCCGTTCCGGAGACGGATGCGCGGGAATATCAGATCGGCGGCGTGATCGGCGGCAACTTTGCTGACGGCCGCGGCAACATCGCCTTCTCGGCCGAGTATTCGAAGCGTCAAGGCCTCATCAAAGCGCAGCGCGCTTTCGCGGAACAGGCAACGTCCACGACGGGTACGCCGCCGGTCGGTCGCTTTGTGGAGGCGAGTGCCAATCCGATTTCGCAGGCTTCGATCAACGCGCTGTTTGCGTCTTATGGCGTTGACGCGTCGCAGGCGCCAATCAGCGGTCTTAGCCAGATGCACTTCAACTCGGACGGTACGCTGTTTGGCGGCGGTATCTTCAACAGTCCGCTCGACGTGTCGAATTATCGC
>ERZ761602.5627-NODE-5627-length-14675-cov-4.738235_pt1 | contig 14675 bp, 8 predicted proteins | sample MGYA00512165_ERZ761602 | MGnify/ENA primary metagenome ERZ761602 (study PRJEB28899, sample SAMN02445085) | bioreactor sludge metagenome | biome: EBPR sludge; isolation source: Thorneside wastewater treatment plant | place: Australia: Brisbane, Thorneside...
TCGGAGTCGTCGTGCTCGGAGTCGTCGTGCTCGGAGTCGTCGTGCTCGGAGTCGTCGTGCTCGGAGTCGTGTCTGCCGTGGTGGTCGCGGGCTCCTCCGCCCACGCATCCAGCGCCACCATCGCGCCGAGCGCGGAGCCTATCGCGGCGAGAAGGCCGAGCCCGAGCCACGGCAGCCACTTCGGCACCGTGGGGCGAACCGGCGAGGACGACGTGCTCACGCGGATCGACGACTCGATCGGCGCGCTCGTCGGAACGGGGGGACCCGCGACGTCCGGGGTCGAGATCGGCTGGGTGTGCGCGCCGGGCGGCGTCCACTCCGCGCTCGACATCGCTCGTGTGCGCGGCGGTATCGCGGGCTCGCTCGCGAAGAGCGTCGGCGGCAGTGACGCGCGCGACGCCGCACGTAGACGCTCCGCCACCTCGCGGGCCCCGATCGTGCGGCGTTCGGGCTCCTTCTCCATCATCGCGCGAAGCAAAGCCGCCAGCGCGGGCGGGAAGCCTTCGAGGCGAGGCACCGGCGCGGTGAGGATCGCGTGCATGAGCGCCGCCGTGCTCGGAGCGTCGAACGGCAGCCGTCCGGCGAGCGTCTCGTAGATCACGATGCCGAGCGACCAGACGTCGGCGGCAGGGCTCGGGCGCGCGCCGGAGAAGCTCTCGGGCGCGATGTACGGCAGCGAGCCGAGCACCTGCTGCGACTGCGTGATCCGCGTGAGGAACGCGTCGTCGACGCTCGCCGCGAGGCCGAAGTCGAGGAGCTGCGCGCGGAGCGGACCGCGCGAGGGGAGACCGACGTTCGAGGGCTTCAAGTCGCGATGCACGAGCCCCGCCTCGTGCACGTCCGCGATGGCGTCCGCGACGTCGGCCAGGATCGGCAGCGCGTCCGCGGGAGCGAGCGAGGTCTCACGCTGCAGGCGCGTCTCGAGCGACTCGCCCGCGACGAGCTCCATCACGTACCAAGTGCCGACCACGGGATCGATGCCGAAGTCCGTGACCTGGGCGACGCGCGCCGAGCGCACCATCGCGAGGGCCCGCGCTTCGCGGCGGAAGCGCTGCTCGAGCTCGTCGTTGCGCGTGCCGAGGCGCAGGACCTTCAGCGCGAAGGGGCGCCCGAGATCGACGTGCTCGACCTCGTACACGGTGCCCATGCCGCCGCCACCGAGCTCCCGCACCACGCGGTAGCGCTCGCCGATGACTCGTCCGTCGAGGTGCACCGCCGACTGCATGAACGGGGCGGAGCATACGGGGCGTGAGCGCGCGTCGCACGTCCGTCTACCGCGTGGTCCGTTGTGGTGGCCGAGCCGGGCCGTGAGCTAACCTCCCGCAGGATGAAGGCCGGCGGGTACGCAGCCTCCGTTGCGTGCGGGTACGCGCTCGTCGCGGGCGGCTACATCGCGGTGTCGAGCCGCCTCGCGGCTGATGTCTCCGCGAGCGTCGAGGAGCTCGCGGCCTGGGAGACCACGAAGGGCTTCCTCTTCGTGGGAACGACCGCGCTCCTCCTCTTCGTCGGGACACGGTTTCTCTTCCGGAGGCTCACGCTCACGGAGCGGGACCTCGCGCGTGGGCACGAGGCTCTGCGCCTCGCCGAGCAGCGCGCGACGCCAGGGCTCCTCGCGGCCTCGATCGCACACGACCTCAACAACATGTTGACGGTGGCGAGCAGCGCGTCCGACGAGCTGCGGGCCGAAGGCGTGAACCCCACGTTGCTGGACGAGCTGGACGATGCCCTGCGACGTTCGGCGGAGCTCGCGCGCCGACTCAGCCGCACGGGTCGCGGCGAAGCGGGCCGGATCGCGGAGGACTCGGTCGGTGAGCTCGTCGCGGCGAGCCTCGATCTGCTCGGACACCTGCCCGCGGCGCGCGCGCGGCGCATGCGACTCGACGTGCGCGGCTCGACCCTTCGGCGCATCTACCCTTCGCTCGTCGAGCAGGTGCTGACGAACCTGATCGTCAACGCGCTGCAGGCCACGCGGGAAGGCGGAGCCGTCCTGGTCCGTGTGCTCGACGACGGGGACGTGGCTCGACTCGAAGTCCACGACGATGGACCAGGGTTCCCCGACGGACACGTGGTCGAGCCCTTCGTGACCACGAAGGAAGACGGGACCGGGCTCGGGCTCGTCTCGGTTCGAGCGTGCGCGCGGGCCCACGGCGGGACGTTGGAGGTCGGGCGCTCGGAGGAGCTCGGTGGCGCGCGCGTCTGCGTGAGCCTCGCGCGCGCGGTCGAGCTCGGATCGGGAGCGTGAGTCCGTCGCCGAAGCTTTCGTGAGCGGCCTTCGGGAAGAGGCAGCTCGGCGAGCCCACACGATTCCACGAGGCGATTGGACGCGGGGGGTGTGGGTTGGATGGCGTGCGGGGCTCAGCGTCCGGTGACGAGCTTCTTGTAGAGCACGGGGCCGAGGCTCTCGACCATCAGGTTCTCGACGATCGCCTCCACGCGCTCCCGGTCGGCCTCGGAGTCGTAGACGAAGCCGATGCCCATGCCGGGTCCCGGATCCACGCTGGCCGCCTCGTCGGCGGGGCGAACGATCCACTGCACCTTCCCGCGCAGCTCGAGCGGCGCGTCGAGCTTCGGGACCTGCAGCACGAACCGAAACTCCGTCCCGATCGGGAGCGGCTTGTCGGTGCGGATGAAGGTCCCGCCCTTGCTGATGTTGCGGGTGTAATCCGCGAAGAACGAGTTCAGACGCTTGTACTCGACCTTCAGCTCGATCGGCGCCCGAGGGCTCATGCGGCGTTCCGGCATTCTTGGGTTCGCGTCAGGTTTCCCACGTCATGTCACTTTGCGTCAAAAGGACGACGGGTCGGCGTTGTTCCACGTCCCGTGATCGCCTACCGTCCGACCCTCGCCCTCGTGCTCTCGACGCCCGAGGATGAGCCCGATCGTGGCCCCGACGTGGGCACCGAGCCCGACCGTGAGGGCCCGACGCGCTCGGGAACGTACGCGATCGACGGGGCCGACGACGAAGTTTGCGAAGGTCGCACCGACGAAGTCGACGCCAGCACCGACGAAGTCGACACCAGCACTGACGAAGTCGACACCAGCACCGACGAAGTCGACACCCACGCGAACGGCGAAGACATCCGGGGGAGTTTCGGGGAAGTGACGGAGCAGGAGGAGTCGGACTGGCTGGAGCGCGCCCGTGGTGGCGACGCGGGAGCCTACGGTCGGCTCGTCCGCGCCCACCAGCGACGCGTCCACGCGACCGCGCTCCAGATGCTCGGCGATCGCGGTGAGGCGGAGGACGCGACCCAAGAGACCTTCCTCCGCGCGTGGCGCGCGCTCGATCGTTTCGACGGTCGCTCGAAGCTCTCGACCTGGCTCTACCGCATCTGCGTGAACGTCTGCTTGAACGCGATCCGTCGTCGCAAGCGGCGCGCGAGCTCGGACCTCGACGATCCGCGTGTGCCCGAGCCCACCGCGGATCCGACCCAGGGCCGCACCGATCCGGCGGCCGCGCTGGAGACCGATCAGACGGAGCGTCGCCTCGCCGCAGCGCTCGAGTCGCTCTCTCCGACGTTGCGGAGCGCGGTGGTGCTCGTGTTGCTCCAAGGCATGCCGCACAAGGAAGCTGCGGACGTGCTCGGGTGCCCGGAAGGTACGGTGGCGTGGCGCATCCACGAGGCGCGGCGACGCCTGCGGCTCGCGCTCGACGACCTGCGCGACGACGCACCTTCGGTGGCCGAAGGAGGGAGGCGCTCGTGAGCGACACCACGAAGCTCCGCGCGATCCAAGAGGCGCTCGACGCACAGCGCCCGCTCGAGCTCGATGCGCTCGACGACGCGACGCGCGAGTCGGCGGAGCAGCTCGCACGGGTCGACGCGTGGCTGCGCACGCGCGCCTCGTCTCCGGCGTTCGCGCCGTCCGAGCTGGACGATCCCGAAGCGTTCGCCGCGCGCATCGAAGCGCGGCTCGGCGAATCGTTCGACGACGACTTCGATCCGCTCGCTGCGCCCGACTTCGCCGACTTCTCGACGGGGTCGGCGGGGTCAGCCGCCGACTTCTTGGCGGGGTCGGCGGGGTCAGCCGCCGACTTCGGGGACGTCGAGGACGTCGGGGACGTCGGTGAGGAGCTCGAGGCCTCGAACGTGGTCTCGATCGCGAAGGCCCGCGCCGCCGCGTCGGCGGCGTCGCCCGCGCCTTCCGTCGTGGACGCTTCGACCTCGCTGAGCGGTGGGTTCGCGCCCGCGCCCGCGGCCTCCGCTCCGGTCGCGGCGAAGGTCGAACGCTCGACGGGCTCATCCGGCACGGGCTCGTCCAGCACCGGACGTGGCTCGTTCGGACGATGGTTCGCCTCGGCCGCGGTGGTCTTGCTCGCAGCGACCGGCAGCTTCGTCGCCTTCCGCAGCGCATCGAGCCCCGACGCCGCGGAGGTCGCGGCCGCGCCTGCCGCTTCTTCTTCCACCGTTGCGGCGGCGGAGGGGTTCGCACCCCCACCCGGCGCAGCACCCACCGAGCCGACCACACGCTTCGCGATCGAGGCGGAGGTCGCCGAAGAGGCGCCCACGGATCGACGACGCGCCGAGAACGCGCAGGCGCTCGGCGGAGCGCTCCGCGAGGGCGCGGTGGGAGGCGCGGCGACGGGGGCGTCGTTCGAAGGCACGCCCGACACGACCGCGCTCGAACCGCCGCGAGAGCAGGTCGCGCGCGCGCGGCCGGCCACCCGCGCGACCTCCACGCCCATGCCTTCGATGGCGGAGCGTGGCGCGGCGGACATCTGGGCTCCTGCCGCCCCCGCAGCGGCCGCGCCCACGATGTCGGCGCCCACGACCGCGGCCGCGGCACGGACGGTGACCGCCGATGCGCCGAGCCGCGAGGTCGCCGATCCTGCGGTCACCGAAGAGGCCGCGGTCGCCGAAGACGAGACGGGGCTCGTGCGCATCGATCGTTGGCGCTCGCGCGTGCTCTCCTGCGTGCCGACGATCCGCACGTTGACCACACGAGTCGAAGCGCGTGACGGACGGGTCTCGGCCGTGCTCGAGACGATCCCCACACTCGACGCGGCCACGCGAGGTTGTGTGGAGACCGCGCTTCGGGGGGCGCCGCTCGATCGTCCCCGCGCGACGCTCCGTTGGAAGCGCGAGCGCTGAACGACACGTGCGGTGATCGAACGGCGCGCGTCGAAGGGCGCGTGTCGAAGGGCGCGCGTCGAAGGGCGCGTGTCGAACGGCTGCCGCAGGCTCGACGGACGCTTCCCGCGCGCTCGTGGCTGCGTGATACGGTCCGCGCTCCGTGGCGAGGCGCATCCTCTTCGGATCGTACGAGCTCCTCCAACGCATCGGCGAAGGAGGCATGGCCGAGGTCTGGCGCGCGCGGGCACGCGGCGTGGCCGGCTTCGAGAAGACGGTGGTCATCAAGCGGGTGCTTCCGTCGCTGATGGCGCGGCGCGACTTCGCGGAGCTCCTGGTGCGCGAGGCGCGGATCGCGGCGCTGCTCAATCACCCCAACGTCGTGCAGATCTTCGAGCTGGGCGAAGAGCAGGGCGCGTACTTCATCGCGATGGAGTACGTCCACGGCTGCGATCTCGCGACCGCGGTCGCGCATCAACCCGACATCCTCGCCGCCGCACGCGAGGGGGGGCTCGATCTGCCGTTGCGACTCTGGATCGCGCTCGAAGCCGCGCAGGCGCTCGACTACGCGCACCGCCGCCGCGACGACGAAGGTCGACCGCTCGCGATCGTGCACCGCGACGTCTCTCCGCAGAACGTGCTGCTCGGCTACGAAGGCCAAGTGAAGGTCGCGGACTTCGGCATCGCGCTCGCGGACCAACGCGGGCTCGGGCGCGAAGAAGATCCGAAGATGTTGCGCGGCAAGTACGCGTACATGTCGCCCGAACAAGCGCGCGGAGAACCGCTCGATCGGCGCTCGGACGTGTTCGCGCTCGGCGTCGTGCTCTGGGAGATGCTCGCGGGTCGGCGGCTGTTCAAAGCGTCGGGACGCGAAGAGACGCTGCGTCGCGTGCAAGAGGCGGTGGTGCCGCCGATCGAGCTCGATGCGATCGGCGCGCCACCCGAGCTCGGCGAGGTGCTCCGCCACGCGCTCGCGAAGAACCGCGAAGATCGTTTTCCGAGCGCGGGTGCGCTCGCCGAGGAGCTCTCGCAGGTGCTCGTCGCGTTGCGCGCGCGTGTCGGTCCGACCGAGCTGCGCGAGGTGCTCCAGCGGATCGCTCCCCCGGACGACGTCCGTCGCGTCAACAAGCTGCGCGCGGATCTCCAGGAGCGTGTGGACCACGACGCGGAAGGCTCGGGCGAGCTCGCGCTCGGGCCGACTCCGATGCGCAGCCGCAGCGAGGACACGCGTGCGTTCCCGGTGTCGCGTCGGCTCGAGTCGGAGGTCGCGCCGGCGGTGCTCTTGGTCGCGCGGGTGGCACCGTCGGATTTCGACGACGTGGTGCGCCGCTTCGGCGGATGTGTGGTCCCGGTGAGCGAACCGGAGCTCCCGCGCGAAGCGGTCTTCGGCCACACGCAGGCGTTCGAAACGGCCGCGCACCTCGCGACGGGCGCCGCGCGCGAGATCCTGGTGCGCGCCCCGGACGCCGCGCTGGTGGTCGCGGGCGGCGAGGCGCGCGTGTACCGCACGGATCCCGTCGTCGCCGATCCACTCGCCACCACGCGCGAGCGCGCGCTGACCACTTTGCGTCGCGTGGCGCCCGGCGAGCTGCGGGTGGATCCCGAGCTCGCGCCGGAGGTTCAGCGGCGTCACGTTCTCGAAGACGTCCCGTCCTCCTGGCCGCGGGTGCTCGCCTCGCGGCAACCTTCCGTGCGCACGCTGGAGTCGCTTCGACGCGGCCCGCTCGTCGGACGGCGCGACGTGGTGCGGACGTACGCCGAGTCGCTCGCCGAGCTTCGCCACGGACGTGGGCGCGCCTCGCTCATGCTCGGTGCGCCGGGGATCGGGAAGTCGCGGGTGGTCGCCGAGCTTCGTGCGCTCGCCGAGGCGGAGGGCGCGACGTCGGTCGTGGCGTTGCCGTTCGCGGAGCGAGCCGACGAGCCCTATGCGGCGTTCGCGGCGGTCTTCGAGGTGCTCGCCGGTCTCGAAGGCGACGAGTCGGAAGCCGCCCGCGCGGACAAGATCGACGGCCTGCGTTTCCTCGGCGCGTCGACGCGCGAGGTCGCGGAGGTGCGTGCGCTCTTCGGTGCGCCGCGCCCGAGCCCGCGCGTCGGCCGCCCGCGCGGCATCGAGCTCGTCACCGCGCTTCGCAAAGCGTTCACCGCGCTCGCGGCGGAGCGCCCCGTGCTCTTCGTGCTCGAGGATCTGCACGCGGTCGACGACGAGACGCGCCAGCTCCTCGTTCTGCTCGTCGCCGGTCTGCGGGACGCGCGCGTGCTCGTGCTCTTCACCGCGCGCCCCGGGATGGCGCTGCCGCACCTGCACGTCGAGCGCGTGAAGCTCGAGCCGCTCGACGGTGAGGCCACCGGGCGTCTCTTCGCGCAGCGGGTCGGCGCACGCGCGGTGGAAGAAGATCTTCTGACGCGTCTGCACCACGCGACCGGAGGCAACCCCGCCACGATCGAGCTCCTCGCCGAGTCGCTCGCGAATCACGGCGAGCTCGGCGTCACGGGCTCGCTGGTGCATCGGTTGCCGGAGACGTTGCCCGTGCCCTCGCGTCTGAAGGCGAGCGTCGCCTCGCGCGTGGCGTCGCTGCCGAAGCGCGCTCGCAGCGTGGTGCGCACGCTCGCGGCGGCCGAAGCGCCGATGGATTTTCCCCTCCTCGCGGCGGTGGAAGGCATCCCACGCGACGTCGCGGAGCCGCTCGTGCAGCGGTTGCTCGGGCGCGGTCTGCTGCGGGGCTTCGGCGCGACTCGGATGGGGAGCCGTACGTCGGAGCTGCCGACCTCGGGTCACGAGCCGCTGCCCGCACGGCTCGCGATCGAAGGCGGCGAGCTCGTGAAGCGCGCGATCCTCGAGAGCCTTCCGGACAACGAACGCGAGCGTGTGCATTCGCGCATCGCGGACGTGCTTCGTCGCAGCGGCGCGGGCTCCGACGATCGGGTGGAGAGCCTCGCCCACCACGCCGCGCTCGCGGGCGACGTCGAACGTGCGCCGACCGAGCTCGAGCGCGCGGCCGACGTCGCGCTCGCGCGGGGCGATCGTCTGCTCGCCGCCGAGCGGCTGGTCCTCGCATCGCGGCTTCGACGCGAGGGCGGCGGCGAAGCGCTCGAAGCGGCGGAGTCCTGCGTGCGCGCCGCGGAGCTCGCGCTCGAGGCAGGCAGCACGGAGCACGCGGCGGCGACGCTCGCGCTCGCGCCGGACGTCGACGATGCGGCGGTCGCGTTTCGACTCGCGCTCGCGCGAGCGCGCGTCGAGGCCCGACGCGAGCATTGGCACGAGGCGGTCGCGGAGGTGGAGTCGCTGCGCGCTTCGTCGTTCTGGGAGCAAGCCTCGGCGAGCTTGCGTGGCCGGGCCGGGCTCGTGCTCGGACGCGCGCGCCTCGAGTCGGGCGACGTCGAAGGATCGATCGAGTCGTTCGAGGAGGCGGCGCGTGAGCTCTCGGAGGCGTCGCTCGCGGCCGACTCCGCGCTCGCGCTCTGCGGGCTCGCGACGAGCCTCGCGCGCGGCGGTTTCGACGCACGCGCCCGCGAGGTCGAGCTGGCTGCGCTCGTGGCGGCGGTGCGACACGGCAGCGGCGAGCTGCGCTGTGCTTCGCTCGCCAGCAGCGCGGAGCTCGCGGAGGCCACGGGCGAAGCGGCGACCGCGGCGGCGCGTTGGGCGGACGCGGCGAGCGTGGCGGACGAGCTCGGCCGCGGAGAGGACGCGGCGCGTTGGGGCATCCGGGCGGCGGTCGCGGCGGTCGAGGCGGGCCTCGAGAACGAAGCCGCGCGTTGGGTCGTGGAGGCGACGCGACACGGCAAGCAACACGATCTCGAGGCGGTCGCCGCGCTGGCGTCCGCGGTGCGCGCTGCGCTCGCGATCACCGCGCACCCGGATCCTCATTTCGTGATCGGGCTCGTGCGCGCGGTGGAAGAGCTCGAAGCGCTCGGGCGATACGGCGAGGCCGCGGTCGCGCTCACGATGCTCGCGCGTGCTCACCTCGCGCTCGACGACGTCGGCGCCGCCATCCGGACCCTCGGTCGCGCGGGACCGCTCGCGCGTTCGGCCGGTCGACCTCGCCAAGAGGCGCGCATCGCCGAGCTCGCGGATCGGCTCGCGCGCGGCGACCGAATCGACGATGCATGAGGCGTCCCGCGCCTCGGCGAGGTGGGCTCCGGTGCTCTTCGTTCGGCGTCGCTCGAGCGCTGCGCCGACCTCGTTCGGACGTCGCGTCGGGGTCGAGGTCTGCGGCGTTGAAGTATTCCGGGGGGCTGCTAGTCTGCCGGCCCCGCCGCTGACGGACGGCGTGTTGCGAGGTGTCGCGCGAATCCCCTTCGAACCCCCCGAGCTCCTCGAGGGGTGAGACGCGCGGCGAGCGCGCACAGGTGCGTAGCCCATGAACGAAGAAACGCGTGAGAATCAGACCGGCGCCCCCGAAGCGACGGAAGCCCCTCCGGCGCCCGAGGCGACGGTGACCCCCGACGCGAGCGCCGCTGCCGCGCCCCTGCACGAAGCCGCGAGCGATGCGTCGCACGACGGCGAGGACGTGGGCGACGACGGCGACGAGGCAGACGGCGGCGAATCCGACGGTGACGCCGCGGACGGCGAGGCTGCGGGCGGCGAGCCGACGAAGAAGAAGCGCAAGCGCAAGCGCAAGAAGAAGAAGCCCGCCGCCGCGACCGCGGAGGGTGCGGCGGAGAAGCGCCCGCAGGCGTTCACCCACCTCTTCGAAGGCCAGGCCCGCGCGCACGCGTTCCGCGCCGGCGAGGTCGTCGCGGGCATCGTCGAGCGCGTCGAGCACGGCGTCATCGTCGTGAACCTCTTCGGCAAGGCGACGGCGTTCGCGGACGAGCTGGAGCCGCGCGAGATCCCGATGATCGAGATCGCGCCCGTCGCGGTCGAGGCTGCGCAAGACGACGCCGAAGCCGTCGCCGCCGAGGAGGCCCTCGCGGCCGAAGAGGCGGTCGCGGAGCACGAAGCCGCGCAGGCCGAGCAAGAGGCCGAGGTCGCGCCGTCGAGCGCGGGCGAGGTCGAGGCACCCGAGGCGCAGGCGGCATCGCACGACGAAGCCGAAGAGGAAGAGCCCGAGGAGCTCGCGCCCGACGAAGAGGCGCCGCCCCCCGAGCCTCCGGCGATCGGGAGCATCTTCCGCGGACGCGTCGGCGCGGTCGCGGAGAGCGGCCACGTGGTGCTCGTCAACCGCATCATCGACGTGCCCGCGGCGAAGGCGCGCGTGGCGGCGGCGCGCGAGGCGAAGAAGCGTGTGCGCGGTGTCGTGTACGGCTTCAACCGCGGCGGCTTCGACGTGCTCGTCGAGGGCATCCGCACGTTCTGCCCGGCGGGCGGCATGACGCTGGGCCCGGTCGGCGACCCGAACGAGCACGTCGGTCAGAAGCTGGAGTTCACGCTCCCGCCGATGAAGGGCTCCGGAAAGAGCATCATCGTCGGTCGCCGCGGCATCCTCGAGCGTGAGCTCCGCAAGGCGGCCAAGCAGCGCCTCAAGGATCTCAAGGTCGGCGAGCGCATCACGGGCGCCGTCACTCAGGTTCGCGACTATGGGCTCCTCGTCGAGCTCGGCGATGGCCTCGAGGGGCTCGTGCACCAGAGCGAGGTGAGCTGGAGCCGCACCGCACGCACGTTCGACGTCGCGAAGGTCGGCGACGTGGTCGAGGTCGAAGTGCTCCGCGTCCAGCAGGCGACCCGCAAGGATCGCACGGGCCGCGTCTCGCTCTCGATGCGCAAGTGCCAGCCCGATCCGTGGTCGGCGCACGCCGAAGCGCTCAAGCCCGGGGCGGTCCACAAGGGCACCGTCACGCGCACGGCCGAGTTCGGTGCGTTCATCCTCATCGCGCCCGAGATCGAGGGCCTACTCCACATCAGCGAGCTCGGCGATCGCAACATCAAGCACGCGGGCGAGGTGCTCAACGTGGGCGACACGATCGACGTGCTCGTCGAGCGCGTCGACCGTGAAGCGCGACGCGTGTCGCTCTCGCGCCTGAGCGCGTCCGACGTCGAGGCGATCGCGAAGGGCGAGTTCGACCCGGCCACCGCGCCGAAGTCGCTCAAGCCTGGCAACCACGTCACGGTGGTCGTCGAGCGCGTCGAACAGCACGGCGTGCTCGCGCAGGTGAAGGGCGTGATCGGCCGTCGTGGCCGCGCGTACCTCCCGAACCGCGAGCTCTCGGCGGAGGGCGCGGACCGCAAGAAGGCCTACGCGATCGGCAAGGAGCTCACCGTCAAGATCATCGGCATCGATCGTGACGGCGCGCTGAAGTGCTCGGTGAAGGGCATGCTCGTGGACGAAGAGCGCCGCGCCGTGCGCGACTACCGCAAGGAAGCCGCCAAGGCGGGGTTCGGCACGTTCGGCGACCTGCTCCGCGCGAAGATCTCGGACGACTCGAAGAGCTGAGCCGGCGCGACCCGTTCCTACGTCGAACGGGTCGCAAAAACTCACTTGCCGAAGCCCAGCGACGCGGTTATATGTCGCCTCCGCTTCGGCGACCGGGCGATTAACTCAGTGGTAGAGTGCCTTCTTCACACGGAGGAAGTCACTGGTTCAAATCCAGTATCGCCCACCCTGAATCTGGAAAGACCCGCACTTCGGTGCGGGTTTTTTCGTGGGCTCGTGCAGAACGGGCGACGGCTCGGCAGGTCCGAGCGCGTCGCGAGCACGACTCGACCGCTGCCCGTGCACGCGTCGAGCGCGTGCCGAGCACGGTTCACGAAACGCCCACGGCGCACGGATCGCCAGTAACCCGCTTGTAAAGTCGCACGCCGGGTTTCTTCGACGTTTCGAGCGGTTGACACGCCGCGTCGTGAAGTGACAGATCCCCACCCCCGCGCGACGCGCGGAGGCAGGAGGTCCACATGGCACGCGAGGTCTTCATCGTCGGCGCGGCGCGCACGCCCATCGGCAGCTTCCAGGGCGCGCTCGGCGCGGTCGACGCTCCCACCCTCGGCAGCGTGGCGATTCGCGCGGCGCTCGGTGGCGCGAAGCTCACCGGCGAGCACGTCGACGAGACGTTCATGGGCAACGTGCTCACGGCGGGCGTCGGTCAGGCCCCCGCGCGCCAGGCCGCGAAGGCGGCGGGCGTCCCGGACAAGACCCCGGCCACGACGGTCGGCAAGGTCTGCGGCTCGGGTCTGATGAGCGTGGTGCTCGGCACCAAGAGCATCCGCCTCGAGGACGCGGAGATCGTCGTCGCGGGCGGCATGGAGTCGATGACGAAGGCGCCGTACCTCCTGCCGCAGGCGCGCGAGGGCTACCGCATGGGCAACGGCTCGATCGTCGACTCGATGGTCCACGACGGCCTCTGGGACCCCTACGGCAACTTCCACATGGGCAACGCGGGCGAGCTCTGCGCGAAGGAGCTCGGCTTCTCGCGCGAGGCGCAGGACGAGTTCGCCAAGGCGTCGTACGAGCGCGCGCTCGCGGCGCAGAAGGCCGGCCTCTTCGCCAAGGAGATCGCGCCCGTCACGGTGAAGGGTCGCAAGGGCGACGTGGTCGTGGACGCCGACGAGGAGCCGGGCCGCGGCGACTTCTCGAAGATGCCGGGCCTTCGCCCCGCGTTCCAGAAGGACGGCACCATCACCGCCGCCAACGCGTCGAAGATCAACGACGGCGGCGCGGCGCTGATCCTCGCCAGCGAAGCCGCGGTGAAGAAGCACGGCCTCGTGCCTCGCGCGCGCATCGTCGGCTACGGCGGCCACGCGCAGGCGCCCGAGTGGTTCACGACGGCGCCGGTCGGCGCGATCGAGAAGACCCTCGCGCGCACGGGCCTGTCGACGAACGACATCGACCTCTGGGAGGTCAACGAGGCGTTCAGCGTCGTGAGCATGGCGTGCATCACGAAGGCGAACGTCCCGCACGACAAGATGAACGTGTGGGGCGGCGCGGTGGCGCTCGGTCATCCGATCGGCTGCAGCGGCGCGCGCATCCTCGTCACGCTCCTGCACGCGCTCGAAGCGCGCGGTGGCAAGCGCGGCCTCGCGACCTTGTGCATCGGCGGCGGCGAAGCGGTCGCGGTCGTCATCGAGCGCGTCTGAGCAAGCGGATGGACGGCGCGGAAGGCACGGAGCTCGCGGACGTCGCGGGCGAGGAGGCGCGGGATCTGGCGCGTCTCCTCGCGGCGCGCGTTCCGGTCGCGCGTGGACGCATCGTGCCGCTCGAGTCGCGGCCGGAGAAGCTCGCGGCGGTGCTGCACGAGCTCCTCGCCGGTGCGGGGCGCGTGTCGATCAAGGTGCTCGCGCCTTCCGCCGCCGAGCGACGTTCCCTCGAGGTCGCTGGCCCGGGCGTGCTCCGAGCCGGGACGGACGTCGACGCGCTCGCGCAGGCGTGGACGTCGCTGCGGGGCCGCGACGTCGCGCTGCGGGTCGTCCCCTCCGACGACGAGCCGTGTGGCGGCGCGGCGAGCGTGGATCCGCAGCGTGGTGATCCCGACATCCTCACCGTCTGGGCCGAAGGTCACGCCGACGCGGCGTGGCGGATCGATCGCCGCTCCACCCGAGTCGAGGTGCCGGGCGAGAGCCTCGGGGTGATCCTCGCCGAGCGCGTGGCGGACGTGGTCGATCGTGTGCAGCTCGAGCTCGGCGCGCCGGTGCAGATCGACTGGGTGCTCCAGGACGGTCGTCCGCGTGTGCTCGGGGTGCGCCCGCTGACGACGGAGCCGACCTTCCTCGAAGGGCGTTGGCGACGCGTCGCGCTCGTGGCGGCCGACGAGGGCACCGTCGCGCCGCTCGCGGTCGACACCCTCGATCGTGCGCTCCGCGAGGAAGGCGAGGACGAGGTCGCGGTGCGACGCATCTACGCGCGCCCCTACCGACGTCGTGAGCCGCTGCTGGCGCGGCTCGGCGAAGGGACGCGTGGGGATCTCTCGCGCGCCACCGCGGAGGCTGCCCGTGCGACCGCGACCGTGGCGCCGTTTCTCGGCGACGCGTTTCGCTTCGAGCGTGCGGCAGCCGATCGTCTCGCGGTGTTCGACGCCGAGGCGCTCACGGAGCTCTCGGACGACGCGCTGCTCGCGTCGCTGCGTGAACGACAGCGCTACGTCGCGGAGGGGCTCCGCGCGCTCGACCGAGGGCGCAGCGCGACGCGCACCGTGCTCGCGGCGTTCGAGGTGGTGGTGGGCCCGCTGCGGCGCGAGCAACACGCGGCGCTCGCGGCGCTCCGGATGACCCGTGCGCGACGACGTTTCCACGACAAGCTCGCCGCGCTCGCGAAGGACGTGGAGGACGCGCACGGCGCGGCTCCCACGAGCGAGTGGTCGCCGACGCTGAAGCGGCGCTTCGACGAGCTGCGCGCGAGCCTCGGGGATCTCCGCCCGCTCGGCGTGGACGTCTCGCCGGTTCCCTACGCGCGCGACGAGGAGACGCTGCACCGCGCGATGCTCACGCGACCGCGTCCGGGACCGGCGGCGCGCGAACGAGCCCGCGAGGAGGCGCTCGAGCGTCTGACCGACGAAGTCTCGCGTGGGCTCGGCGGTGCGGTGCGTGGCGCGCTCGTGCGTGGGCTCGGGCTGCTCGCGCTTCGGGTCGCGCGTGCGAAGGGCGGCGCGGCGGAGACGGTGTCGGCGGGGTTGCTTCGGCTGCGCCGTGCGGCGTCGGAGATCGGGGCGAGTTCTCGATGAAGATTGTTCATGACAGTGGGT
>ERZ761602.5628-NODE-5628-length-14673-cov-234.287591_pt1 | contig 14673 bp, 12 predicted proteins | sample MGYA00512165_ERZ761602 | MGnify/ENA primary metagenome ERZ761602 (study PRJEB28899, sample SAMN02445085) | bioreactor sludge metagenome | biome: EBPR sludge; isolation source: Thorneside wastewater treatment plant | place: Australia: Brisbane, Thorneside...
CCGCGACCGTTCACCTGTTGCTCCTCGGCGCGCTGTTTCTCGGTGTGCAGTGGAAGAGCAAGCCGCCAGCGGCGGTCGAGGTCGAGGTCTGGCGCGCCGCACCAGCGCCGCCGGTCGCGGCCCAGCCCGAACCCGCAGCGGAACCCAGGCCCGTGGCACCGAAAGTGGAACCCAGACCAGATCCCAGACCCGAACCGAAGCCGGAACCCAGGCCGCAGGCGAAGCCTGAGCCAGCGCCGCGGGCAGTCGCCAAACCCGAACCGAAAGCCGAGCCAAAGCCGCCAGTCAAGCCGGACATCCCGTTGAAGGAGGAGAAGAAGCCGCCCAGGGAACCGGTCAAGGAAGCGCCGCGGAAGGAGGAGCCGAAGACCCGCGAGCCGGTGCGCAAGGAAGAAGCGAAACCGAAGGAGCCGCCGCGCAAGGAGGAGGCGAAGCCGAAGGCGGAGCCAAAGCCGGAGCCAAAGCCAAAGGAGCCCGACCGCCGCCCGAGCTTCGATGAGGAACTGAAGCGGGAACAGAAGCAGTTGCAGCAGCAGAAAGCCGCGCAGGAGCAGCGCGCGCGAGCCGACACCGAGGCGCGGCAGCTCAGGCAGTTGCAGGCGGAACAGGCGGCAGCCGAAGCGAAGCGTGGACAGGATGAGTACAAGGAGAAGATCCGCGTCAAGATTCGCGGCAACATCACGCTCCCGCCCGGAGTCCAGGGCAACCCGCAGGCCGTGTTCGAGGTTACCCAACTGCCGAGCGGTGAGGTGCTCGAGGTCAAGTTGCGCCGTTCGAGCGGCAATGCGGCGCTCGACGCCGCAGTCGAGCGCGCGATCCACAAGTCGTCGCCACTGCCGAAACCTGCAAAATCCGAATGGTTCGCGCGCGTTGTGGACATCCCGTACAAGCCGCGCGACGACTGAAGGCGGGGGCGTATCGTTCGTGCGCCAGGCAGCCAGGAGGCGAAGTGACCAGTCACCAGCTTGACCTCTTTCTCGATTCACGCGAGGTGACGTTGGCCAACGACGTCGTCGCTGCCTTTCGCAACGGCGACTGCGGGCGCGCGCAGGACGCGCTCGCAGCCCTGCGCGCCGAGGCTCCGGCGCGGGCCGACCTGCCGGCGTTCGACAGCCTGCTGGCTTTCCTCGAGAGGGACCGCGACACCGATTGCGCACCCCTCGACGGCGACCGCCTCGAGCAGTTGGTCGGCGAGATCGATACCACGGTGGCTCCTGCCTCCCGGGCTCTCGGCGGCGAGGCGCAGGGATTCCTCAACCGGATCTGGAGAAAGCTGGCAGCCGCCGCTGCCCGCCAGCCATTCGACCGCGCGCGACCGCAGACCCACGCCGCCGCGTTGTACCTGCGGGGACAGGCCCATGCCGAAGCCGAAGCCGAAGCCGAAGCCGCGGCCGCGGCCGCGGCGAGCAGCATCGCCGACGGTTGGCGCGATCCCGTGATCCTGCGCTGGCGCGCACTGGCCCGCTACCGCGTCGGTGGCCTGCAGGCAGCTCGCTGGCAGGTCTTCTCGCTCGCCTGGTTCGCCGCCGACGGCTTCCCCGGGCTGCTACGGGAACTCGCTGCGCCGCAGCTCGAGGACGATTGGCGCTGCTTCCAAGCGGAAGTCGAGATGCCTGACGCCACCTGGTTTCCTGCCTGGTGTCTGCTCGCCCACCCCGAGTTCGGCGCTGCGCTCGCCGGCGAGACCTCGCCGCTGGTCAGGCAGGCCGCCGAGGGCATTCCCGGGTTGCTGGCCTTCCTCGTGCTGACGGGGATTCTCGCCATCGAGCCAGGCGGCTACAGCCGCGCGCTGATCGAAGAAAGGGCCAGGCTGCGAGCCATCGACGCCGGCTTCTTTGCCGCCTACATGCGCTCGCGGGCAGCCGGGCACCGCCAGCACGGCGATCGCCGGCCCTGAAGCCGCCTGCCGGACCTGCTGCAGGATAACGTATCGTTACAAATCAGGAGCATCCATAGACGATATAATCGCGCCTTCTGTGATGGACTGCGCCATGTCTGGATTTGCAATCAAGCTGCGTTTTCTCCGCCTGTTGGCTCTCGCTGCCTTCGCCCTGCTGCTGACACCGGCGCATGGCCAACTGACGGTCGAGATCACCGGCGCCGGCGCCAACCGGATCCCGGTGGCGATTGCCGAGTTTGGTGGCGACGCGGCTTCGTCGCGCATCGTCACTTCGGTCATTCGTGCCGACCTGGAACGAAGCGGCCTGTTCCGGATGGTCGACAGCAGCGGCGTCGCCTTGACCGAGGCGACGAGTCCGGCATTCGGCGACTGGAAGAGCCGCGGCGCCGATGCGCTGGCTGCCGGCAGCATCGGCGCGAGCGACAATGGTCGGCAGGAAGCGCGCTTTCGCCTCTACGACGTCAACAAGCAGGCGGCGCTCGGTGGCTCGGCCTTCGTGACCTCGAAGACGATGTTGCGGGCAGCCGGACATCGCATCGCCGACATCATCTACGAGAAACTGACCGGCGAGCCGGGCGTCTTCTCCACCCGCGTCGCCTACGTCGTCCGCGCCGGCGCGGCGCGCTACGAGTTGCACATCGCCGATGCCGACGGCCAGAATGCGCAGGTGGCGCTGATCTCGCGGGAACCGATCATCTCGCCTTCGTGGTCGCCCGACGGCGGCCGCCTGGCGTACGTTTCCTTCGAGAACAAGAAGCCGGTGGTCTACGTTCACTCGCTGGCTTCGGGCAAGCGGGTCGTCGTCGCCAACTTCAAGGGCTCGAATTCGGCACCCGCCTGGTCCCCCGACAGTCGCCGGCTGGCGGTGGTTCTGAGCAAGGATGGTGGCTCGCAGATCTTCCTCGTCAATGCCGACGGCTCCGGCGCGCAACGCCTGACGACCGACACTGCGATCAATACCGAGCCGAACTTCTCGCCCGACGGCCAGCATCTCTATTTCACCTCCGATCGCGGCGGCAGTCCGCAGATCTACCGCATGAACATCGGCGGCGGAGACGTTCAGCGAGTCAGTTTCGAGGGCACCTACAACGTCAGCCCGCGCATTTCGCCCGATGGCAAGTCGATGGCTTTCATCAGCCGGCGCGATGGCGGCTTCCGGCTGTCGGTGATGGATCTGGCGAGTCGCCAGGTGCAGGTGCTCACCGACTCGAACAAGGATGAATCGCCGACCTTCTCGCCGAATGGCCGGATGGTTCTGATCGCCACCGAGATGGGTGGCCGCGGGGTGCTCTCGGCGGTCTCCCTCGATGGTCGCATCAAGCAGCGCCTGTCCATTCCCGCGGGTGATGTCCGCGAACCGGCATGGGGCCCTTTCAACCGCTGACAACGCATTCCGATATCGAACATTGCGCAGGAGAAATTCATGAAACGACTCGTCATCCCGGCCGCCCTGGCCCTTCTGATCGCCGCCTGCAGCTCGACCCCGGAGGGCGGTGATCAGTCTGGCGCTCCGGTCGAATCGCGCGCCGGCGGACCCTCGGTGGCCACCGTGACCACGGGCGGCGTCGATGGCGGCAGGTTGCCGGCAGTCCTCACCGACCCGAAGAGCATTCTCTCCAAACGCAGCGTCTATTTTGATTACGACAGCTATGAAGTGAAGGCGGAGTACAAGGATCTGGTGACGGCGCATGCCAAGTTCCTCACCGAGAATCGCCAGTTCAGGATGCTGATCCAGGGAAATACCGACGAGCGCGGCAGTCGCGAGTACAACCTTGCCCTCGGTCAGAAGCGCGCCGACGCGATCAAGAAGATGATGGCCCTGCTCGGCGCCCGGGAAGACCAGCTCGAAGCGGTCAGCCTCGGTGAGGAAAAGCCCAAGAACGAAGGCCACGGCGAAGCCGCCTGGGCCGAGAACCGCCGTGGTGACATGCTGTACAGCGGCGAGTTCTAGGTGTCGGCCGTGTTGCTGCGTTCGCCAGCGGCGGCCATGACCCGTCTTCTGACCCGTGTTGGCCTGTGCGCCGCGATGCTCGCTGCCCAGCCGGCGCAGGCGGGCCTCTTCGACGATGATGAGGCGCGGCGGCAGATCAAGGATCTGACGATCAAGACCGGCGAACGCCTCGATACGGTCGCCAAGGGTCAGATCGAGCTGGCCAACCAGATCCAGGCCCTGCGCGACGAGAATTCCCGCCTGCGTGGTCAGGTCGAAACGCTCACCTACGAGCTTGATGCGGCCCGCAAGCGGCAGCAGGATTTCTACGTCGATCTCGACGGACGCCTGCGCAAGCTCGAACCGATGCCAGCAGGTGGCAGTGACCCGAAACCGGCAGCGGACGACGGCAAACAGCCGGCCGACCCGCCGAAAAAGGCGGCCAGTGACCCGGCCGCCGAAGCGCGTGAGTACGAGGCGGCATTGAACCTCTTTCGCGCCAACAAGCTGAAGGAGGCGGCAGCGGCCTTCGAGACCTTTGCGCGCGCGCACCCCGACAGCAGCCTGACCCCCAACGCCTACTACTGGCTGGGTAACGCCCAGTACTCACTGCGCGACTGCAAGAAAGCGATCGACGCCCACCGCGTCGTCGCCAGCAAGTGGCCGGCCAATTCGCGGGCGCCCGAAGCCTTGCTCAACATCGCCACTTGCCAGCAGGAACTCGCGGACGCCAAGGGGGCGAAAGCGACGCTCGAGGCGGTGGTGGCGAAGTATCCGGACAGCGCCGCGGCCACCACGGCCAGGCAGCGCCTGAAGAAGTAGGCCGGTGACGGGCTCCGTCAGAGGGCCTGCGCTGAAGATCAGCGAGATCTTCCTTTCGCTGCAGGGTGAAAGCTCGCGCGTCGGCTTGCCGACCGTTTTCGTCCGCCTGACCGGTTGCCCGCTGCGCTGCGTCTGGTGTGACACGGCGTATGCCTTCCAGGGTGGCCGGACCATGCCACTGCCGGAGGTGCTGGCGGTGGTCGCGAGCTACGGCGTCCGTCACGTCTGCGTCACGGGCGGTGAGCCGCTGGCGCAGCACAACTGCCTGATCCTGTTGCGTGAACTCGGTGACGCGGGTCATTCGGTCTCGCTCGAGACATCGGGGGCGCTCGATATCGCCGGCATTGACCGGCGCGTGTCGCGCATCGTCGACCTCAAGGCTCCCGGCTCCGGCGAATGCGCGCGGAACCGATGGCAGAACCTGGAGCTGCTGACTGCCCAGGACGAGCTCAAGTTCGTCCTGCGCGACCGGGTCGACTACGAGTGGGCTCGCAGCGAGGTTGTCGAGCGCGGGCTGGCAGACATCTGTCCGCTGCTTTTCTCGCCGGTCGCGACCGAACTGCCCCCAGCCACACTCGCCGGGTGGATCGTCGACGACCGCTTGCCGGTGCGCTTCCAGTTGCAACTGCACAAGATCCTCTGGGGCGACGAGCGCAGCCGCTGAGGCGGGGCTGCGACCAGACAGCGGCCGCTGTCCGGGGATTCAGCGGCCGCTCACTGCTGCCGGAGACGACCCTGCCCTGCGGGGCGTCAGGCTCGCAGCCAGCTCCGCCACGGTTCGTCCGGCACGAACGCCAGCACGCGACCCTCGTGCCGGTCGGCAATCAGCACCGAGCCAGCGGCGAACAGGGCGCCATCCACTTTCGCCACCGCGACCGCGCACGGCCGGCGCAGATCGGCATGCCGCAGCATGCCGATCGTCCGGCCCGCATTGGACACGAAGCGCAGCGCGCCGGCCTGCAATCCCGTCGAGTCGCCAGGCTCTGCCACGACAAAACCCTGCCGGACAGCGTCAAAATCTTCGAACAGCCGCAGCGGCGCAATCTCGATGACCTCCGCTGGGCCCGCACTGCCATCCGCGTTGATCGGTACACGCCCGAGGACGGCCGAACTCAAGCCGTTGCCGGTGTAGCAAAGGCTGCCGTCAACCAGCTTCAGGCCGTTCGGCTTGCATCCTGACGGGCGGTACCAGAGTTCAGCCCTGCCCGGGACGTCCCTCACGCCATGGGCACCAATGCGGTAGATGGCTGCGCCGAGGCCGGGTGCGCTGTTGGCAAGGTAGAGCAGTCCGGTGCCTGGGTCGATGGCGATACCATTCGCCAGGACGTTCGCAGGCAGTCCGCCAGGAGCGAGATCCTGCGGCAGCGATGACAGTCGGTCGGCAAAGGCGAGCGGTATCTGCGTGAGGTCGCAGCCGAGGATCCAGGACTCGACGCGAAAGGTGAACGCCGCCATGTAAAGCTGCAGCAAGCCCCGCACAGTCTGCTCAACGCCATTGAGGTCGCTGAGGACCGTCCTGACCAGCGGATTGTCGCTCTGGTGGACGTGCGCACAGGCGAGGTAGAGACGATTGCCATCAGCGGCGAGGCCATTCTTCATATGGTTGCGCGGCACGCCATCGACCGTCACTTCGATGAGCCTTCTCTGGCAGCTTCCGTCGGCAGCGGCGAAGAGTTCGTACACGCCATCGTGCGCGCTGACGAACAGTCTTTGGTCCTGCGTCAGGACCAGGCTTTCGACGTTCGACAACTGGCTGCAGAGCGTGCGCAGGGAACCGTCGACATCTGGGGGTTGCGAAACGAGAGACGTATAGAAGGAGATCATGAAGAACCTCTGGAAGCCGGTGCTTGCCACCCTGAGCCACCGCATCGGGCGGGGGCGGCCGGTGCCGCCCGCTCTTCGCCGCGTTTCAGCAGGCTTGATCAGCCCACCCTGATGAAGCGATTCTCCAGCCGTTCCATGATCTCGCCAAATAGATTATACTTATCAGACGGTTGTTCGCGCGAGGAAGCTGCGCACGCAGGCTGCGCCGCGGCGAAGCGTCGCCATACCTTTCCCACCAGCGCTGCAGCCGGGGCCATGGGATCGCTGTCAGTGCGCATCGGCCCGGCCTGGGTGACCGACGTCTGGCCAGGAGCAGCAACGGTACTGCGCGCTGCTCCCTGCAGGTGCTTCTCCCGGCCCACTGTAGTACGATGAGCGCTTGGCGGGGCCCTGATCGGTCGACTCAGCGGGATGGCTGTCGCAGCCAGGCCGCGGTGGCAGAGATGAGGCCAGTGCCGTATCGACGGTAAACGGGCCGATCGTTCTGGCTGATGATGGTGGCTCCTGTCTGGACTCTCATGCGCGATGCACGGCCCTTGATTCACGTGCGCCCGGCGCCCGGCATCGAACGCCGGGCGATCGCAAGGCCCATCGCGGCCGCGCCAAAGCGCTTTCCGCACTCCGCTCGCAACGCCCGATCCAGTCCCGTCGGCGAAAGCGTTCGCCCATGTTCTGCCTGCCATCGTGTCGGGCGGCACGCGCTCGTGGGGCGGTCGCGCCGAGGTCTCGCGCTCCTGCAGCGTCGGCAAGGGGCCGGCGGTGCGTAAGTTGCTGCCCGAGCGTCTCTCGAACGCGCTGATCGACATGCCGCGCCGGAACAAGCAGGCATTGCTGCTGGCCGGCGATGCCGTGCTGCTGATTGCCTCGCTGTGGGCCGCCTATGCCCTCCGACTGGGTGAAATCTTCCAGCCCAACCGTCCGCAACTGGTGCTGATGGTCATCGCCCCGTTGCTGGCGATGCCCGTCTTTCTGAAGATGGGCTTGTATCGCTCGGTGATCCGGTACCTTGGTGAGCAGGCACTCTGGTCGGTGGTCAAGGCGATGTCGCTGGCAGCACTGCTCTGGGCCGGCCTGGCATTCATGACGCAGATGACCGGTGGTCAGGGGGTTCCGCGCGCGGTACCGCTGCTGTACTGGCTCATCGGTACCGTTCTCGTCGCCGGTTCGCGTTTCTCGGCCCGCTGGCTGCTGTGGTTTCCGGTGCGCAGCCGCTTTGCCGGACGCCAGGTTCTCATCTACGGTGCCGGCGAGGCCGGACGGCAACTGGCTGCTTCGCTGCGTCGCGGCCGGCAGCTGTTTCCGGCCGGCTTTCTCGACGACGATGCCACACTCCAGGGCAAGGACATGGGGGGGTTGCGCGTCTATGCGCCCGAGCAGCTCGAATCGCTGATCAACCGCTTCGACATCCATGATGTCATCGTCACCCTGCCGTCCGCCTCGAACGCCCGTCGCCGTGAGGTCGTCTCCGAGCTCGAGCAGCATCCGGTGCGGGTGCGCATCCTGCCATCGCTGACCGACATCGCCAGCGGCCGGCACCTGGTCAACATGGTGCGCGAGGTCGATATTGGCGACCTGCTCGGGCGCGACCCGGTGGCGGCGGATCCCGCCTTGCTCGGCCGCTGCGTGCGCGACAAGGTGGTCCTCGTCACCGGTGCCGGCGGCTCGATCGGCTGCGAACTCTGCCGGCAGATTGCGGCGCTGGCACCGGCGCGCCTCGTCCTTCTCGAAGCGAGTGAACATGCGCTGTACCAGATCGACCGCTTGCTGCGATCGATCGGTGTGGAGGAGGTGGTTCCCACCCTCGGCTCGGCTGGCGATTTCGATCTGGTGTCGCGGTTGCTCGCCACGCACCGGGTCGATACGATCTATCATGCTGCCGCCCACAAGCACGTGCCGCTGGTCGAAGCCAACGTGCTGGAGGGAGCGCGCAACAATGTCCTCGGCACGCTGACCGTTGCCCAGGCGGCGTTCGACGCGGCAGTCGCGACCTTCGTCCTCATCTCGACCGACAAGGCGGTGCGCCCGACGAACGTCATGGGCGCGAGCAAGCGCCTCGCCGAACTGGTGGTGCAGGACTTTGCCCGCCGCGCCAGTGCTGGCGGGACCGGCCAGCGCTTCTGTGCCGTGCGCTTCGGCAACGTTCTCGGGTCGAGCGGTTCGGTCATTCCGTTGTTCAAGGAGCAGATCGCCCAAGGGGGACCGGTGACCGTCACCCATCCGGAGGTGACGCGCTACTTCATGTCGATCCATGAGGCGGTCGAACTGGTGATCCAGGCCGGCAGCCTGGCGGCCGGTGGCGAGATCTTCCTCCTCGACATGGGCGAGCCGGTCCGGATCGTCGATCTGGCCCGCAACATGATCCGCCTGGCAGGGCAATCGGTGCGCGATGAGGCCAATCCCGACGGCGACATCGAGATCGTCATGAGCGGTCTGCGCCCAGGCGAGAAGCTCTACGAAGAACTGCTGATCGCCAGCAGCAACGCCGAGGGGACATCACATCCGAAGATCATGAAGGCAGCCGAACCCGGGCTGGAAGCCGAGGCGCTGGCCGGGCTGATCGATGCCCTGCGGGCGGCGATGGCCATCGGCGACGCAGCGGCAGTGCGGACCATGCTGATGCGTGTCGCCGGCGATCGTCGCTGAACGCCAGCGTCCGCTCCGCCCGCCAATCATCCGGACGCTGGACGACGGGGCCGATCGCCAGGGTTGCCGACCCGCCCTCCTCGCCCGATGCTGACCCGACGCGATTTTTTCGTCGTTTCGGTTGACTTGCGTCAGCACCACGGCTGCCGCGACCGCTAAGCTTGCGCAATGGATCGCGATCCGCGATGGTTGCCGGAGATGGTGGTGGCAGACGAGTGCTTCGATGCGACAGGTGTGGCAGCGCTGCTGCAACCCATCGTCGACCGTCATCGTCGCGAACCGGACCGCTTGTTGCAGATTCTGCGCGAGGCGCAGGATGTTCTCGGCTACCTGCCGCGGACCGCACTGACCGCCATCGCCAGCGCCGTCGAGCTGCCACGTGCGCGTGTCGAGGGAGTTGCCGGCTTCTACTCGTTTCTCCATCTGCAGCCAGTCGGACGCTATCGCATCCTTTTCTCCGACAACGTGACCGACCGCATGCTCGGCAGCATCGAACTGATGGACCGCCTCTGCAACCGGCTCTGGATCGAGCGTGGCAAGGTTTCGGAGGACGGACTGGTCAGCGTCGATACCACCTCGTGCACCGGCATGTGCGATCAGGGGCCGGCGCTGCTGGTCAATGGCCAACCGCTGACGTGCATCTCGGCCGAGCGGATCGACCGCATCAGCGAACTCGTCCGGTCACAGGTGGCGGTGGCCGACTGGCCGCGCGACTGGTTTCTCGTCGCCGACAACATCCGGCGCCGGGATGTTCTGCTGGCAACCCACTGGTCGGCCGGCGAGGCGATGCGGGCGGCAGTTGCACGCGGACGCGAACGGCTGCTCGACGAGATGAAGCTGTCCAATCTGCGCGGGCGCGGCGGCGCCGGTTTCACGACACACACGAAGTGGGAATCGGCACGCCGCGCGCCCTGCCGGGACCTGCAAGGCAGCCGCTACGTCGTCTGCAACGCCGACGAGGGAGAGCCCGGCACCTTCAAGGATCGCGTGTTGCTGGCGAGCCATGCCGACCTCGTCTTCGATGGCATGAGCGTTGCCGCTTTCGCCATCGGTGCCGAGAAGGGCTTGCTCTACCTGCGCGGCGAGTATGCCTGGCTGCTGCCGGCGCTGCACGAGAACCTGGCGCAGCGGCGGCAGAACGGCCTGCTTGGCGTGGCCGTTTGCGGCCAGCAGGACTGGACGTTCGACATCGACATCCACCTCGGTGCTGGCGCCTATGTCTGCGGCGAGGAGACGGCTTTGCTCGAGTCGCTCGAAGGCCGCCGTGGCGTACCCCGGATTCGCCCGCCCTATCCGGCGCAGCAGGGCTACCGCGGTCAGCCGACGGTGGTGAACAACGTCGAGACCCTGTGCAAGGCAGCGTTGATCGCGCTCAGGGGTGGCGCCTGGTTTGCCGGTCTCGGCAGCAAGCAGTCGACCGGCACCAAGTTGCTGTCGATCGCCGGCGATGTCGAATCGCCCGGGGTCTATGAATACCCCTTTGGCGTCTCCATCAGCCAGGTGCTCGACGACTGTGGTGCCGGCAATGCGCAGGCGGTGCAGGTTGGCGGTCCATCGGGTAGCTGCCTGGCGATGCACGAATTCACTCGCCGCATCGCCTTCGAGGATGTGCCGACGGCTGGCGCGTTCACGGTTTTCGGCGCGCAGCGCGACATGTTCGAGGTCGCCCGCAACTTCGCCCATTTCTTCGCCCACGAGAGCTGCGGCTTCTGCACGCCCTGCCGGGTCGGCACGACACTGGTCGCCAACTGCATGGACAAGATCGCCAATGGCAATGGTTCGCAATACGACATCGGCGAGATCTTCCGCATCCATCGCCTGCTGCATGCCGCCAGCCACTGCGGACTCGGCCAGACGGCGTGCAATCCGCTGTTCGACACGCTCAACAAGTTTCGCCCGGCCTACGAGCGGCGACTGCGCTCGCTCGACTTCGCGCCGGCCTTCGATCTTGACCAGGCGCTGTCGGTCGCCCGCCAGATGACCGGGCGCGACGATCCGGCGGCGCATTTCAGCCTTGCCGCCGGGCTGCAGCGAGCCGATCCATGAACGCACCGAGCCTCTTCCTCGACGGCCTGCCGGTTCCCTTCAGCGCCGGCCAGACGATCATGGAAGCGGCAACCGTCGCCGGGATCTTCATCCCCCACCTCTGCCACCACCCAGAGTTCAAGCCACAGGGGAGCTGCAAGTTGTGCACCGTCAAGGCCAATGGCCGCTACGTGTCGGCGTGCACGATGCCGGCGAAGGACGGGATGGAGGTCGAGAACAACTCACCCGACCTCAACGACAAGCGGCGGACGCTGTTGCAGATGCTCTTCGTCGAGGGCAACCATTTCTGCCCGTCTTGCGAGAAGAGCGGCAATTGCCTGCTGCAGGCGCTCGCCTACGAACTCGAGATGCTGACACCGCATTTCACGCAGTTCTATCCCGACCGGCCGGTCGATGCCTCGCACCCCGACGTCCTGCTCGACTTCAACCGCTGCATCCTCTGCGAGCTGTGCGTTCGCGCCAGCCGTGACGTCGATCACAAGAACGTCTTCGCTCTCTCCGGACGCGGCATCGGCAAGCACCTGATCGTCAATGCCGAATCCGGTCGTCTGGCAGACACCGGTTTTTCGCTCGCCGACAAGGCGGCGCATGTCTGCCCGGTTGGCGTCATTCTCGAGAAGCGGCAGGGTTTCCTGCAACCGATCGGCTGCCGACGTTACGACCTGCAGCCGATCGGCATGCAGGTCGGGCGCCCGCCAGCAACCGGCAGCAACGGGCAGGGGAGCTGAGATGAACCCGCCCGTCGGGCAACGCAAGCTGCGCCTCGCCACGACTTCGCTGGCCGGCTGCTTCGGCTGCCACATGTCGCTGCTCGACATCGACGAGCGCCTCTTCGCACTGCTCGACCGCGTCGATCTCGATCGCTCGCCGCTGACCGACACCAAGCACTGCGGTCCCTGCGACATTGGCCTCATCGAGGGCGGCATCTGCAACGCAGAGAACGTCCATGTCCTGCGCGAGTTCCGCCAGCAGTGCAAGGTGCTGATCGCCCTCGGCGCCTGCGCTGTCAACGGTGGCCTGCCGGCGCAGCGCAACCATCTCGACCTCGGGCAGTGCCTGCAGGAGGTGTACCGGACCGGACCGGGAATCGTTGGCGGTCAGGTGCCGAACGACCCCGAACTGCCGCTGCCACTCAACCAGGTGCATCCGGTTCACGAAGTCGTGCGCATCGACTATTTCATCCCCGGCTGCCCGCCATCCGGCGATGCCATCTGGAAATTCCTGACCGACCTGCTCGATGGCCGCACACCGCGCCTCGGGCATCCGTTGCTGCATTTCGACTGAGCGCGCGCATGGCGACGGCGGATTTTGCCCTGGAGACGGCGACCAGCGACGGCGGCAGCCTGCGGCGGGTTGCCATCGACCCGCTGTCGCGCGTCGAAGGGCACGGCAAGGTCACGCTGCTGCTCGACGAAGCCGGCCAGGTACGGCAGGCGCGGCTGCACATCGTCGAGTTCCGCGGTTTCGAGAAGTTCATCCAGGGCCGCCCGTACTGGGAAGTGCCGGTGATGGTGCAGCGCCTGTGCGGCATCTGCCCGGTGTCGCATCACCTGGCGGCGGCGAAGGCGCTCGACCACATCGTCGGTGCCGACGATCTGCCGCCGACCGCCGAGAAGGTGCGTCGGCTGATGCACGCCGGCCAGATCCTGCAATCGCATGCGCTGCATTTCTTCCACCTCTCGTCGCCCGATCTTCTCTTCGGTTTCGCCAGCGATGCAACGCGGCGCAACCTCGTCGGCATCGCTGCGGCACATCCCGAGATCGCCCGCCAGGGGGTCCTGCTGCGCCGCTTCGGCCAGGAAATCATCCGCCTCACCGCCGGCAAGCGCGTGCACGGTACCGGCGCCATCCCCGGCGGCGTCAACCGCGCGCTGAGCCGCGAGGAACGTGCGGCGCTGCTGGGCGAGATCTACCAGGTCATCGCCTGGAGCCGGCAGGCCGTGCAACTCGTCAAGCGGCTGCATGCCGCCGATCCGGAACTCTATGACCACTTCGGAACCTGCCGCTCGAATCTGCTCTCCATCGTCGGCGCCGGTGGTGTGCTCGACTTCTACGACGGCCGCCTGCGGGCCCGTGACGCCGATGGTCGGCTGCTCGCCGACGCTGTGCACATCCGCAACTATGCCGATCTGATCAGCGAGGAAGTGAAGTCCTGGAGCTACATGAAGTTCCCGTTCCTCACCGCCATCGGACCGCAGGAAGGCTGGTACAAGGTCGGCCCGCTGGCCCGCATGCAGAACTGCGACGCGATCGCGACACCGCTGGCGGAAGCCGAGCGGCGCGAGTTCATCGCCCATGGCGGCGGCCGCATCGTGCACGCGCCGCTGGCCTACCACTGGGCGCGGATGGTCGAGATGCTGCACGCCGCCGAAGCGATCAAGGATCTGCTGCACGATGACGACCTCTCGGGCAGCGAGCTGCGAAGCAGCGGCACGCGCCACCACGAAGGTGTCGGCGTCATCGAGGCGCCGCGTGGCACGCTGATTCACCATTACCGGGTCGACGACGACGATCTGGTGACGATGTGCAACCTGATCGTTTCGACGACGCACAACAACCAGCCGATGAACGAGGCCGTGCGTCGCGTCGCGCAGCGCTACCTCGACGGCCAGCAACTGACCGAGGGCCTGCTCAACCACATCGAGGTGGCGATCCGCTGTTTCGATCCCTGCCTGTCGTGCGCCACGCACGCGCTGGGCAGGATGCCTCTGCAGCTCGAGTTGCAGGATGCGTCCGGACGGGTGGTCGCGCGGCAGGGCACTGCACCGACCGACCTGTCGTCCGCCGGCGGCAGAGCCTGAAGCACAACGGCAGCGATGGTCGCGCGCGCCCCGGTCGTCGTCCTCGCCTGCGGCAATCCGAGCCGCGGCGATGACGCGCTCGGGCCGCTGCTGCTCGAACGACTGCACGACTGGCTGCTGACGACGGGTCTCGCCGGGCGCCATGAACTGATCGGCGATTGCCAGTGGCAGATCGAACACGCGCTCGATCTTGCCGGCCGCGAACTGGTCCTCTTCATCGACGCGGGCGCCATGACGCCGGCACCGTTCGTCTTCGAACCGGTGCAGGCGAGCGGCCATGTCGCGCCGGGCTCGCATGCGCTGTCGCCAGCGGCGCTGCTTTCGGTCCTCGCCCGGATCAGCAGCGATCCGCCACCCGCCGCCTTCGTTCTCGCCGTCCGCGGTGAGCGTTTCGAGCTGGGCGCGGCTCCGGGCTGCCGCGCGCTCGCTCACGCCGAGGCGGCCTTCGCGTTGCTGCAGGAACTGTGTGGCGCCGCCAGCACCGCGCACTGGCAGGTTCTCGCCGATCGTCACCAGCGGCCGCCGGCAGGCGCTGGCGGCGCCCCCTGAGCGGGTCGCTGCATGGCCAGTGCCAGCAGTTCGAGGACGGCCCCACACTCACCGTCGATCTTGAGTTCGAGGAAATGGTCGGCCCGCGTCACGCCGCGATTGATCGCCAGGACCGGCTTGCCCTGGCGATGGGCGTAGTCGGCGAGGCGGAATCCCGA
>ERZ761602.5629-NODE-5629-length-14670-cov-10.773247_pt1 | contig 14670 bp, 11 predicted proteins | sample MGYA00512165_ERZ761602 | MGnify/ENA primary metagenome ERZ761602 (study PRJEB28899, sample SAMN02445085) | bioreactor sludge metagenome | biome: EBPR sludge; isolation source: Thorneside wastewater treatment plant | place: Australia: Brisbane, Thorneside...
AGCGTCCAGACAAGTCTGGACCCACAAAGGTGGGAGCGTCCAGACAAGTCTGGACTCACAGAAGTGGCACCCTACGCCATCGCTCCAACGCGTTCCGGCCCGCACTCGCAGGCATCGTCGAGCACCGGCGGCAGCAGCTTGTACATCACCGGCGTGACCAGGCGGGCAAGGATGGTCGACGAGATCAGACCGCCGATGATCACCCAGGCCATCGGCGAGTACATGCCGACCTGCTGCACGGCCAGTGGCAGCAGGCCGCCGATCGCGGTCGCTGACGTCAGCAGGATCGGCAGGAAGCGCACTTCACCGGCGCGTTCGACGGCTTCGTCGATGGACAGGCCTTCCTGGCGCAACTGGTTGGTGAAGTCGACCAGCAGGATCGAGTTCTTGATCTCGATGCCGACCAGCGCGATGAAGCCGATCATCGCGGTGAACGACAGGCTGTAGCCGGACAGGAACAGCGCGACGAGGCCGCCGAGTACACCGAGCGGAATCACCGTGGCGACGATCAGCGTCGAGCGGAAGCTGCCGAATTCCAGGACCAGCACGGCAAGGATGCCGAACACCGCCAACAGCGCCGCGGCGCCCAGGCCGTCGAAACTTTCGGCGCGGCTTTCGACTTCGCCGGCCGCCTGGAAGCGGTAACCGCGCGGCCAGTCCATCGACTCCAGCCGCGCGATGACTTCCTGGGTGACCTTGCCGGTATTGAAGCCGGTCTGCGTGTAGCCGCTGACGATCACCGTGCGCTCGCGGTTGTAGCGCTGGATCTGCGGCGGCGAGCGGTCGAACTCGAGTTTGGCCAGTTGCGCTGCGGGCAACAGCTCGCCGGACAGTGACGGCACGCGGACCATGTCGAGCTGCTCCAGCGTCGGACGGCCGTCGATCGGCGTGCGCACGACGATGTCGTAGCTCTCGCCATCGCTGTCGCGGTAATCGCCGGCATCGACGCCGCTGACCGCCAGGCGTACCGAACGATCGAACTCGACACTGGGCACACCGAGCAGCGCCGCCTTCTCGGCGTCCAGCTCGAGCTTCAGATCGGTGCGATCCAGTCGCAACGGGTTGTCGACATCGCGAGAGCCCGGCACCGACTTGATGATCGATTCGACCTCGGCGGACAGCCGTTTCAGCACATCGAGATCACTGCCGAGCACGCGGATCGCGATCGGTGCATCGATCGGTGGCCCGTTCTCGAACTCCTTCACCACGATGCGCGCATTCGGGTACTCGCGCAGCCGCGCGCGCAGGCTGTCAATGAACGCCGGCGTGGCATCCGGATCGTAGTCCTTCACCTGCGCGTAGACCTCGGCGAGGTTCGACGACTGTTCGGCCGGAATGATGTTGTAGTAGACCTTGGGATTGCCCTTGCCCAGGTTGCTGAACCAGAAATCGATCTCTTCGGAATTTTCGAGTTCGGTTTCGACGAAGCGCAGCGCGCGATCGGTCTCGGCCACGCTGGCGCCATTCGGCGCGGTGATGGTGATCATGAACTGCGGCGTGTCGGCCTTCGGGAACAGGCTGAAGCCAACTATCGGAACCAGTCCGAGCGAGAGTACGAACAACCCAAGAGAGGCGGCGACGGTGGTCTTCGGCCGCGCCAGCGCGAAGTGCAGCAGCGGGCGGTAGAAGGTGTGGATGCCGCGCATCACCGCCTGCAGCAGGCGGTTGCCTTCGGCCGGCTCGTGCCGCGACAGCATGCGGCTGGCGAGGAAGGGAATGATCGTCAGCGCCACGATCAGCGAGGCAATCACGGTGAGCACCACGGCCATCGGCAGCACGCGGATGAACTGGCCGGCGGTGCCCGGCAGCGCCAGCAGCGGCAGGAAGGCGAACAACAAAGTGCCGGTGCAGCCGAGGATGGCGACGAAGATCTGCTTGGTCGCCTCGACCGCCGCGCGCTCGCGGCTGTAGCCCATACGCAGAAAGCGCGCGATGTTCTCGACCACCACGATGGAGTCGTCGACCAGCAGGCCGAGCGCGACCACGAAACCGGCAATCGACAATTGATTCAGCGAATAGCCGATCGCATACAGACCGGCCAGACCCATCGCCAGCGACAGCGGGATCGAGATCATCACCACGCCGGCGGCGCGCAAGCCGAGCGGCAACAGCGTCAGCGACACCAGCGCGATGGCGATGCCGAAGTCCATGCCCAGCCGATCCAGTCGCGAGCCGACGTTTTCGCTCTGGCGAAAGCCGCGCTCCAGCTTGACGCGCGCCGGCAGCCCGGCCTCGAAGCGATCCAGCGCGGCGTCGATGCGCGCCTGCATGTCGAAGATGTTGACGCCGTCCTTCTGGTTGGCGGTGACGAACACCGCGCGCTTTCCGCTGTAACGGCCGACGTAGCGCTGCTCGGCGGTGTCCCAGCTCACCTCGGCGATGTCGCGCACCCGCACTGTTCGGCCTTCGCTGGCGCTGACTACGGTGGCGCGCACCTGATCCAGCGAGGTGTAGGCGCCGGAGGTCTTCAGCGCAAAGCTGCGTGGACCGACATCGATGCTGCCGGCGGGAATATTGGCGTTGTCGCTCTGCACCGCCTGCACCACCTGGCCCGGCGTCAGGCCGAGTTCGGCGAGGCGTTTCAAGTCGACCGCCACGCGCAGTTCGCGCTCGGGAATTGCCCACGATTCCGCCGTGCGGATTCCCGGCAGCGTCTTCAGCGAGTCCTTCAGCTCGCGCGCCAGCGTCTCCAGTTCGGCGTACGGTGCATCCTCGCTGACCAGCGCCATCTGCACGATGTTGACCAGGCCCGGATTGACCTTGCGAATCTCCAGCTTGACGATTTCGGCAGGCAGATCGGGCCGCAGCGCGTTGATCTCGCGCACGATCTCTTCGTACTTGCGCTCGACGTCGACGCCGGCGATGAACTCCGGAATGACCACCGCGAGGCCATCGGAACTGGTCGAGTCGATGCGTTTGACGTCATCGAGTTCGGCCAGCCGGTCCTCGATCGGCTTGCTGACCAGCCGCTCCATCTCGACCGGATCGCCGCCCGGCAAAATTGCCGAGATCACGAACGCCGGGATCGGAAAATACGGGTCCTCCGAACGCGCGATCGAGTTGAACGAATAGATCCCGAGCGCGACCAGCCCGAGAAAGGCGATCAGCGTGAACGGGTAGCGCTTGATGGGAAATTCGAGGAAGGACATGGGTTGCTCGCGTGCCCGGGGGCTGTTGTTTTGGTCCGCAAAGGACGCAAAGGACGCAAAGAAAGCGATCAAGGAAAGGAGTCTCGAGTGCGCGCCCGGCCACCTTTCAAATCAGCTTCTGCTTCCCTTTGCGTCCTTTGCGTCCTTTGCGGATAAAAGGCTCTTCAACTGCGTCAGCGCAGTCGCGTGAGGTCAGCGACTCTCCACCACCCTTACCTTCTTCCCTTCCTCCACATACGTGGCGCCGTCGGTGACGACCTTGGCGCCGGCGTCGAGGCCGCTGGCCAGCGCGACTTGTTCGCCGTCGATGAAGGCGACTTCGACCTTGCGACGGGCGACGGTTTGCTGCGTGGCGTCGAAGACAAACACCGACGCCCGTGAGCGGTCGCCTTCGAGGATCGCGGCGATCGGCACTCGCACCAGGCTGCCGGCGCCGGCGCTGGCGGGGGTCAGCGCCAGGCGTGCGACCAGGCCGCTGCGCAGGCGCGGGTCGGTCGCGGCGAGCGCCAGTTCGATGTCGAACATGCCGGTGCGCGGGTCCGCGGCCGCCGGCAGGCGAGTGACTTCAGCATTCAGCGGGGTGCCGGGCAGGGCGTCGAAACGCACTTCGGCGGCGTCGCCCAACGCCAGTTGCACCACATCGCGATCCGCCATACTGGCCTTCAACACATAACCGGCATCGGCGCTGCCGAGTACCAACACCGGCGCGCCGGGCGCGACCGTCTCGCGCGCCTGCGCCAGCTTGCGCAGCACCACGCCGTCGGTGGGCGCGGTGATCACCGCGTACTCGCGGTTGAAACTGGTGCCTTTCAGCGCCTGCGCCGCGATGTCGCGCTGGGTCTTCAAATCCTGCAGCGATTCCAGCGGGATCACCTGGTCGCGATAAAGGCGCTCGCCACGTTCCAGATCGCGCTCGGCCTTGCGCAGCAACTGGCGGCTCTGTTCGACCTGACTGCCGATCTCGGCCAACTCCAGCTCGGCCAGCACCTGGCCCGCCTTCACCGTTGCGCCCTCATCGACATTGATCTGGGCGATGACGCCGCCGATCTTGAACGCCAGCCGCATCTCGTCCTTGTGCGCCAGCATCGCCGTCGTGCGAATCGTCGGCGCCGCCGCGCCGTCTTCGGCCACGGCCACCTTGATCGGCACCACGCGCTCGGCTTCAGCGTTGATCGCCCCGTTGCTGTTGGAACAGGCCGCGAGGGTGAGGGTGAGTGTTGCCATCAGCATGGGGCGGAACATGTTCGGGGTTCCTGGTAGTTGGAGGTTGCGGCTTTTCCGCGGGCGAAACGGAGGTGATTCAGAGAGCTGTTTTTTGTCCGCAAAGGACGCAAAGGACGCAAAGAAAGCGAAGATTTGTTGGCCGCGCCGCAGTCGGTCGAGCCCGTCATCTCTGTCGATTGGTTTTGCTTTCCTTTGCGTCCTTTGCGTCCTTTGCGGACAAAGATCTTTGGTTGAGTGACTTGCGTCATGTGTGCTCCACACGGCCCTACATTCCCAGCGCCGCGCGGAGCTCGGCGAGGCGCACGAGGACGTCGAAGCGGGTCAGGTTGAAATTCAGTTCGGCGCTGGTCAGCGCGCTGCGGGCGTCGATGAACTCGACTTGCGCGATTGAGCCGGCGTCGCGCTTGCGCGCGGCGATGCGGAAGCCTTCCGCGGCGGCCTGCTGGCGTGCCTGCGCGGTGGCCAGCGATGCCTGTGAAGTGCGCAGGCGATCCGCGGCCTGACGCACTTCCAGGGCGATCTGGCTGGACACCTCCTGGCGCGCGATTTCGGCGCGTTCCAGGGTGGCGCGGGCGGCGGCGACGCGGCTGCGGCTCTGGCCGAAGTCGGCGATGCGCCAGTCCAGCACCAGTGAGGCAATCGCGTAGTTCTGTCCGGAACCGAAGCCGTAGTCTTCGCCCTGGATGCCAGCGTCGATGCCAAATCCGATCGTCGGCAAGGTGTTCGCGCGTTCGACATCGATGCCGGCACCGGCCGCCCGCACCTGCGCATCGATCTGCTTCACTTCGGCGCGCGCAGCTTGCGCCTGGCGCTCCAGTTCACGGTCCTCGACGGTCAACGCATCGGCGCCCAGCGCGGCCAGTTGCTGCTGCACATGCGCATTCGGGTCGGGTGTTTCGCTGCTTTCGATCGCCGTGTCGAGCGGTCGGTTGAGCAGGAAATTGAAGTAGTTGCGCGCCTGCATCACGGCATTGCCGACGAACTGGCTCTGCTGCTCCACGGCAAGCATCTCGGCCTTGGCGCGCAGCACCTGATCCAGCGTGATCTTGCCGTTGTCGTGCAGCACCTGGTTGACGCGCAGGTTCTCCGCCAGCAGTTCGCGGCTGGCCTCGACGATCTGCAGCGAGGCATTGGCGCGTTGCCAGTCGAGGTAAGCCACTTCGATGTCGCGCACCAGCGCCCGCTCGTAGGCCTCGCGCGCGGCATCGGTGGCTGCCAGCGTGGCATCGGCGGCCGCGATGCCGGCGCCAATGGCCGGGGCGTAGATCGGCTGGGTCAGGCTCAGCCGCGTGTCTTGCTCGCGCTCGCGCAGGAAGCGGATTTCCTGATTGTCGATGTCGGCAAAGCGCGGCGGCTGTCCCTGCGCCTGCAACAGCTCATTCAGCGTACGGTAGGCCGGATTGACCAGATCGCCCACCGGCAGGGCCTGGGTGCGACCGCCTTCGGCTTCGCTGTAACGCGCGCTCAGCGAGATCACCGGCCGATAACGCGCACGCGCCTCATCAAGCTGCGCCTGCGCCCGGCGCACATCGGCACCGGCGGCATTCAGTGCCAGATTGGATTCGCGCCCGACAGCGATGTAGCCGGCGATGCGCTGCGTGTAGTCGTCCGTCGCCCACGCACCACCCGCGGCCAGCGCCAGCAGTACACCCGGAATCCATCGGCGCGTTGTCATGCGATATGTGCTCGTTGAGTTGTTAGACACGTGTCAATTTCAGGTGAAGCGGAAAAGGGAAAATGGAAAAAGGAAAAGGGACGAGCGGAGTGTTGCGAGCTAGCAGCTACATGCCGGAACCGGCACTCCGAGCAACCTCAAATTCACCTCGAACGGCTTCCCTTTTTCCTTTTTCCCTTTTCCTTTTTCCCGCTCCTCACGGGCTCAACCCCAGACTCGACATGCGCAGCGCATGGTCGATCAACTGCTGCGTGCTGATGCCATCGCAGGCCAGCATGTTGGCCTTGGTCGCGGCGATCTGGATGATTCCATGCATGAAACCCCACAGGGTCACGGCGGTTAGGTAAGGATTGCCGAGGTCGGCGCGGATCGAGCCATCCTGCATGCCGCGGGTGATGCATTCGACCATGATCGCGTGCACACGTTCGCCGGCGACCTGACACGCGGCCTCGTTGCTGTCGCCTTCGACGTGGGTCGGCGAGTGCGCCTCGTAACGCGCCAGCGCCTGGAAGTAGTGCGGGACTTCCTGCGAGAACGCGACGTACGAGCGCCCCAGCGCCTCGACCTGATCGCGCCCGCGGCTGTGGCGCGCGGCCGCTTGCTCGAAGCGGTCGCCGAGCAGCAGCAACGAACGCTCGCAGATGGCGCAATGCAGGTCGAACTTGTCCTTGAAATACACATACACCAGCGCCCGCGACAGTCGCGCACGACGCGCGACCTGGTCGATGGTCAGTTCGTCCCAGCCGGTGTCGGCATAAACCTCTTCGGCCGCATCCACAATCTGCTTGCGGCGCGCTTCCTTTTCTTCCAGTCGTCGTTCGGCGATGTAGTTCATGGGGTGAGACGATAAGTCAGTGATTGACGTTGTGTCAATAGATGATGGGGTGTTTCGAAGTTGGGTAAAAGGTGAAACGTGAAACGTCAATTGAAGCGCGCTCTGATTGACGTTTCACGTTTCACTTTTCACTCTTCGCCTCGCGAAGAACTTGCGTATGTGCGGCCAACCGCCAATGCTCGTTGCATTCCCTTCGGAGCCCGACCCATGAAACTCGCATCCCTCAAGCGCGGTGGCCGTGATGGCACGCTGGTCGTGGTTTCGCGCGATCTCAAGCACGCCGTGGAGGTACGTCCGATCGCGGCGACGCTGCAGCAGGCGCTGGATGGCTGGTCGGATATCGCGCCGCGGCTGAACGCGGTCTCCGAGGGGCTCAATGCCGGGCGTGCGCACGGCGCCTTCGAACTCGACTTCGATTACCTCGCTGCACCATTGCCGCGGGCTTACGAGTTCGTCGACGGCAGCGCTTACCTGCCACACGTCGAGCGCGTGCGCCGGGCGCGCAATGCAGAGGTGCCACAGAGTTTTTATGTCGATCCGTTGATGTACCAGGCGACCAGCGCACAGTTTCTCGGGCCGCGCGACCCGGTCCAGGTGGTCAGCGAGGACTACGGCATCGATCTCGAGGCCGAGGTGGTGGTGGTGACCGACGATGTGCCGATGGCGGTCACGCCGGAGCAGGCCGCGGCGCACATCCAGTTGATCGGCCTGGTCAACGACGTCAGCTTGCGCAACCTGATCCCCGACGAGTTGGCCAAAGGCTTCGGCTTCCTGCAGAGCAAGCCACGTTCAGCGCTGTCGCCGGTGCTGGTCACGCCCGACGAACTCGACGGTTATTGGGAGGATTCGACACTGCACCGCAAGCTGGTGACGCACATCGACGGCGAGCTGTTCGGCCAACCCGACGCCGGCACCGACATGCAGTTCAACTTTGCGCAACTCGTCGCGCACGCCGCGAAGACGCGCAACCTCACCGCCGGCAGCATCGTCGGCTCCGGCACCGTCGCCAACCAGGACGAAAACGTCGGCGCCTCCTGCCTCGCCGAAAAACGCATGCTCGAAGTGATCCGCGACGGCAAACCCTCGACGCCGTTCCTGAAGTACGGCCAGCGCGTGCGCATCGAGATGTTCGACGACGCGGGGGCGAGCCTGTTCGGCGCGATCGAGCAGGAGATCGTGGCTTACGGGGGCTGAGGTGCGCGGGAGTCTCGGCCCGGGATGAGGTGCTCTGGTCCCCTCATCAGAAGCGGGGCAGGGGGCAGGGGTTCAAGTTCAAGTGATGGTCGAACCGTGCGCCGAGGTTGGTTCTCGGCCGCTTCCTCGCCTTTTCGCAGATCCGGTTCGCTTTATCGTCGGACCGCGCGCCGATGCGGGTCCCCTGCACCCTGCCCCTTGCCCCGCTTCTTCAACTCGCTTGTTCCGTCCCCGTGCCTTCCGCCACATGCATGAGCCCCTGTGAGGGCGCAGCCTCGCGACCCTGTTTCCCATTCCAGGATCGTCTGCATGCACGCACTGCGTTTGTCCCTGTTGCCGTTCGCGCTGGCCGCGCTGCTCGCCGGCTGTTCCGACTCGCCGTCGACCGCGGTGGAAGCGCCCAAGGCGGCGGCTCCTGCGGCCACGCCGCCGCCGGCCCCGGCGCGCGAGATCAAGCAGTACGACATCGACACGCTGCTGTCGAACCTGCGCCTCTCGGGTGCAGACATGTCTCCTGACGGCAGCAAGGTGCTGTACTCGTCGAACCAGACTGGCGTGATCAACCTCTACGAGATTGCTGCGGCCGGCGGCAAGCCGGTAGCCCTCACTCAGTCGACCACCGATTCGATCTACGCCATCGGCTACTTTCCGAAGGACGGTCGCTTGCTGTACACCGCCGATCAGGGCGGCAACGAGCTCAACCACGTCTACGTGCGCGAGGCCGATGGCACGGTCAAGGACCTGACGCCGGGCGACAAGCACAAGGCGATGTTCGGCGGTTGGGCAGACGACGAGCAGAGTTTCTTCGTGATGACCAACGAGCGCGACGAGCGTTATTTCGACGTCTACGAGTACGCCGTCGACGGCTACCAGCGCACGCTGCTGTACCAGAACGAGAATGGCTATTTCCCCGGCGCGATCAGCCGCGACAAGCGCTACATCGCGCTCGGCAAGGTCAATACCACCAGCGATTCGGACATTGTCCTGTTCGATCGCGAGACGAAAACCGAAAAGGTCCTGACCCAGCACGAGGGCGTCGAGAGCAACGATTCGGTGGCGTTCACGCCGGACGGCGCGTTGCTCTACACCAGCAATCGCGGCGGCGAGTTCAGCCGCCTGCTGCGCATGGACCTGACCAGCGGCGAGAGCAGCGTGGTCTACGAGACGACGTGGGACGTGGTCGGTGCCGACTACACGCCCGACGACAGCCGTCTGGTGGTTTACGTGAACGCCGACGCGCGCACCGAACTGGTGATGCTCGACGCAACGACGCTGCAACCGGTGGCGCTGCCGAAGGTGCCGGCGGGCGACGTCACCGGCGTCGACTTCTCCGAGGACGGCAAGCACCTGGTGTTCTATGTCGCGTCGAGCCGATTCCCGTCGTCGATCTGGACCGCCGAGCTCGGCGGCGAAGCGCGGCAACTGGTGTCGGCGCTGAATCCGGCGATCGATGTCGACGACCTCGTCGAAGGCGAGGTGGTGCGCTTCAACAGCTACGACGGCCTGGAAATTCCCGGGATCATCTACATGCCGCATGGCGCCAGCGACGCCGCCAAGGTGCCCGGCCTGGTCTGGGTGCATGGCGGCCCGGGCGGGCAGTCGCGACTGAACTATTCGGCGTTGATCCAGTACCTGGTCAACCACGGCTATGCGGTCTACGCGATCAACAACCGCGGCAGCTCCGGTTACGGCAAGACCTTCTACGCCGCGGACGATCGCAAGCACGGCGAAGCCGATCTCGACGACGTGGTCGAGAGCAAGAAACTCATGATCGGCACTGGCAAGATCGACCCGGAACGCATCGGCATCATCGGTGGCAGCTATGGCGGCTACATGACGCTGGCGGCGCTGACCTATCGCCCGGATGCCTTCAAGGTCGGCGTCGACATCTTCGGCGTGGCCAACTGGCTGCGCACGCTGGAAAGCATCCCGGCGTGGTGGGAAGCGCAGCGTCAGGCGTTGTACGCCGAACTTGGCGATCCGGTGGCCGACAAGGAACGCCTGATGCGCATCAGCCCGCTGTTTCACGCCGACAAGATCAGCAAGCCGCTGATCGTGCTGCAGGGCGCCAACGATCCGCGTGTGCTCAAGGTCGAGTCCGACGAGATCGTCGCCGCCGTCAAGGCCAACAATGTGCCGGTCGAGTACGTGGTGTTCGACGACGAGGGCCACGGCTTCGTCAAGCGCGAGAACGAGAAGACCGGCTACGAGGCGGTGCTCAAGTTTCTGGATACGCACCTCAAGGGTGCGGCGAAGTAAACGGCCGTCGGGTGGAACCCCGGCCATCAGCCGGGATTCCACCGTCGGCGATGCGCCACATTGCGCAGGATCCGCCCTGCTTCCGCTACTCGTGGGAGCGGGTTCATCCCGCGATCCTCTCGCCATGCAGAGCCAGAAGATCGCGGGATAAACCCGCTCCCACAGAAGCAGTATTCGAGGCTACTTCTTCAACAAATCCCGGATCTCGCGCAGCAGGGCGACGTCTTCCGGGGTCGCCGGCGGCGCCGGGGGCGCTTCTTCGGCCTTCTTCTTGATCCGGTTCATGGCCTTGATGACCATGAACAGGGCCCAGGCGACGATGACGAACTGGATGGTCGCGTTGATGAACTCGCCGTAGCCGATAGCCACTTCCGGCTTGATCACCTTGTCGGCTTCCATCAGCGCATTTTGCAGCACCAGTTTCTTGTCGGCGAAATCGATGCCGCCCATCGCCAGTCCGAGCGGCGGCATCAGCACCTTGTCGACCAGGGCGCCGACGATCTTGCCGAAGGCGCCGCCGATGATGACGCCGACCGCGAGGTCGACCACGTTGCCGCGCATTGCGAAATCGCGAAACTCGCTCATGAAACTCATGGATGTTCCTTTTCGAAGTTCGCCGACACGTCGCCGGTAGCCCACTTTAGCAAAGCCGACCAGATGCCGGTGGCCGTCGTTCTCTGCTAGCTTGCCGGCCATGATCGATGTCGAATCCAGTGCGATTCCGCTGACCCGCCCGCGCATCGTCGGCTGGCGCGAATGGTTGGCTTTGCCGGAACTTGGAGTGGCTGCGATCAAGGTCAAGATCGATTCCGGTGCGCGCTCCTCGGCGCTGCATGTGGTACGCCAGGAACGCTTTCATCTGCGCCAGCAAGCTTGGGTGCGTTTTACCGTCGAATCCGATGGTCCGGGCTCGCCGAGCATCGAATCCGAAGCCGAAGTCGTCGACGAGCGTTATGTGACCGACTCCGGTGGTCACACCACGCGGCGACCGTTCATCCGCACCCTGGTGTGCCTCGGTGGCGAGTGTTGGCCGATCGAAATCAACCTCACCGACCGCAGGCACATGCTGTTTCCGATGCTGCTGGGTCGTACCGCGATGCAGGGGCGATTGCTGATCGATCCCGCGCGCTCGTTTGTGCACGGTGGCAGCAACGAGGAAGAACAATGAGGTTTGCTGGATGAAACTTGCGATCCTGTCGCGCAACCGCAAGCTGTATTCGACCCGACGACTGGTCGAGGCCGCACAACAGCGCGGACATACGGTGCGCGTGATCGACCCGTTGCGCTGCTACATGCGCATCAGCCCGGGACTGGCCGAAATCCACTACAAGGGCAAGGTGCTGGAGGGCTTCGACGCAATCATCCCGCGTATCGGCGCCTCGATCACCTTCTATGGCACTGCCGTGGTCCGCCAGTTCGAATCGATGGGCGTCTACACCGTCAATGGTGCGGACGGCATCGGCCGTGCACGCGACAAGCTGCGTTCGATGCAGTTGCTGTCGCAGCAGGGCATCGGCCTGCCTACCACGGTGTGTGCCGATAGTCCGGACGACACCGATGATCTGGTGGCGATGCTCGGCGATCCACCGCACATTCTGAAGCTGGTCGAGGGCACCCAGGGACAGGGCGTGGTGCTGGCCGAAACACTGTCGGCGTCGATCAGCCTGGCCGAGGCCTTCCGCGGTGTGCGCGCGCATTTCCTCATGCAGGAGTTCATCCGCGAGGCCAAGGGCTCGGACCTGCGCTGTTTCGTGGTCGGCGGCAAGGTGATCGCAACCATGATGCGCAGCGCTCGCGAGGGCGAGTTCCGTTCCAACCTGCATCGCGGTGGCCGCGGCACGCGGGTGAAGCTGACGCGCGAGGAAAACAGCACGGCGGTGCGTGCCGCAGCGACCATGGGCCTGGGCGTCGCCGGTGTCGACCTGTTGCGCTCCGAGCGTGGTCCGCTGGTGCTCGAGGTCAATTCCTCGCCCGGTCTGGAGGGTATCGAGAACGTTTCCGGCATCGATGTCGCTGGAATCATCATCGATTATGTCGAGCGTGCCAGCCGACGGCGCGAGCGCTGATCGCGCCGATGCAGATCGAAGTTCTCGCGCACAACGAGCGCTGGCTTGCGGTCAACAAGCCGGCCGGGCTGTCGGTCTACGAATCGTCCTACACCGGACCGCGCGAAGAGACGCTGCTGGGCCTGTTGCGCAAGCAACTCGATGTCGACCGCCTGCACGCCATCCATCGGCTCGACCACGCCACCAGCGGCGTATTGCTGCTGGCGCGCGACGCGCGCTCGGCAGCGATGCTGTCCGGGCAGTTCGAATCGCGCGCAGTCGACAAACGCTACATCGCCGTCGTGCGCGGGGAGCCCGCCGACGTGTTCGAAGTCGATCATCCGCTCAGCGGGTCGGACGGCCGCGGTGCCGGCAAGCCGGCACTGACGCGATTTCGCACGCTGGCCCGGGTGCGCCTGCCGATTCCGCTGGCGCGCCATCCCGAGGCCCGTTATGCGCTGATCGAGGCCAGCCCGGAGACCGGCCGCTACCATCAGATCCGGCGCCATCTGAAACACGCGGCGCACCCGATCGTCGGCGACGTCAAATACGGCAAAGGAGAGCACAACCGCGTATTCCGCCAGCACTATGGCGTGCATCGACTGCTGCTGCACGCGCGCGGGCTGAGTTTCATCGATCCGCTGGACGATTCGAAGATCAGCGTCGAGGCGCCGTACGATGCCGCGTTCACCAAGGCGCTGGCGGTGTTCGGGGAATTGCTGGCGTAGTGCGGCTCCGGCGCGTGCAGGGCAGATTGGAGCCGAAGGCTTGATCGCGCCGGCGGCCGCGCCTTTTCACGCAGGCCTGTCGCAGAGCGTCGGGCGCCTCGCGTGTGAGGTTCAGGCGACTCGCCTGGCAACCAGGACGCGAGGACCCGACCTACCCGTGCAAAGGGGGCAATTTTGTCCGCAAAGGGTGAGACGGGCTTTCGAGCGGCATGCCGCTCGCCGTTGAACGACCGTCAGCTTGCTGACGGGCCGGACGCAAAGGACGCAAAGAAGAGCGGAGAAGGAGACATTCACTGGTCTTTGGCTTTCCTTTGCGTTCTTTGCGTCCTTCGCGGACAAAATCTAGAGTTTGATCTTGCGTAAGTCCTCACCTCGACGCGGTCACCGTCACTGAACCACCGGAGTTTCAATGCGCAGCCTGATCGCCTTGTGTTTCGCCTCAGCCGCCACAGCGGCCGAGCCCCCGATCGCCATCGCCATTCATGGCGGCGCCGGCACCATCGAACGCAGCCTGCTCGGCGAGGAACAGGAAGCGGCGATCACTGCTGACCTCAATGCCGCACTGGACGCCGGCTATGCGGTGCTTGAGGAAGGCGGCGCGTCACTCGATGCGGTCACGGCGGTGGTGACGCGGCTGGAGGATTCGCCGCACTTCAATGCCGGCAAGGGCGCCGTATTCACTGCCGACGGCACGAATGAACTGGATGCCGCGATCATGGACGGCGCTACTCAGCGCGCCGGGTCGGTGGCCGGGCTCACGCGGGTCAAGAACCCGCTGCTGCTGGCGCGCGCGGTGATGGAAAAATCCGTGCACGTGATGATGATCGGTGCCGGCGCAGAGCGTTTCGCCAAGGAAATCGGTATCGAATTCGTCGAGCCCGACTACTTTCGCACCGAGGGTCGCTGGCAGCAGTACCTGGATGCCAAGGCGGCGGCGCAGAAACAGGCAGCCGTGCCGAGGAGCAGCTACTTCGGCACGGTCGGCGCGGTGGCGCTCGATCGCAAGGGGCACCTCGCCGCCGCGACCTCCACCGGTGGCATGGTCCTCAAGAAGTACGGTCGGGTGGGCGATGCGCCAATCATCGGTGCCGGCACCTGGGCCGACGAAGGTTGTGCCGTGTCTGCCACCGGCTGGGGCGAGTACTTCATCCGCCTGAACGTCGCCCACGACATCTGCGCGCGGATGCGTTACGCCGGTGACAGCCTGGCCGAAGCCGCCGACGACGTGATCCTGAATCGGGTGCCGGCGCTCGGTGGCAATGGTGGTGTCATCGCCATCGATGCGCAGGGCAATGTGCGCCTGCCGTTCAACACCAGTGGTATGTATCGTGGCTTTGTGGATGCCACCGGCAAGCGAGAAGTGGCGATCTATCGGGAGCCTTAGGGGCGGGGCACGGGCACGGGCGCGGGAAGCGGAAGCGGGAAGCGGGAAGCGGGAAGCGGGAAGCGCGCCGCAGACCGTCTTTGCTGTTGTGGGTCCAGACTTGTCTGGGCGCTTTCCCCACAATCGAGCCGGAAGCAGAAGCGTCCAGACAAGTCTGGACCCACAACCGCCTTGCTC